>Ga0209986_10003010_pt1 | contig 14978 bp, 16 predicted proteins | sample BlataG_FD_183168 | JGI IMG/M metagenome (GOLD analysis project Ga0209986, IMG submission 183168) | Deep subsurface microbial communities from Black Sea to uncover new lineages of life (NeLLi) - Black_00105 metaG (SPAdes) (version 2) | ecosystem: Environmental > Aquatic > Marine > Oceanic >...
GGATGGATATAGGAGCGTGGTTCTACTATTTCAAATGGATACCAATCCTTATAAAGAACTATGCTCAATCTCCCAATACGAAGTGATGTCATTTTTTTCTCTTTGTTATCTCGTCGTACAGCTCTGCAAGCAACCACCATCCAAATAGGAACAGAACAATTGCACATCCAAAGCTAGTCATGTTATTTCTCCTTATTTCTATTGACCTTGAAGCGCATTCTTTGCCACTCAGAAAGTCGGAGATCGTGATTAGTGATCGGGAAATCCTGAGCAGAAACCTATTATAAAGACCTACTCAATACTCTTCATAAGGAACCTGTAACCTGTGATCACCTGTGACAAACCTACGACAGTAGCAGGTAGTAGGTACAAGCGGGGATGGCGGGATCTAATACAGCTGTTCTTCCGGGAAAGGGCTAAATATATGTGTTTTTTGAGTTGTAGAGCTGGCGGGGATAATCCCCGCAGACCCCGCATTCCCCGCAAATGAAGCCCCAACACGTATTCCCAGGCCTGGAACTCCGTCAAACGGAGTTAATAAGTTATCCTCGCAGAATCCTGAGAACAAGCACCGCAATATATACAAACAGCAACACTATTGCTATAGATATTAGAATAACTGAACCATATTTTAGAAGAACCCATCCAATAGCAAGGGTTATCAAAATTCCAAATGCAATTTCAATAACACGATCATAGTCCATGTTGTCTCCTGATCTATTGTGGGGCCTGCTCAGGGAACTATGATTGTCGGTGTTTATAATTACCCATCGCAGAATCCTGAGAAAAGCCAAAATAATGTGGCTATCTCTTGCCATATCTCACATGACTTAACACAATCTCACATGATCTTGTGGGAAACACATTCCTAAACTAAATAACTTCGCCGAGGAGGATGCAATGAATCGAAAGAGATTATTACCCCAAATGATTGGGTTGACATTGGTCTTGTTACTTTCGACGGCATGTGGCACACCCCAATCCTCGCCTTCGTCTACATCCGCCCCGCCGACACTTACACCCTCGGTTATCCCCCCCACAGCCACCAACACAATTCCGCCTCCGACGAATACGAATACACCTATCCCGCCAACATCAACGCATACTCCCGTTCCGCCCACGGCCACTCCTTCTGCTACACCGGTAATTCAACCTCTAGCTGGGGAGTGGAGTGGTAGAACCGATGAATTTATTCCTATTTCATTCACAATTACTATTGAGGATGATAATGTCACCGTCAAATATCTCAAATACAGTCTGGAGTATGATGATAAAGGTGCAAGAAAAATGGTTGTTTTTTCGATGGACGAAAATTTAGTTTTAGAAAATGGGATATTTGAATACGGCGATTCCTTGGTAGATATCATCGGGAAAATAATTGCACCCGACAAGATCGAAGGAACTGCTCACTTTCATTATGAAAACTTCTACGATATAAATACAAACTGGACGGCGTCTCCCAAGATTATCGAATAAGAACATTGTGTGAGCTGTGAACAGCGTTAATTACTCCTGGTCTACCGCGATCCTAAAGGTAGGTATTATTGTTCGGTCTCATAAGGAGGTTGAATAATTGTTATATTAAATCCAGGACTTCTGATAACGGTCGGGGATCATCCACCTGGTTCATATTGGGACCCTCTCCAACAAGGGGGGTTTTCACCGAGTGGAGACTCCGACAGTCGGAGTTCAACCTCACAGGAAATCCTGAATAAAAACCCATATTAGGGACAAACCCTTTCTTACACATACAGGACCACAACACTGTACCCTTCGTCTATTAAGGAGAGGCTCTAAAAAAGGCGAGTTCAGTTGAAAGATGGAGGTTATAATATTTCTAACTCGTTTGTCAACTATTTAAGAAATTAAAATACAATGAATTTCTCGATAAATTTAGGCACATTATTAATAATCATTTTTGCGGTTTTACCGGGTATTGTTGGGGATAATCTTTATCGGATAATTGTCGGTAGTGATTGGAGGGAGAGTAATTGGAACAGAATATTTCGGATTATTGGCTTTAGTCTTGTTGGAATGATTTTTTAGATTCTTTTAGGTGTTTATTTACTTGGCTTCCCAATTCCAAGCTATATTATTCCAGAGACATACAACACAACAACATTCGATGAGGGGGCTATCATAGACACAGCCTTTGCTCTTTTAGGCCATATTGTCTTTTCCACACTATTAGCCATGTGCATTGGTGTAATAGTCAGAGCATATAATAAGTTTTCGCCAATATCAAGCTACCCTAATACTTGGGACGAGTTTGCAAGGGAATGTACCCAAACTCGTTGGATTGTGGTTAGTCTTAAAAATGGTGATGCATATGCAGGTTATTTGCACATAGCAAATACTTCTGTGAATGCATCAGAGCGTGATTTGATATTAACCGAACCTGCAAAATTTAATAAAGACAATAATAGTTATGTGGCTCAAGATTATCAATATATATTCTTTCCTGCCGATCTAATCAAATCCATTGGTGTTGTACATGATCCTGATTTAGATTTACGAGTATCCAAAGTTGGCGAACCGTTGTTTCTTGACGAAGAAAATAGTGACGAAGAGGCTTTTAATGAAAAAGGTTAATGAACATTACACCCCCAAACTAATAAAAACGGGTAAAGAAAAAACTGAAGAAAAATCAGCAGTCAAGCCTCGTAATCCAGATAAAAAACCTAAAGTGAAACCTCCTGAACCAACCTAGGTATGAAGAGTATCGATTAATTTAGAATATATATATGACATAATTGCGGGGACACATTTACAAATAGCGACTAATGACTAACGACTAATGATTAATGACATACGGACTAATCGTCTATCCCAAAGCAATCCGAATATAAATCCCCCAAAATCTGGATTTTGTTCTAAAATATAATCAGTCGCTGTTCCTTTCATTGGGCTGCAGGTCACAGACATGACAAAGCCGCGCCCAGGTAAATTGGCTGTAGATTCTTTTAGCGAGTGCTTTTTCAAAAGCAATTCAAGGCCGTCATATTGAGCGATTCTTCGCCTCCACTTCGCTCCGGCTCATACTAACATTGCGGCTTATCCAACACACGGATGCTTGTTTATGTCCACCATCACCATGCTCACCGATTTCGGACTCAAAGACGGCAACGTCGGAGTCATGAAGGGCGTGATCTGGGGCATCACACCCGACGTCCACATCGCCGACCTGAGCCATCACATCAGCCCGCAGAACGTACCCGAGGCGGCCCTGGTGCTGAGGCGCGCCGCGCCCTACTTCCCAGATGGCACGGTTCACGTGGTAGTGGTTGATCCGGGTGTGGGGACCGAACGCCGTCCAATCGCCGCCCAGTTGGGAACCCACTACTTCGTTGGTCCAGACAACGGCGTGGTAACCATGCTGCTCGAACATATAGAGGCAGAAGGACTCCCAATCTCCTTCATGCACCTCAATAAGCCGCAGCACTGGCTTCCCGAGGTCAGCAGCGTCTTCCACGGACGCGACATATTCGCCCCCGCAGCCGCTCACCTTGCCGCCGGGGTGACCCTGACCGAATTGGGATATCCGATCGACGACCCCATCCGCCTATCGCTGCCCAAACCGGTGCGCACCGAAAACGGCTATCGCGGCCAGGTCATCCACCTGGATCATTTCGGCAACATCTCCACTAACATCCGCCGGGAGCACCTGGCAGGCGAGACGGTCCAAAACGTGCACCTGTGCGGTGTGGATACAGGCGCGATGGTGGTAACCTTCGGCGAGCGACCGAGCAGCGAACTGGTCGCCCTGTACGGCAGCACCGGTAATCTGATCGTATCTGTGGTCAACGGCAACGCCGCCCACCGCCTGAACGCCCAGGTGGGCGATCTTGTTGAAGTCTTTTTGAAAGGATAACTGCGTGCCAGAAGAACACGCCATCCTGGTCGATAATCTTGCTTTCCGCTACCGCGACCGTCAGGAGCTGGCAGTCCGGGATATTTCCTTCCAGGCTGAGCCGGGCGAGCTTATCTTATTGGCAGGCGCCAGCGGCTCCGGCAAGACCACCCTCATCCGCTGCATCAATGGTTTGATCCCGCGCAGTTACAAGGGCGAGGTGGAAGGCACGATCCGGCTTCAGGGGCAAAACAACGCCGATATACCCCTGGCGCGCATCTCACAGATGGTCGGCACGGTGCTGCAAGACCCCGAGCGTCAGATCCTGGGGACGCGTGTGGTCAACGAAGTCGCATTCGGATTGGAAAACCTGGCGCTTTCGCGGGAGGAAATTCTGCAGCGCGTAGAAGCCGCTCTAGATTACCTCGGTATTTCCGATCTGCGCGACCGGGAGACCTTCAGCCTTTCGGGGGGTGAGAAGCAGAAGATCGCGATAGCGGGCATTCTGGCGATGCAGCCCAGCATACTAATGCTGGACGAACCGCTGGCCAGCCTGGACCCAGCCAGTGCTTTGGAAACCCTGGCACTGGTGCGCCGCCTGGTGGATGAGGGCATGACCGTCCTTCTGGTCGAGCACCGCGTCGAAGACGTGCTCAACATCAACCCCGACCGGGTCATGTTTATGGTGGACGGGATGCTGCGATACCAGGGGCCGGTTGAGGGGTTAAGTAAAGTAGTGGATTACAGCGAGATAAAAATGCCCGCCCAAGTGGTCATCAAAAGGGCCGCAATTGACCCTCCCCCACCGGAAATCGTCTTCACACCGGCTGGACAGCTTGAAGCCGGTTCGGATGCTGGAGAGGAGATGGAAGCCCTGGTGCGATTCGAGAACGTCGGCTTCTGGTACGAACAAGATACAGAAGTTCTCCAAAATATAACCCTGGATATAAATCGAGGCGACGTTATCGCCGTCCTGGGACCCAATGGGGCAGGCAAGACCACCCTGGTCAAGCACGCCATCGGGTTGCTCAAACCGAAAACGGGGCAAGTGCTGGTGAACGGCGTGGATACTCGTAAACAAAGCGTCGCTCAAATTGCCAGCACTCTAGGCTATGTTTTTCAGAGCCCCAGCCACATGCTCTTCGCCCCCACAGTGCAGGAAGAACTTGCCTTCGGTCCCACAAACCTGCGTCACGACCCGCAGGACATAGAAAAGGAGGTGCAAGAAGCGATCGAAATTGTCAATCTAAAAGGTAGAGAAAGTGACCCACCGCTGGCGCTTTCCTTTGGGCAGCAAAAGCGGGTCAGCATTGCCGCCATCCTTGCCATGCGCTCCCGAATCCTGGTCATGGATGAGCCCACTGCCGGGCAGGATTACAAGAACTATATGGACTTTATGGACGCCATCCTGCAGATACCGAGCTTCGAGGCCATCCTGTTCATCACTCACGACATCGACCTGGCGGTGATCTACGCCAACCGGGTGCTGCTGGTCAATGATGGACGCATCGCTGCCGACGGTCCACCTGATGAAGTGCTCGGCAACTTCGAGTTACTCAGGGCTTCGCGCGTGGTGCCGACTTCACTCTTGCGGGCTAACCTGGACCTGTTCCCAAAGACGCACCGCTTCATGCGTGCTGAAGCGCTGGCGCATGTAAACCCAATCCATTGACAGCCATACATCATTTTCCGTCCAACGTTCCTAATAAGGAGAATTCAAATGGACCACACATTACGTAATATATTTTTATCGCTGCTGGGCGTCCTGGTGTTTTTTGCCCTGATTATCTGGGTCGGAGGCGCTATCAATCCCAGCCTGCAGCTCGATGAGACCGCCTTGATGCGTTTTGTATTCGTGATCATCGGTCTCTTGATCGTGTTCCTGGTTTACTGGTTCACGCGTGATAATAAGATTTGGGAAGTCGGTACGCGCGAGGTTGTCTACATGGCGATCGGCGCCGCGCTGTACGCCATCTTCTCTTATCTCTTCAACGGTACGGTGTTCGCCGTGCCCTCTGTCAGCCAGGTCGCCTTACGACCTGCCATCTGCATCCCGATGTTCTTCGGCTACGCCTTTGGCCCAGTGGTGGGCTTTTTCACAGGCGCGGTAGGCAACATGTTCGGCGATGCGCTGACAGGCTTTGGTCTCTCGCCGCAGTGGAGTATCGGAAACGGTCTGGTCGGGTTTATTTCCGGTCTGGTATGGCTCTTCCCAGATAAGAAGAAGAGCATCAATACAGTTATCATCATCAGCGGCGTGCTGGCACTGCTTGGTACACTGGTCTTCTTCTTGAACCGCGGGATCCCCAATATGCTTTTCTTTGACGTCCCAGCGGGTATCTTCGGTGACCAGCAGATCAGCCTGATTGCCGGTGTTACACTGGTGATTGGCTTCCTGGTCGTGCTGATCGTGTACCTGTTGTTCAGAGGCAATATCAACATTGCTGCGGCGGTAACCTGGGCTATGCTCGGCAACCTGCTGGGCATCGGTTTTGCGGCCATATCCGATATTTGGATCAACGGGTTCTCGTTCCCAGTCGCCATCGTGGGTGAGTACATCCCAGCGGCAGGACCGAACCTGATCTTCGCTGCCATCCTGGTACCACTCCTGGTTGGCGCCTATGCAGCCGTCCAGCGCCAATCGGGAAGATAAAGAGCAGGGGATAAGGGTTAGAGAACAAGGGTTAAGGGGGAGGGGACTCGTTTTACCCCCTTCTCCCTTATCCCCTATCCCCTTTTTCGTAATTCGGATAATACCATGCTCGTTACCTGGCGTTATCGAGACAGAAATTCTATTGTTCAAAAGTTCGATCCCCGAGCCTGGCTGATATTCTACGTTTGCTTCCTGGTCTCCACGCTCATGTTCTGGGATCTGCGTTATCTGGCTTTTTTCCTGGCGCTGGCGCTGCTGAGCCTTTATGGGTCCCGCATCCAATTTCGGGAGATGTACCGCGCCTTGATCTTCATCCTCGGGTTCGTAACTTTCTTCGCCTTCCTGACATTTCTGACCGGTCGCGGGGGAATGGAGGTCTATACCGAGGAACACACGATCCGGACCATCTTGGCTCCCTTCACAATTTTCGGTTGGCAGCCGACATTGACAATTACCGTGGAACGCATCTTTTTCGCCATCAGCCAGCTCTTTCGCGTCTTCAGCATCGCTATCATGACCATCATCATCCCCTATTCGCTGAACCCCTCCCTTTACGGGGTCACCTTCCGCGGTCTGGGAATGCCCGACAAGTTCGCATACGCCATGGATCTGACGATGCGCTTCGTCCCCACCTTTGCACGCGACTTCCAGCTCACATACGACGCCCAGCGCGCCCGCGGTTACGAGCTTGAAAATATCCGCGGCGGGCTGATCGCCCAGGTGCGCAAAATGGCACCTTTGATCGTACCGGTCACCATCCACGCTATCATCGGCAGCGAAGACATTATCGACGCCATGGACCTGCGCGCTTTCGGCATCGGCCCACGCACCTGGCTGATCCAACTGCACTACCGCTGGCGCGACTATACCCTGATAGCCTTTTCCATCGTTTTATTGGTCGTTTCGCTCAGTCTTTCTCTATTTGGGTTTGGCAAATTCTTCGTCCCCCTGTCCCTTATCCAAAACTTGGGAGGATAATATATAGTCCACTATATGGGCAGGGTCACAGACCCTGCTCGAGCAGGTGTGGACTGTCAAAGGGGGCGCTCGCAGGAGGTCTGAGGGGATTATTATCACAACTCCTCATACACCCCCCTAACCAGGGACACTAACTGGCTCAGCCCCTTCACCAACGGCTGGGTATAGATATATTCATTCAGCGTATGCGCTCCAGAGCCAGTGGACAAACCCAGGCAGACAGCCGGAATACCCCGGCTGAGCGGGACATTGGCGTCCGTCGAGCCAATGGCTAAATTCGACCGGATACCCTGTTCCAACAGGCAGCGCTTAGCTAATAGAACAAGAGGATGATTCTGGGGGATGCTGCCGGCTGGGCGCTGCCCAATTAACTCCTGTGCTACCTCCACACCAGGTTTGCGTGTTGATTCCACCAACGCTTCCACCCGTTTAACCAGCAAATCCAACGCCTTTCCATCCACAGAGCGCAGATCCAATTCAAGCTGCGCTTGGGCAGCGATGGTGTTAACGCTTGTCCCACCCAATATAACTCCTACGTTTAACGAAGTGCGCGGTTGCTCAGGGAGCGGCAGCGCTGTCAGACGGGTAACCAGCATCGCCAGTTCATTTATCGCCGACGGTTGCCCGAAATCTACCCAGGAATGTCCCCCCATTGTCTGTACGCTGATACGGTAGCGCTGTACACCCAGGGCGCGGTGGTAGATATGCCCCAGAGCCATGCCCTCCAGTACAACGTACGCAAGAACCTGGTCACCAAAACGATCCACTACCGCCCGCATCCCGCACAAGTCGCCCAGCCCTTCCTCCCCCACATTCGCCACCAGCCACAAATCCCCAGGCAGCCCGGTGTGCAGCCGGATGTCAACTCCACCCTCAAACTCTTGCCCGGCGGTTAACACCCACAGCAGACCGAATAATCCAGCCACACCGAGCGAGTTATCCCCAATACCCGGACCGAATATCTTATCCCCCTTGCGCCGGACCTTCAAATCCGTTCCAACCGGGAAAACTGTGTCCAGGTGTGCCGTAACCACCAGAGGAAGAGATGCTCCCGCGCCGGGAACCCTTGCATAGACGTTCCCAATTTTGTCAGTCGTTACACCACTCAGCCCCTCAGCTATAAATCTATCCCGAACAAATTCTCCCCGCAAGCCCTCATCCAGTGGAGGGGCAGATATCTGCTGAATGTCCACAGCCAAATTGAGTACACGATCAATCAGGCGATCATCCATAATTACACTTTCCGAACCGATTCTCGTAGGGAATCCAGGCGTGCCCGCGGCAGACCCGACAGCACATCCAGGGCATATTCCGGAAGATTACCCTCAACTACCAGGGAAGAGGAAATATTGCCGTACAAGGTCGCCTCCAGCGGGTCGTACGTCCGTCGGTAGCCGGCCATGAAACCGCCACAAAAGGCATCCCCAGCGCCGAGTGGATTTGCCAGACGCGCCGGATAGGAAGGCACCTCCCAGCGTGTATGCCCGGCAGAATCATATAGCATCTGTCCACGCTCACCGCATTTGATGACCACAATTTCACAACCGTAAGCCGCCAAACCTTCAGCCATCTCCCACAAGTCATCGCTGCGCCCCTTGAAGAGCGAGTTGATCTCCTCCTCGGCGGGCAGAAAAGCGGTAAGACCGGTCAACAGAGCCGGCACATCATTCCAGAACGTGGGATTCATATACCCCGGGGAGGGATCCAAAGTCACCGTGGTGAATTCAGCCTGCCGGAGCATGGCTGGAAACAGGCTGTGAGTGAGGTAATCCAATGGACAAACGTGAATCGCACTGGCGTCTTCGTATTCTGGGGGGATATCCTCCCGCCGTAAGGAAGTCGTCTGCAGACTCGTGCGGCTGTCCACAACATCGGGCGCTTCTCGGTACCCCAGGAGTGCCTTCGGAAAGGGTAAACCCAAACGAGCGAAATGGGTCACTGGTTCATCTTGCGAAATTGACGTGCGGTCTGTAAAGGCTTTAAACGAGCGCACGTCGACCGCATGCGGTGAGATTTGCACCCCGCGCATATCCAGTCCACGGCGCATGTACTCATCCAGCCACTTTTGAGGATAATCTTCACCCACGCGCGCAATGATCCCCGGCGGCGGATCTGGTTCCCATACGGTCAAACCCACCGCCGCGTACAGCACACTACCGCCCGGCACATCGATAAGCGCCTCGCCGGACGGAAAGATCAAATAATCACGCGTCAGCTTACCAGCGAAAAGGAAACGGGGAGAAGTATTATCCACGAATGAAATTATACGTCATATTAATCCCGGGCTGCCAAGGCCAGAAAGACATCCTCCAATGTCGGCTCAACTTGCTCCAGATGTACGTCACAGAAACCAGCCTCACACAAACGCTCTTGCAAGTCCTCCTTCGTTACATCAGCAGGTGCTATTGCCCGCAGGTGGTCGCTCACCAATCCAGCCCGCAGGACGCAAGGACATCCATTGAGCGCGTTTAAAGCCTCCAACAGCAGCGCGCCGTCCTGTTTGTCTCGTCCGTTGTCACCTCCCACAAATACATCCCACGCTAAGCCGGGTAAAGTGTTTTGCTTCAACGTCGAGGGCGTTTCTATCGCCAGCAGGCGCCCATCACGCATTATCCCCACCCGACCACAATATTCAGCCTCATCCATATAGTGCGTGGTCACCAAAGCGGTTACGCCCTGGTCGACCAGCTCGTAAATCAAGTCCCAAAAAGCGCGCCGGGCAGCCGGGTCCACCCCGCTGGTCGGCTCATCAAGGAACAGCAATTTCGGGCGATGGACGATCGCCGTCGCTAGTGCCAAGCGCTGGCGCCATCCTGTCGAAAGCTGACTAACCATATGCCCCTCATGACCTCTCAATCCGACCAGGTCCAATACTTCCTCGATGCGGTTATGTTCACGAATCCCGTACACACCTGCGTAAAAAGCCAGGTTTTCTCCAACGGTCAGGTCGTTGTAAAGAGAGAATTTTTGGGACATATATCCGCTGTTGGCGCGCACTTGCTCAGACTGCCGCACCACATCATACCCAAGTACCTCGGCAGACCCTTCTGTGGGAATCAGGAGCCCCAACAGCATACGGATCGTGGTCGTTTTGCCCGAACCGTTTGGTCCCAGGTAACCGACCACTTCACCCCGCTTAACAGTGAAAGATACATGATCCACCGCCAGGAAATCGCCGAAGTAGCGAGTAAGACCCTCTGCCCAAATAACACGGTCATACATAACGTTGAACGCTCAATTTAATTCAATAAACCCATAAAAACATCTTCCAACAGCGGCGGTGTTTGCCATAAACGATCAATCTTGCCTCCCTCGCAGGGTATCCGATCCTCCAGACGGGATATCACTTGCTGCGATTTTCCCTCTCTCACCCGGATATGCAGGCGATCACCGAACATTTGCACGTCTTCCACGTCCCGGTCTTCTTTAACAATTCTTCTCAGAGATGGAAGAGATGCACCGCTTAACTCCAGTATGCGCCCTTTCAGGGTTGCCCGCAATTCCGCAGGCGTGCCCTCTTCCACCAAGCGACCCCCGACCATGAACCCAACCCGTGTACAGCGCGCAGCTTCGTCCATGTATGGGGTGCTGACCAGGACTGCTGTTTCCTGGTCCTGATCCCCATTTTTAGCCACCAAACGGATGATCAGTTGCCAGAAATCCTGGCGCGTGACAGGATCGACTCCGGCGGTTGGCTCATCCAGCAGCAGCACGCCCGGTCTGTGCACCAGCGCCACCGCAAGGCCCAATTTCTGCCTCATGCCGCCCGAAAGACGTCCCACCCTCCGGTCGACGAATTTTTCTAAATCGACAAACTCAAGGATTTCCATGCATCGTGGTAGCCACTCGGCCGGCGATAATCCACGCACTTCAGCAAAAAACCGTATGTTCTCTAATACGGTCAGCTCCTCGTACAACGAAAAACGCTGCGGCAGGTAACCGATCTGGGCACGCGCCTGCTCAGTTTGCTGTAAAACATCATAACCCCCGATTTGAATACGCGCTGGAGTTCCATCTCCATCCAAATCTGGCCTGTATGCCCCACACAGCAGACGCATGGTCGTGGTCTTCCCGGCTCCGTCCGGACCGACGAGCCCATAGATCTCTCCAGAAGAGACTTGCAGGTCGATTCCGTCCACAGCGTGCAGCTCACCAAATGACCTGAATAAGTCATTCGCCTCGATCAGGACACTCATTCCCACACTCCAAACTGTACATCAGCCGGCATGCCAGGTTTCAACTTGCCAGCATCATTACGTAATGATAATTCCACGGCGAAGACCGTTGAGCGGCGACCTTCGGAAGTCTGAACATTGCGCGGTGTAAACTCTGCCCGGTCTGCGATGTACACCACGGTCGCGGTGAAGATCTCTCCCGGGAAGGAATCGACAGTAACTTTTGCTTTTTCACCAATGGTTATCTGCCCGTAGCGGTCCTCAGGTACATACACGGTGATGGTCACTTTCTCGAGCTGACCGATGGTCATGACGGGCGCTCCGGGTTGAACCACCTCGCCCGGCTCGACCTTGCGGCTGATAACCACTCCTGAAATTGGGGCAGATACATTCAGTTTGTCCAATTGCACTTCGGTCAGATCCAGCTCTGCCTCTGCTTGCGCAACTGCAGATTCGGACTGCTCCAGCCTGGACTGCGCCTGGGTTACTCCCACCCTGGCTTGGCCTTCGGCGTCTTGTGCTTGCTTGGGAATGACCTTAATAGCTTCAATCTGAGCTTCCAGGACAGCCACATCATCCGGGTCTGGTCCATCCTGCAGAGCTGCCAGGTCCTGCAATGCTTTGTCCTGCATAGCTTGCGCCTTTTCCAATTCGGTCTCATATTCTAATCTGCGAACTGCAGAATCGTAATCGCTCTGGGCTTCATCTAGAGTGTCTCTCAGCTTTTCGCGGGTTGGGTCGCTGCTGGATCTGTATTTATATGGTTCGAATTCATCTCGAGCCTGGTCGAGGCGCTCCTTCATCACCACTATCGCACCCATAGCAGTGAATTCCTGCTGGTTGGTTGGTACGTTAAAATTATCCGACTGGTATTGGGCTTCACGCACAGCCCTGTTAGCGGCTGCAACTGCACGCAAGGCCTCGCTTTTCGCAACCGCCGCACTATCGTAGAGGTCATCGAGCACTTCCTGCGCAGACAGCAGTTCGACCTTGGCGCCGGCGTTTGCTGCCTCGACGTTGGTCTCCGCCGATCGAAGCATAGCTTTTGCCATTTCAAGCCCGGCTTGGGCAGTGGCAAGGTTGGCGCGCACCGTCTCCAGGGCGGTCATTGCCCGCTGGTGCTGTGACTGCAGCAGGACATCATCCAGCCGCAAAAGCAAGTCCCCAGATTCTACAGACTCACCTTTATCCACCATCACCACTGATACACGACCAGCCTGTTCTGGGGCGACCAGAACCTCGACCACCTCTACTGTGCCAGAAGCCTCCAGAAGTCCATTTGTGGAATTATTCCGTCTGATCAGGAAATACCAGGCACCAAAGATGATTAAAGCCAGGACCAATACCAGGGGGATGATAATACGTTTACGGTCGTGCATAAGAACCTCCAATATTTAGAGGATAGTAGTGTATGAAATCCGACATCTCTTTATGTGCATCATGCTAATCCAGGCGCTTGCGGAAGCGTAAAGAAGCTGCCGTCATTAATGCTACCCCGAATATCGTCAGGGCGATGATTTCCGTTCGCAACGCATATGCACCGACGTCCTTGAGCATCAACGATCGAATGATAATCAGGTAGTAACGCAAAGGGATCAGGTAGGATATCCACTGCAGCACCTCGGGCATTGCCTCCAGAGGGAAGAAGAAACCAGACAAGAAAAGGGACGGCAGCAACAACATCCAAACAACCAGCATGGCTTCCTGCTGTGTACTGGCCATGGTAGATGCTAACAATCCAATCCCCAGGCTGGTGAGTAAAAACAATCCCGACAAAACCAGGATCAAAAATATATTGCCGCGCACCGGTACACCAAACCAGAAGTGCCCTATCGCCAGGACCTCCAACATATTCAAAAATGCTAACAATACATACGGTATTATCTTGCCAAGAATCAGCTCCCAGGATCGGATAGGAGTGACAATCAGCTGTTCAATTGTGCCGCGCTCTCGTTCTCGCACAATCGACGTGGCAGTCAGGATGGAAGTCAATGTGAACAAAATCATCGCAATCACACCCGGTATCATGTAATATGAGCTGATCATATCCGGGTTGTACCAGACCTGGGATCTAACCTCCACCGGTGGTGATAATGCCCCGGATTTGGCGCTTCGAACCAGGCGCTCTTCAAGGACCTTGGTGGCGTGTTCCTGCCCAATCAACTGTGCCGCCGAGAGAGCCGTTGAGGCCACGGTCGGGTCGCTGCCATCCAGGATGAACAACACCTCCGCAGAACCGCCGCCCTTCAATTGATTGGTGTAATCAGGGGGGATCACAAGCCCAACCCGCGCCTCACCACTGTCTATCAGGTTGCCCAGCTCTTTCTCAGAATCTACATCAAACGCCAGATGGAAATAATCAGCAGCCCGATAGGAATCCAGCAATTCTCGCGCCGCAGGACCCCGGTCCTGGTCGAAAACCGCCATCGACACATTGCGAACATCGTTCGTAGCAGCATACCCAAGTAAAAACAATTGCATGATCGGAATGACCAGGACCAGGACTAAGGTGCGGGGGTCTCTGATAATTTGAATAAACTCTTTGCGAATAAGAGACGTTAATCGGGAATTCTTCATTTCTATCCTGCAAAAAATACCTTTTAATAAAATCAGATTGGTTTAGTTGGAGAATTCATTTCCTGTTTCAGCCAACATCCATCTGGAGCTTATCATTGCCTTTTAAAATTCCGTGCAGGTAAATGTTGATAAAATAATCTAGATCGTTTTCACTAAACTCTGGTAGGGCTGGCTGTGCAAAGATGATCTCGGTCAGCTTATAAGCGAAAAACAAACCCAGGAATGTGCGCACCAACATTAACGGCGGAATCGGTCTCAGCTTATCTAGATTTATTTCTCTAACGCGCTCAACGATTTTGAGTTGAACAGGTGTGAGTTCCCGAGCCAATTCGTTGGTATGCACACTGTTAAACTCCACAATCTCAATGAACATCAAATTTAAAAAATCCGGCCGGTCGTCCAACGCCTCCAGTATGCGGTTAACCCCGTTCCTCACGAATTGTTCAACCGTCTCGCCTTTCGCAGCTAACAGTGCAGGCACCACTTCGTGGTAAGGATGGTATTCCAGAAAAACAGCCCGGAATACGTCCTCTTTGCCCTCGAAATGGTTATAGAGTCCGCCCAGGGCGATGTCCGCCTGGCTTGCGATCTGGCGCATTGAAGTGCCGTGATAGCCTTGTTTGACAAATAATTCGTGGGCTGCACGGATAATTTTCGTGCGTGTGTGCTCGCCTCTATGAAAGTTAGCTTCAGACATGATCTTCCCATAATGACAGAACGAACGTACGTTCATATTTTATCCCCT
>Ga0209986_10003015_pt1 | contig 14966 bp, 23 predicted proteins | sample BlataG_FD_183168 | JGI IMG/M metagenome (GOLD analysis project Ga0209986, IMG submission 183168) | Deep subsurface microbial communities from Black Sea to uncover new lineages of life (NeLLi) - Black_00105 metaG (SPAdes) (version 2) | ecosystem: Environmental > Aquatic > Marine > Oceanic >...
AGTTCAATGAGGTGTTGATGAAGGTTCTGCGTTTTTCTCTTGCTCGGAGTGTTTCGGTTTCTCTGAGGAGTTTTGAGTCTATTGTTACGCCTATGTGATGTTTCATGGTTGTGTTCTGAATTCATTAGGGATGCGGTTAGGTGGAGGCTTCGTTTTCTGAAAGGGGAGTACGGGTACGTGGAAATTTTAAAGGGAGATTATGAGAAACTGCAGCAGGCGATAAAGGATATGGAGATGCCGTTCCTAAGTGTAAGCGATTTCATGGATCAGCAGATAAAAAGCCTATTGGAAAAATACGCGGAATGGACTGTGCAAAGGGAGGAATATGAGGAAGGAAGTCGAAAAGGAAGAAATAAAAAGTAAGGCTTCTTTGGTGTGTACGCCCGTCGGGTGGTTGAGTTTTGACAAGAGATTTTCAATTCGCCGCGTTCCCAGTGAGGAAGATTTCAAGGAGCTTCGGAAAGGCTGAGAAGTCATTCTCCTGCATTTATGATCGAAAAGCTGAAATTTAGATAAGGCTAATACTATTGTTTGGTGTTCTGTATGCCCTACTATATTCTGTTGTCTAATCTGACAGATGAGGGGTGGAAAACTGTTAGGGAAAGGCCTGAAAGGATTAAGGAGGTCAACCGGGAGCTTGAAGCCTTTGGTGTTCGAGTGATTCGTCAATATGCTGTTTTGGGGCCTTATGATTTTGTGAATATTGTTGAGGCTCCGGACAACGAGACTATTGCCAAGGTTTCTATTGAACTTGGCTTCAGAGGAACCATTAGAATCGTGAGTATGGCTGCCATTCCTATAGATGAGTTTATAGCTTCAGTGAAGAAAACCTGAAAACGACAATAACCGCAATCCCTTTTTTTCTCATACCCTATATCTGTTTGGCAGGACTTTTCTTGATTCGCTTGCGTGTTAGACATTTTATTATGTTGGGACATCCAAGGCACTCGTCTGGAAGAGAGGCATTTTTAGGGAGAGTTCCCAAATATCCAAAGTGTTGAGAACATGCAGACCCGTATTCTTTTGATTGTGTAGTGTCCAGAATTTTCTTCTCTACATTTTTATCCTTTTTTCTGGTTTCGGGAACATTTGTCTTTGGATCTTGTTTAGGGATCTTGTTTGTGAGGATTGACTTTGGCTTCAGTTTCTTTAGAATCAGAATGTATGCGGATATTGTTGTAACGATCAGGATGGCAATCAAAAGGCTAGAGTCGATAGGAAACATGGATTCCATCACTCCACTGCGTCATTGTGCAACTTGGAAGAGAGGTGCTCTAAGTAGGCTACGGAACGTGCAAGATCCGTCAGAGTGATCAGGCCGACTAGGCGTCCGTTTTCCATTATGGGAAGCTTCTTAATTTTTCTCTCAACCATCAATCTTACAGCGTCTTGGCTGCTCATTTGTGGCTCTCCAAGCACGAGAGGAGTTGACATGACTTGAGATACTTTTGTGGTTGCGGGGTCTTTTGCTTCAAGTAATACTCTTGTCAACATGTCTCTTTCGGTAATTATTCCGACAGGTCTTTCATCTCTAACTATGATCAAGCAGTCTATTTCTTGTTCATTCATGATTGTCACTGCTTCTATTACAGTTGCCTTCGCTTCAACTGTTTCGACGGTTTTAATCATTTTCCAGAACGCTATGATGTCCTCAATTTTTAATGCCATATGCATCAAAATATGTTTCAACGTTCTGCATTTTATGTATTCAGAATTGATGATTCATATTGGGAGTTCAGATTCTTGTTTCATAAGACTTTATACCGTTTTTGCCTCTAAGTCTGATTCCGACTTGGAGGTAAGTGCTTAAATTGGCGACAGAACTCTTGCCAGAGTTCTTTCTGTTCCTCGGCATCGACTTCTTCGTAGCGTTAAGCTTGCTTACTTGCCTCATGGGTCACTTTCGTAGGACGGTTCCCTACCTCTACGAAGCAGCAGCTGTGTTCGGGTATGTAAACATGTTGATGAGCAGGGAGTTCTTATCGACTTTCGGAGAGTACATGCGATTTTGCTACTGCTTCTTGTATCTTGCTCTTGCTTTGGCAAACATTGTCGGGATCAACGTGTATCTCCTAGTTTCGAAAAAGCAGTGGAACATAGCTAAGATTTTCGCGAGTTCTGTCACTTTTCCGACGATTCTGATATCTGCTTTCTTTTTTTCGCTTTACGGAGGAGACACATCGCACGTTCTTACAGCTGCACTCCTATCCAGTGCGATGGTGCTTGGAGTGGGCATCGCATTTCTGGTTGGTCCAGAAAAAATGAAAAATTGGTTAGGAAGGAGGTGAAAAAATGGCTAATAGGAAATCGCTAGATCTCATAGTGTTGCTGGTGATATCTATGTTGATCATCGCGGCAAGCGCAGCCATGTACTACGCTATGCTCGCGCAAACAAAAGCAACAGTCGCTGCGGCTCCGGTCTATTTTACCGAGGGCGGCGATTCCTCAGGTATATGGACTCCTGGGACAAACTACACTTACGTTAGTCTAAGCCTCAAGGCTTATCCAAACGTAACCTTGACGTACGCTCAAGCTGTCAATTTGACCGCCACAGATGGGAAGCAAGTGCAATTGAGCCACCTTTCGATTAACCCTGACGATGGGGATCCAAGTGTTAGCAACTTCACTAGTGTAGTCTTCATTTTGATTAAAGCGAACGGCACTGAAGTAGGAAACCTAACGTACACTACCGCAGGAGATGATTGGGACGAACCCACGACACCCATAGACTATGAGGCAATAGGCGCAGGTGAAGAATGGACAATTAAGATTGAGATCAAAGCAGCCGCAGGCGCGAACACTGGCGTTTCGACCACTATAGTGATAGCTGTTGACGTCAAGTAATCACCTTCCCCACTTTTTTCTAATACTTTAGGAGAGACTATCTGTGAGTAGGGTAAAAGCAAATCTAGATCATAAAAAGATTCGACGTTTGATTTGGCTAGTCTTAACTGTCTTCGTTTTGCTGGGTTACTCGCTGCAGAATGTGGCGGGAAGCACATACTATTCTATGTTGGTGGAATCGTATGGAATTGTCAGTTCGCCGCCTGTAATTCTTCAAAGCGGTACAGCTGATATAAGCACAATCTATGCAAACGATACATGCGCAAAGGCTAGTGTTGAGCCTCCGTTGTTTGATTACGTGGACAACAATGATCCTGATGTGGATTCCAGTGCAGATAAGGGTATGCATTCAAACTTTCCAGCTCAAAAAACTGGTCCAGATTCGATCTACGATACTTTAACAGAAGCTTTGAGTAGCGCCGGGTCTTTTGGCAAAACAACTATTGGTGGTTCAACCACACAGGTAGATAACCCTCATACTATTGTCTGTAAGTTTACTGCACCTGAAGCGGGGAATATAACAAGCATAACGATATGGTTAGACGGAGTGAGCCTTCCTAGTGGTCCGAGGGTTGTGTTATATTCAGATAGTGCTGGTTCTCCTTCCTCGTTATTGAGAAATGCAACTTTTACTCGAGCAGGAGGTTGGAATACCGTTCCTATAACAGCATATTCAATGACTGTTGGTGAGGTTTTATGGCTTGGAATTACAGCTAGTGGTGACAGCATGATTTACGCATGGGACACAGGAGTAACGAATCAATTCGCACAAAGGGCAGTTTACCTACCTGACCCTTTTGGAACACCCACTTTTGGTGCCAGGGAAATGTCTGTTTATGCCAATTACACAACTGTCGCTACTTACTTGTTAGACTTGGAAGTCCAGTGGACGAGTGCAAGCTATACGCAGACAAACGAGGAATTGTGCATCAAAACAGGAACCTTCAGCGGTTTAGAAAACATTCAAGCAAAAGTTTGGAATAACACGGGGAGTGCTTGGCATTGGGTTATGAACTTAACGGCAAGCCAATGGAACAACGTGTCGATAACGTCGTATTTAACATCAAGCACTTTTACAGTGCAATTTTCGGGTGGAGCAGAAACGGGCGACACTACTCAAGATAGCTGGAACATAGACGCAACATTGTTACATGTGTGGACAGATGAAGCTACATACGATTACGTCCTTAGAGTAAACAACACTGAGACAGATTCTTGGCAGATCAGGCTAAAGAAATACTCCGACTCCAACATCAACCGACTGCAAAATTGCACTATCTACTTCCACAACTCGGCAGATGGCACCTCACGCCAAATCTACATCCAGAACGGAGCTTACATCAACCAAACTGGACCATGGTATGATCTAGGTGACTCAGAAACCATCTACATAGCCATGACCGTACAAGCAAATAGCACAGGAACATCATACGTTCGTACCTATCTTGAAATCCTTATCCCAAACACTTCGACTTACGCTCAATACATCATCACCTTTGAAATCACATGAAATTAAGTTTCCAACTAATGGAACAGCGAAATCTTCTCAGCCATAACCGCCCTAACAGACACAATAACAGGCATCCTAATCTCCCAAAAAACATGAAAAAAAGGCGAACATATTTGAAACCAAATAGAAACCCATTGCAAGAACCTAGAGGGGGTCTACCCACCACAGAGAACAGAACCCTCAAAGACCTCCTCGAACTCTCAAACAATATCTGGAATCTTTTGCCTTTAAATGTCTGATAAGCATATGACCTGGGTTTGGGTTAGCTGGGAAACCTATAGACGCTTGCTTCCTGTTCGTGGGGAACTGCGGAGGCGGGTTGGTAAAATCAGGGACTCTGATGAGCTCATTGGTGAGCTTGTTGCTTTTTGGAAGGAGTGTTCACGGGTTTTGGAGGAAGTTGAATTGTGGCTTTACTAGTATTCGTTGTTCGTTGAAGCCGTGTTTTCACTCTTTACAACGTCTCCTGTTCTTTGAAACGCTTTCTTTATTCCTACGTGAACTGTCAAGGCCGCAAAAATGGTTATTCCGGTTATGAGGAAGGAGGCAGCGAAGGCTACGAGTTGTTTGCTCAGAGTTTCATCGAGTGTTTGGAAGGAAAGGAAGGCTAGATAGAAGGAGAGGGAAATGCAAATCACTATGAAAATGAGGGTGACGGCTTCAATTTTCCAGTGGACAATGTCTTTTTCTGTCAAAGCTTAGGCCGAGGATTATTCTGTTTCTGATTCGGAAAAAGCTTATGAACCCAACATCATGATTAGCGCTAAAGATTCCAAAAAAGGAGCTTGTGTTAGGAATGCTTGTATTTGTGCAGCACTGCTTTCCTGAAGCCTAAACCATGAGTGCAGAAACTCGCTTGGACGCATAGCCCTAGCCTTTTCCCTTGCAAGCCGGGCATATTTCGCTTCTAACTCCACAACCCTTTTCTCAATCTCCCTGTAATGCATAAAATTAGCAAGCATAGTCTCATAACTTCTAATTGTGGCAACCATAGCTTGAAGTCTCTGGATTTCCGACATTTCTAAGCCTGGTTTATCAAAGCTCTTTAACACTCTAGCCAAAACTTTCAAGACCTCTTTAACACTGGGCAACTCTTCAGGAAGATCATTTGTTGTTGTTGAGGGGGGAGGGGGTCAACAACAACATTTAAGTCAAGCCTTTTAGCCTTCATTTTCACTGCATCAACGCTACGTTCCAATTTAGCAGCTACAACTTCCCAAGGCTCCCTTTTCTTTAACAAGTTTCCGAAGCTTTTCAATATCAGCCTTTTTCCATCTAGGCATGTTCATCCCTTATTGTGAATATTTTCTCACAGCCTCGTTTTTCTTTATCAAGCACTCCCATTCTGCAAAGCTCATTCAGAATACCGCTTTCAACAGCACATTGCCTCCCTGTTATTTGTGAAATTTCAGTAGCAGACGCACAACCGTTCAGTCTTTTTAATGCCACCCACGTTGGCAGAAGCCTACTTGAAACTGAAACTTGAACTTGAGGCATACGAGAAACTTTAGCGTCAATAATCTCAATCATAAATTCAATATGCTTTATGAGGGATGGGCATCCTTTTCAGAATCTATCCATCGAAAGTCTGAGGCCCTACATGTTGTATACTATCTTAGGTGTAATCATACTCATTAGTCTAGGTTTTGTAAGCATGTACGAAACCATCAGATCTTGCCTGTCCAATAGGAAGCGAGTCAAGAGTGGATAGCACGTAGAAAAATGAGGAGTTGTGGGAGATATCTCCATTTGTTGCGGGTTCAAATCCCTACCAAGTGGAGACTTCTTCCGCATACTCCCTTTTTTGCTGCTTTGCAACCTTTCTCTTATTGACTCATACACGAAACTCTCATACACCCTTCACCCAGTCCCTTTTCTTAGCATATGAGATTACCAATTCAAATTCAAGCCATCCTATACAGAAAAACCAACACAAAGACACAATACCTACTACTAAAAAGAACATCAACCCTAGGAAGATTCTGGCAACTCATAACCAGAAGGCATAGAAAAAGGAGAAACCAAAACCCAAGCCCTAAAAAGAGAAATACAAAAAGAAACAAGAGTAGGCATTACCAACTAACTGGCTACATGAACGCTTGAAACCACTCATTAAAGGAAAAGAAACCGGAGTAAATAGCTGATATTATTATAATAACGGTTATTTCATAAGATTGAAATCTTTATATACTTATTCAACCACGTGAAATAGCATGAATAAGAGACTAAGAAACTACACCTTTAACAAATTAGAGATTCAAATATTAAGACAGCTTGCTAAAGGAAAACATTCTCTTTCTGACGTAAGAAAGAGCCTTCTAATCGGACCTAGCCTTCTATCATACAACCTGAAAAAACTTCTCCAGAAAGGGATTATCAAAATAATTGGAAGAGGGCCCAACAAACGGATCTATTTCGACAGTTCAAAACATGCGTCCCTATTCAGAGAACTTCTCTTGATACACGATCATATCAAATGGGAAAACATTCTACCTAGCCTAGCTATTGAAGTTCTTTTTCAAGTATCAAACAACTCTGAAATGAGCTACAGGAATTTTTCCAAAGTCACATTTTGGCGGCATGCCAGAAACTTGAAAGCACATGGAATATTAAAATCAGATAACAATCGCTATAGCATCAATCCTAGATTTTCGACCCTGAAAGAATTCTTGATCGAATATCAACGATTCCTGACAAACACTCTTGTTAATTCAGTTTCAGAAAGTGCTGTTATCCTCTGGCAAAAAGATTTTGAATGTCTGATTAGAACACCCAGAAACTTGGTTATTCCCCAAAAGAACTTCTTCAGAACAGCAACTTCTCGACTTCATGACTTCGGCATCCCAATTTTATCTGACTCCGATATCTACTTCTACTCAAAAAACAAAAACACTATCCAGATAGAAGATGTAATACTTCACACTTTACTGATTGATAGGGATAACGTCCGTTACGTACTCTACAGTCTGTTACTACTAAAGAAAAAATGGAAAAAAATCGACGAGGAATACTTGTTAAGAGAAGCACAAAAGCTCGACTTGAGCCTCCTGATAAATGCTATGTTCCAGTTCTTAAGAACGCATGGAAAGCGAAAAGGCTTGACACTACCAACTTGGGAAGAATTCATAACCAAAGCAAAAGAATATGAGGTGTTAGACTAGTGCGAAGACCTTCCTTTGACAAAGAATATCTGTTTAAAGAACTCGACAAACTGTCATCAGAAATTCCTATTTCAGTTAGCTTATTCATGTTCGGTGGCGCAGCCCTTATTTCTTACGGCCTCAAAGAAGCCACTAAGGACATCGATGTCGTCCTTCGAAATCCAGATGAACTCAACGCTTTAGTCAACGCATTGAAGAAACTAGGATATTGTAATCCCAGCCCAATAGAAATTTCAAAACCTTACACAATGATGGGGGCTAATGAAATATTAGAAAATAGGAATGGATTTAGATGGGACATATTTGATCGACAAGTCTGCAACGCATTAACTGTCTCAAGCGAAATGAAATCCAGAGGAACCGTTTTCTACACGAAAGGAACCTTAGAAATCATATTGGCATCAAAAGAAGACATTTTTCTCTTCAAAGGAGTCACAGAACGAGAAGCCGATCTAGACGATATGAGACTACTAGCAGAATCCGGCTTGAGCTGGAAGATCATCGAACAAGAATGCCGCAACCAATCAATCTCCTCTGGAAGACTATGGGAAAACGCCTTGTACCAAAGGTTGATTGATTTGAAAGATAAACATAAGATTGAGTCACCTGTAGAAAAATCTCTTAGAGCGACACTCGAAGAAAAATTAATCGAAATCACTCTAATGGAAGCAATCGAAAAAGGAAATAACACAGTCAAAATGATATCACAAGCTACAAACCAGCCAGAGCATTTCATCAGAGAATCTCTTAAAAGAATGAAGGTGAAAGGACGAATAAGAGTTGACAAGTCAAGTCGTCCGTATAAATTTATTCTGAGTCGTTGACATTCAGTATTCTGTTGCAGCAGAAGGTATTTGAAAGGGTCTGTTGGAATTCGAGCCGTGCCACTTTGACTGCTGTAACAGTCTCCGCGCGCGCGAGATTTCTTTTTGTCTTTTAAGGTTTCTTCGATTATTGCGTTTGTCAACTCGTATATCCGCAAGTCATTCAACAACGCCAATTATCCTAATCTCTCTATGCAAGTCATGCCGAACCTCAACAACCATCCTCCCACTCTTATTCACCCTTTCCAAAACGTTTAAATGTATAACTATACCACTTTTACTACTTAGTGTCCCCCATGACTGAAACAAAAACCATCAAAATCAGCAAAGAAACGTACGCCAAACTATCCGAAATCGCAGGAGAACTTCAAATGCGACTAAAACGCCCTGTTTCCTTAAGTGAAACCGTGAAGTATTTGATCAATCTAAAAGAAAAGGGAGCAAAGATCACTGATCTCGCTGGTTCAGGAGCCGAACACGCAACCTCAGGGGAAATGAAAGAACTCTTGGACAGACTTAGGGAAGAAGATCCCTAAAATAATCTAGCTTGAAAGTATATGTGCGCCAAATGGGGATGTTTATTCGCTACCGGCGGGCACTAAGCTGAGATTTAGAACATTTTTGAGAAATCGTCGTAGATCTTCTTTCTGTGTCCTATAAACAACACAACCACTTGATTTTTGCCCCTGTCAACTTCATAAATCACAGGGTAATCGCCAACTCTTAGGCTCCAGAAATCAGAATACTTCAAAAGCTTCCCAACTCTTTCCGGACGATTCCTCAGTTCCCTCAACCTCTCAATAATACTCAACATTGTTGATTTCTCAATCTTCTTCAATGCCTTAGCCGCTTTTGGATGCAGAACTACCGTAAAAACCACTACAATTCCTCTAAAGAAATAAGAACCTCAGGATGTTTTTTCCCGTCTTCGCTTCGCTCCATCAGCATCCTAAAGAATTCACGCGTTTTTTCCCGTTCGTGGTAAAAGCTTATCATAGTCTTTATCGCATCGCTTCGACTCTTAAATCTCCCCTCCGCCACCCACCTATCAATCTCCTCAAGCACTTTTTCAGATAACCTAAGCTGAACCTGAACCATCAAACTCGCCGTAAACAATACTGTTTACAAAACACTTGAACATTTCGCTCCTGCCTAACTGGGTGAACCACCAACTATCTCCTCAAGTATAGCCACCGTATTGTTCCTTCCTGCCCTCTCCTTAACAGTTTCCATGTCAACCTTTGTGAATCTCAAAATTGCTCTCACATCATCCTCATCCTTCAACGCCCTCTCCCTCGGAACCGTCGCCTTAATCATGCGCAACTTTGCCAGAATCAACTCTTCAGGCGTCTGATAAAAAGTCGCTAAACCCAAAATACTTCCAGCCCTCCTTACAAGCTTCACATCCGAAAGTATAACATCAACGGTGAGAGGCGACTTACCATCCTCAAACGTAACTATTCGATAACCCGACCTCAAAGCCGCATCAATCCTACCCTCATCAACCACCAACCCAGCCCCCTTCAAACCCGAAACAAGCCTAGTCCGCCAATCCTCTCCAACAACTGCAACGACAACATCAACATCCACAGTCGTGCGAGCCCTACCATAATAACTCACAGCCAAAGCCCCAGTAAACATATACTCTAACCCAACTGAACTAAAACCCTCAACAAGCCTTCTAACAAGCTCTTCAAAACTCTCCAGCGCCTAAACCCCACTTCTCCGCCGCTTAGAGAACAACAACCTCTCCCTAACACGTTCAACAAGCTCCTCTTCACTGACACTTGGATCCCCATCCCTAACACCATCAGCACAAACCCGAACACAAACATCACTCATACCAACAGCAAGATTAACCCTCTCCTCAGGCCTCAGCCTTCTCACAGACACCCACACCACACAAATCTTAGCTCCGCTTTCAATTTAAAGCTTCAGCCTACTAATCAAAACCTTCATTCCAACCCTCGCCATAAGCCTCCTCGCCACATACTTCGCCTACTTAGGCGGCTCCACAGCCAACCTCACCTACATGGCAATACCAGCATTCTTCACATGGTTCAGCCCAATCCTACCCAATCCACCATGGGCAGCCCAATCCATGATAACAGTAACCGCGGCAACAATAGGCTTCCTTATCCTAGACCAAACAGTAAAACCCCTCCCAACAAAACGTATCCACAGAACTCTCAAAAAACAAAAAAGTCAACTGCCATACTGGACTGCAATAGCCCTAATAGGAGTAGTAGCCGTCTGGTCATCAACAGGCTTACTAGGTTTCACACCAACCATAATCGGAAGCGGAAGCATGCAGCCAACACTAAACCCGGGTGACATGACCATCATCATATCAACACCACCAAACACAATAAAAATCGGCGACACAATCCAATACCACACCGCTGATGTCCCAATAATCCACCGCGTAATCGACAAATACGAAACTGGAGGCTCTTTATGGTTCATAACAAAAGGCGACGCAAACACTGAACCAGACGACCCAGTAAACGAACGCCAAGTAATAGGCAAAGCAGTATTCACAATCCCGCAACTAGGATGGGTAAGCATAGCCCTTAAAAATTTAGCAGCAAACACATACACTTTCTTAACAACAACCCTGCCCCAAACACTAACAACAGCATGGACATGGATAACAACAAACGGCGTCTACATAACATCAGCCCTAGCCTTCACGGCATACTCATACTTACTCTTAACATACAAAAACCAAAGAAAAGAAGGAAAAAAATAAAATGAATAAACAAATCCTAGCAGCATTCACAATCCTACTATTCGCACTAGCAATCACAGGCTACGCATACTCCCACTGGCAAAAGACAATAAACATACAAGGCACATTAAACATGGCAGAATTCACAATCTACATCCAAAACCACAACACCACAAAAACTTGGCAAATGTCAACAGACAATCATACACTAGAAATCACAGACACCATAACACCAGACGAAACCATATGGACTGGAATAATAATCAAAAACAACAGCACAACTCCCGTAACAATCACGCATGGAATTGTGACAAACAACACACAGATATGGGAAACAAACTTCACCCACAACGAATACTTCTACGGACCATACGAAACAGACCCCCCATCAACCGTATGGGAAAACGCGCCAACCCTACCACCATCCGGAGGATTATCAACACCACCTGAACTCCCAGCCAAAAACAAACTAGTAACATGGCAAAACATAACCCTAAGCGACAGCTGTCCAACAAACGCTTTCACAACAATTGAAATAACCGTAGCCTACACAGCCACATTCCAAACATGGACAGACACAGTCTACGTCATATACACCTTAACCTTCCAACCACCATAAAAGGAGCCATGAAACATGAAAACCAAAATATTCGCCCTACTCATTCTCGCCATAATAGCCCTAAGCATAATAGGCTACAGCTACGCATGCCACAACGGCGGAATACACGTAGACTGCTATTGCAACTGCGACGTCAAATTCACATCCGTAATAACCAGCGACAATGAATTCGAAAAAGAAGTAGCAGACGTAACTGCCCAAATCTCATGCGACGGCAACACCATAAACGCCTACATAACAAACGCATATCCATGCTACGAAGCCTACATTGATTTCACAATCAAAAACACAGGCAACAAACCAATCCACATAGACGAAGTAACCATCGGAGATTACGACAAAACAGCACTAGAAATAGAAATGACCAACATAATTGCATGCACATGGATAAGTCCATGCGAAACAATAGACGGCTCACTCACAGTCCACATACTACAAGAAGCAAAACAAAACTGGCAATACACATTTCAGGTGGAAACAAAAACCTCATGTCAACCACTACAACATCCACGCACAATAGGTTACTGGGGAAGCCAATTCTCATTCGCCCTTTGGCAAGTTAAGTACAAGTCATTCATCGAACCCGCCACTCTGGAGCACTACCTAGATCAAATAACAGCTCAATCAGACGTGTTCAGTTTCACTGGCACTCAGATTCAAAAGTTCAAACAAGCGCTGAACATACTGAAACCACAATGGCGCTCAAACATGGAAGCAAAACTCCGAGCCCATCTTCTAGCATTATGGCTAAACTACGTGACAGAATGGACTGGCGGCTATGAGGTCGAAGGAAAGACAGCCCAGGACACAATATTAGGCTCAGAAAGCGCCCTGATAAGTGGTCAAACAAGCGAATACGAATACTGGAAAAACATCTGTGATACTTTTAACAATCTTTTGTAGACCACACCCCCCAGATGGTTGAAAAATACCCACAAGTTTCAGTAAAGGAATCTTAGAAAGACTTTTAATTGGACAACCGACTGCATAGAGTTTAGAACAAAAATGCACAAACCAAAAAGAGCCCTGATCTTGCTCTTGCTATTTATAGTCGTAACATTAGTTTCCATAGCAACAGCCTACGCGGTGCATCAAAATGACGTGTTCGAAGAGGTCACCCATACGCTGTGCACATACACAAGCACCGCCACATACGGCTACACGGCAATGCTAGAACCAAACACCATATACAACAACAAAACAACACTAAAACCAAACGAAGGCACACTCTACACAAAAATAACAAAGCAAATCAACATAACCCTCACATACACGTTCCACGCAACCATACCCACAGAAGCCACAATAACTTACAGCCTAACACAAACCCTAAAAACAGCAGCATTGCAACACCAAATAACCGCAACAACACCAACAACAACAAACCAAACACAAATCCACATAACAATATCGCCAGTCAACAAAAAGGCATTGCAAGCAATAAAATCAACAATCGAATCAGAAACCGGAGCCAGCTCCTCAGCCTATGCCCTTGAAACAACACCAACATTCACAATAAGCGCAAACACGACCGCCGGCCCAATCCATCAAATCTTCACACCCCAACTCACAATAGACTTTAAACACACAGACCAAGGCGACATAATCACAATAGAAGATTTACACCACACAAAGTCAGGAGAAATTACAGAAACCGAAAACGTTGCCCACCACGAAGTGATCGGTCAACGTTATACATCATACATCTTTGTTGCAATCTCTATTATCGGACTAAGCCTTTCCACCTACTTCTACATAGTAGCTAAACCAACAACAGAAAAAACACCCCTAGACAAGCTCATAACAACATACAAAGAAATCATCATAGAAACAACAGAAGAACCACCGCTCAAATCAGACATGACAACCATAAAAATGGCAACCATGGAAGACCTAGCAAAAATCTCAGAAGCCCTAATGAAACCAATCCTCTACGTCCAAAAAACCCCAACTCCACCAAAAAAAGAAACCACCTACACATTTTACATAATAGACAACAACACAAAATACCAATACAAAACAAAGGCGTAGCAAAACCAATAAAGAAAGAACACATACTATACGTTATGCTTCAAGTTCTCTGGTTAACTTGGCGTATTCTTCTGCGGTCAGACGCCATCCAGCTGAAATCATATCGCCTATCGCCTCTTTGACCTGCTTCCTTGAAAGTTTTCTTCTATAAAGAAGCCTCAGCAGAAGGTAAGCTGTTCCATGGGTTTCGATGTCATAGAGGCGCGAAACCTCCCTTGCGACGCTTTCATCCACTATCGCTATGCCTTCCAGTTCCTTCGCCAACGCAAGAACCTGAATTTCAGCTTCATGGAGACCGGGCAATGCTGAGAGCAAAGTGATAAAGTCAACATTTGTCGGCTCTCTCACCTTTATTATTGATCGTTGAATCAGCTCCTCAGCGATGAAAGCGTCTGGAGCACCCAGACTTTTTCCCTTATCTACAACTTCTTCCACAACCTTCGGGGTCGTATACTTCTCCTCTGAGAAGTCTCCAAAAATCTTTGACAGACCTATTTTGCAGATGTATATGATCGGCGTGGCGTTGAATACAAGTGGTTTCTGCAGTTGATGTCCCTCTGGAAACGGTTGATCCCGTTCAAGCTTCAGCTCTTTTGGCGGCTTCGATGTCTTCTTCAATGTCTTTCGCTGTGACGTGGGTGATTATTCTCAGCCTATTCAGCTCATCCACCATTTCCCTCAGTGATACTCCCCCTATCTGAGAGGCTTTCCAAAGGGTTACTTTCCCAGACCTATAAAGCTCGATTGCTCTCCTCCTTTTCCATTCACCAACACCAATCTCAAGTATCCGCCGTATTGCCGTGGACTTATCCAGTCCCTCCTCCTTCATAAACCTAAATATCTCTTCCTCCAATTCAACGGGAATTCGGGCTGCCACAGTTTTTTGCACATTCAAACCTCGTTTACAATTAATAATAATTGCAAACAAATAAAAACGTTTCCACAAGCATGACCTGAAAGCCTAGAAGCCCTAACGAAACCAATCCTCCACACCAAAAACCCCAAAAAAGAAAAACCACACATCTACATAATAGACAACAACCTTGACCAAAACTGTTGACAGTATCCCAAAAAAGGATTATTCTATGCTGGAGTGATTGCTCCTACTCGCTCTTTTGGTTCGTGTACGAGAAACACAACCATGAGCAACGCTATAAAGGTGGCTCCGAGACTTATGATGAAGGGAGATTGAGGAATGAAGTTTTCGTACAAATAGGCACCCAGCAGCATGGCTAAACCCATGATG
>Ga0209986_10003017_pt1 | contig 14961 bp, 32 predicted proteins | sample BlataG_FD_183168 | JGI IMG/M metagenome (GOLD analysis project Ga0209986, IMG submission 183168) | Deep subsurface microbial communities from Black Sea to uncover new lineages of life (NeLLi) - Black_00105 metaG (SPAdes) (version 2) | ecosystem: Environmental > Aquatic > Marine > Oceanic >...
ATGCATACTATGAGGCGATAACGGAAGCAATCTACAAAGCATACGGCAGCGATACAGGTGTGTTATTTGGAATACCTGCGGAACATCGACAGGCAGTAGAAAAAATCATAGAACTGGCGACAGATAAGGTTTTTGATGTAACAGGACATTCATAGGAGTTGAAGAAGAAATAAAAACAGAGGAAGAAATCAAAGAAGCAATTAATGAATTATGCAAGATAGAGAACGATTATTCACATACGATTCTTGCAGAGATTGCAGCCGTTGCTAAAAGACGTTTGTATTGGGTTCTTGGTGAGGAATAAAACGCTATGGAGACACAGGCTTAAAGAGGATTATTTGTTTCATCATAATCTTCCCACAAATTATGCTTTTTTCCTCCCGTCTGTGTCTCCATCCCATCTCTTTATTGTTTTATGGTGGTGAGAGATAATTATGACGATTTTTAAAATAGGGTTAACGAGTACAAGCGATGGATCTGTACTTTATACGATTGAGGTTGATACAGAAAAAGGATCTGTTGTTTGTAGCTGTAAAAGTGGTCGTATTCGTGGCTACTGCAAGCACATTAGATTCTATAAAAAATTGATAAAGGAGATGCTGCATGAAAAACTATGAGGGAAAGACATTAACCTATGGTGCAATAAAGAGAGCATGTGAAGGCTGTAGTATTGTATTTGATCCTGCTCTTTTGATATGTCAGGATTGTGATCCTGCTCGTTTTCGTTATTGCAGTACGAGACCTTGGGCTTTGAGAGGGAAAAAGGAGGTAAGCAGATGTGTATAAAATATAAGATTGGAGACATAAAAAAAGTAATTAAAAAATACAAAGACGATGACTATGTCTGTTTTGATTGTGATGTCGATGAGAACGATGAGATAGATACAGCCGTTTGTTACGGCGATTCGCGATATGATGAATAGTTATTCAGCAGTCTCCACGTCTGTTTCAGCGTGGGCCTCCTCACCTTTTTTCGTTATGTACGCCCGAATCTCTGCTTTCATCTCTTTTAGTAGTTTGTTTGCTTCTCTGCATGCGTCTCCTGGGACTCCTGCGGATATGCACTGTTTCAGCTCATCAATGTTGAGATCCTGCAATGCTTCGAAGAGGTCATCCTGATTCATTGCCTTCATAATAGAGTTGAGGTATTTTTTGGAGCTATCATAATAATCTCCCGATTCAGTTCGCATTCTCTGCCCTATTCTTTTTAATTCTTCGCTGTTTTTATGCATGTTAGTGTATCACATACGAAGTATAAGAATTTTACGGACGGTCGGGTGATACGGGACTGCACAGGGTACCGTCAGCAAAGCATTTTTAAGTAGCTAATCAGATTTGAGTAACAAAATAAAATAGGAGAAAGAGACATGGTAAAAGTCAAAGACATGGCCACTGTGAGAGCAAAGTGGCAAGGCAGGGTTAGTATTGCTGGCCCTGATTATGAGGCAGGAGTTTCAGACCCTTCCGTGGATTGGGAAGGGCCCACGAAAGCAGCGGAAAGCACCTATAAAGAGGCAGTCGTTAAAGCGGCAAACGAAGGGCGTTATGGCCGAGGTGTGAGTAAGGCGGGCAATGCCAAATGGCGTGAGAAGACAGTATCAGTCGGGCCTGGAAGATGGAATGAGGGGGTTAACAAAGGCGGAGATGCTTATGACCGGGGCATGGGGCCTGTTCTCAGTGCAATCGGCGGAGCAACGTTGCCAAAGAGATATCCAGCTGGAGATGACAGAAACCTGGAACGTGTCAGAGCAATGAACAAAGCAGTCCATGCAGTCAAAGGGAAATAAGGCGGGTGATTCTGAATGAATTACCGAAACGTAATAATCGATAACAACCGAGATATTTCGACAGCGGCAACGCTCACTCTTGATCTGGACATTGCAGATGCTATCTCACGGCTTAGTTTCAAATTCAACATCGCCAACCATGGAACAACTCCGGTGATAATCGGTCACCCTGCAAGAGCAGTAACCAAGATCGAAGTCCTGGATGGATCACATATAATCACAAGTCTTTCCGCTGAGGAGATGCTCGCTGCAAACTACTACGACCGTAGACATTCACCACAGAGTTACATCAACGGAGTGACAGGAACTCAGAGTTTCTTCACATGTGGTATTGATTTCGGACGTTGGCTGTGGGATCCTGAGCTGGCATTGCAGCCTGGAGCGTATGATAATCTGCAGTTGAAAATTACATTCAACAAAGCGCTCTATGAGAGCAGCGCTACAGCTATGTATATGACGATTATGGCTGATGTTTTCGATGAGAAGTCTATATCGCCGAAAGGATATCTCCGAAGATATGAGGCTACGACCTGGACTCCAAGCGGAACAGCTACGGAATACGTGAACGTCCCTATTGATCTACCAATACGAAAACTGCTCCCTGTTGGATATTCAACAACCAAGAATTTCAGAGGCCAGATACACACATGGAAGTTATCTCAGGACGGAGATAAAAAGGTGCCATTCCATACAAACAGCCGGTCTTATATGGCTCAGATGCAAGCGTATCTACCGCCACTCATTGAATCTGTTATCCATGTGGGTTCTACATCTACGGAAGTCCTTTACACGATGCCATCCTATGAAGGTGTCTTTACTGGACTATCTACAGCTGCAGAGGACGTATTCTTAACGTCTTACGTTGCCGATGTGCTCACGGTAGATGCTGCAACAGGTGGAAACAGAATAGAGGGAATAGCGAAAGGCTGGATCCCGTTCCACACATTTGAGATCCTGATGGGACAACATGATGAGATCGGCGGTTGGTTCGTTGCAGGCAATACGAAGAAACTAGAGTTCCAAAGCACAGCAAGCACGCCAGGGACATCACCGGTTGGAAAATTGGTAATGGAGCAGCTGGCTACTCATTAAAGGAGACGATGAAACATGGTAGATGATAAAGAGAAAAAAGAAGCACCGAAGCCGAAGATCCTCTGGAAACCTGATGAGGCAGATTAATCCTCTCTCTCTTTTTTTTTAGGAGGATCAAGAAATGCCTGAGGACGAAGTAGCTTACGATCGTAGAACAGCGTCAGGGATTATACATAAGAATGCGTGTCATCTCTGTGGTGCGATAGTCAGCCCGAAGCAAGATAAAAAGTCATATATCGACATATATGACGGAGAAAGCACATCACAGGAGAAGGTACTGAGACTTCGTACAAATACGGGGACAGGTAATCATATTGTTTTTACAAAGCCGATCCTGATGCGTAGAGGATTATATGTTTATCTCCATGATGACGCTGAAGAGTATACTGTCTTTTGGAAGTCAATAGAAGATTAAGTATGAATCTTGAAGCTGAACGTAATAAAGTAAGGGATCTCCTCGCTGGGAAGGCCAACGTGGAGATTGAAATTGTACGCCCCAGCGTACGGACTGGATTGGAACCTACGGAAGTGAAAGAAAAATGGTCAGAGAAATTGGAGAAGGATCAGAAAGAACCTCCCCTACAACGGATAGAATCATATCGGAGGAGTATCAAAGAGCAGTAGCGTATCTCGCTGATATTGAAACACTTCGTCATCTGGAAGAGATCCCCTTTGAGTTTTATGATAAAATAGATAGTGCTGCAGGTACTTCAGCGGACTTCATAGAAAGCAAATCTATGAGGGAAGGCTGGACATATGAGATTTTTAATATGGTTGCCTATAATGTTGGATCAGGTATTTCTCAGGCAACGATGGGCTATGTTAGTGGTTCTACATTTATGATCCAGACGAAAGGATCTACAGACAATCCTTACCACACTGTGGAGTTTCACCATCATGTCTATTTGAAAGAGGGAGATAAACTCCGATGTGAGTTTAGCAACGCTACAGCTGCTGATGTTTTGAAATTCTATGCAAATGGTGTAAAAAGGAGGATGTAAGATGCTTTATAAGAAATTCAGGAGCGTCCCCGCTAACACGACTGCTGCTGATCCAGACTGGCAGAAGCTTAAGGTAACGAAAGGTACGATTAAACAATGGGTAATCTTTTTTGATCCTGAGGCAGCAAATGTTTTGCATGTCCGTGTTGAGTATCATGGTCATTCAATCATGCCTTGGGGCGGGAAGGATTGGCTTGTAGGTTTTTTCTCAGATGCACCGTTGGACGACAACATCGAATTGGGCAGCCCACCGTACGAGCTTGACATCTATGCTTATAATGAGGACGACAGCTGTCCTCATGAATATTATATCCATCCATCGATATTGCGGGAGAAACCTGTTTCTATAGATATACAAGAGCCGACGATTCCTGAGCGATTCCTAGATTTCTTTCGAGGTGCATAAACAATGGTCCATACACTTCCGCCGTGGACGACTAAGTACCGGATGGTTAAGGTCTTCGGGCAGATAGACAGCGGTGAACTTGCAGCAAGATTAGGCAGCATAAACACGTTTGACCGGCGAGGTAACATATTATGGATGGACGGTTTTGAAGCCGGTACCGTTAATTGGTCGGTCGGTACGACAGCGGGCAGAGGATCTTGTACTTTATCTACTGACAGGTTTGTAAGTGGCAGCCAGTCAGCTAAACTGGTAACAGGCAACGTACAAGACGACCTTGTAAGGATACAACGTGATCTCACCTATCCTTCAGTAGGGAAATTGGGTTTTGAAATAGCTTCGACAACTGACGCTGATATTCAAACATTAAAACTATGGTTACACGTTATGGACGGTGCAAAGCAGCATGTAGCGGAAATAACCTATGATGAAACAGATGACTCTCTTTATTATAGAAACTCAGGGGGAACTTATACGAAGTTGACGTCAGTGCATCCTATTTATGGATATGTTTACTTGTTTCATACGTTTAAGTTAGTCGCTGACTTTGAGAATGATGAATATATGCGGTTCATGTTGAATGGTGAGACCTATGACATGACAGGTATCAAGATGTATAACCGTAGTTATGTCTCTGCTAAGCTGTTATCGGCCTATTATACGATTACTACGAACGTTGACGATACGGTAACTTGTTATGTTGATAACGCAATTATTACAATAAATGAGAGTTAATGGAGTATGAGAATAAGATGGTAGTAATTTGTGGAGTGGACAAAAACGGGCGGGTTTATCCGCTTGGAGTGAAATACGATGAGGAGACTGGACTGGCAAGCCTTGCAATCTCTCGTGGAGCTGGTAAAAACACATTCACAGCGGAGTATACTGCTGCTCAGACAAACACAGTAATAGTTAATCCTAGTGCAACTCAGGCGGTATGTATCGCTAGTGTCTATGTAGCTGGGACAGGTACGACAGGTGTGGTATCGTTGGATTTCGCAACCTCTGGGATTAAGGTTTTCCGTCATTACATGACAAGATATAATACGTCCTTGGGGCATGATATACACATTGAGGGTGATCTTGATGAGAACTTGACGCTTACGACTACGACAGGGACAGATACGGTTTTCATCGTTGTTAATTATAGGTTGGTGGCTTAAAATGTGTGGACGAGTACATCAAGAAGATGCGGCTAAACTCAAGGCGACTGTTACTCAGGCTGAGAAGGACAGGACGGTAACGGGAAGTGTCACTGCAAACCCTACGCCGCTTTCTACGATGCTCAGCAGTGCGATAACACTCACCGATGCAGGTACCGCCTACAAACTCCCAGCGTCCCCTCAAGCAAGCCGCTCAATCCTTGTAATATACAATAATTCAGATACTACTGTCTATATTGGTGGCTTAGCGGTAACTACAGCAAATGGAATGCAGTTAGCGTCTACTAAATACATGGTAATCCCCGCTAGTGATAACGTGTATGCGGTGTGTGGCTCAGCAGCTAAAGAATTAAGATTATTAGAAGGGAAATAAGTGATATAGATGGCAACGAAAACGTATTATTTCGATTCATATGCTGTTGGCGAAGCGTGGGAAAACAATCCTGCGAACATGGTTGATGGAGATGAAGATACGTATGCTATGTCAGCGTTCGATGGCACTGTTGAGCTCTGCGATGGGAATACTTGCACTGGCTTGATAGGCTGGGGTACCATCAGTAAGGTAGAGATCAGAGCGAAAATATACCATGGATATCTAGTAGTTGAGAAGGTTATATTACGACCTGTATTCTCAGCTGGAGATGGAGATAATCATAGTACAGATACTACAGCTACTCCGACATGGACGCCGTGGTTTGATATAACAGCAGATACCAACGCACCTGCTCCCTGGACGTGGTTACATGTAGATGGTTTAGATTGTGATGTTGAAGCAGACAAAGGCATTGCTTATAATGAATTACTTTGTTCAAAGATAGAATTGAGGATTACTTATGCAGAACCCCTTCCGACAGAAAGTGTGATTATCTCCAAAGAGGTTATACATCTGGGAGGCATATGATCATGATTGAATACTTCGCAGGCATAGCAACCGCAGGCGTTGCAGGCGCAATAGCGTACGGTGACCTTCGAGCAAAGATCGGGAAGCTAGAAGGAAAAATGGAGTTAATCTCCAAAGACATAAAAGTTATTATGGCAAACAATGGATGTAAGAAATAAGGACGTGATATGGAATGGAATTGGAAATACTACCTCTTGAGGAGGTAAAAGACATCGATGAGAACCGCCGGCTTGTACGATACAAACGTGCCCGTTTCCGAGTGAATGGACGGGAGCACACGTTACGTATCAGTATGAGAGACTTCGATCAGGGTAAATGGAAGGATCTCGTGACGAAGGAAGCGGAGCTCATCGCAGGAACCTCTTCGAAGAGTAAAAAATAATTACCGGATTGGACAGGATTGGAAGGAAACAGAAAACATATATGGTAGATGACGACAGAGAACACGAAAGTGAAGAAGGCGAAGGTGGATCCTAATGGTTTACAGGGTTCGCCGATATCGTTTCAACCCGCCGGGACCTAGCTTTGATCTGACAAACACGGAGAAGGCAGCATGGCCTAAGATATGGGAGTCAACTGCCCTTTTAAACGACTATCCAAACAAGCATGAAGTCCTGGGGCTCGAGTTCTATATAAGTCATAGGCTCTATGAAGGCCACGGGACGCACTGGAATGCGAAATACTATAATCGTGCTGACGACAAACTTATTTTCGAAAGCGACCATGACATACCGAATCCTTCAACCGGTGGCTGGACATGGTGGAATTGGTATCGCCTCTATAGTTGGATTGGTCATTGCAGCTGGGAAATCAATGGGCCCATGGAAATACGGGTTATGGTTACGATCACGAGCAACATCCTACCTACATTTCCTTTTGTTTTTGATTTCACAGTTAATTTCGAGTCGGAGGAACCCGATGCTTGCACTTGGGACTGGTTTGACATCCCAGGTTCTATAATGTGCTATGTTTTCTCAGCGATAGATGCCTTGTTTGGATGGCAGAGTGGTACATTTCAAACATTGATAGGCAACGTATGGGATTTCTTCACGAACTCTATTGAAGCGATCTATGATTTTTTTGCTGACGTCATCGGATCTGTCATTGACATTATAAAAGAAAATGTGGGATCGATCTTCGACTGGCTGACTGCGGGACTTGCAGATCTGTTTGATTTCCTCGGTGGCCTTGTAGGAGATGCCTTTGAAAATATTAAAAAGTTCTTCGCTGATATCGCTGATTTTGTCGGCGATAAATTTATGGGTTTCGTTGACTGGATACTTGAGATTGGAGGATCTGTCGCTGATTACATCGGCGGAGCCATCGGCGACTTCGTAGACTGGAGTGCCGATCAGCTTGGAGGCATCTGGGACGGAGTTACAGGTTTCTTTATGGAGGCTATTTCAGGTTTCATAGATGCCTTCTTTGGCGGAGTTGAAACGGGAATCGAGCAGGCGAAACATTCGCCTTTGCACTCGGATGAACCCGTACGGAACCCCGTCCTAGAAGGCCTTAGAAAAGTAGTGCGAGAGCACAGGAAAAAATATAATGAAGATGAAATAACAGGAGATTGGAAAAATGGGCGTATTTGAATGGATAGGAGAGGCAATCGGGAACGCATGCAGTGCGATAGCTGAGTTTTTTGGATCCGTATTTGAAGGAATCCTGAGTTTCTCCGGAGGATTAATGAAGAACATCGGGAAGGATGTTCTCGGAGGAATCCTAGGCGACCTTTTCGATGGCGACAGCACCGGACAAGACGACATGGAAGGCATTGCAGACGTAATCACAGCTCCAATCACCGAAGGCTGGGATCACACGATGAAAGAGATGGATAAAAAACACAGTCCAACGACGCCCGAGGAAGGATATGCCGACACGATGGAACTGTGGAATATGGCAAAAAATGAGTTGACGCTTGTAGCCTTGCTGACAACTCTCGTCGAAGCTCTAAGTTTCGGTCAGATCGACGGAGCGAGCGACATAACAAGAATCGCAGACACCACTCGTGCATTGAGTACGTTTACCAACTCGGCGTCTATGATTAAACTCGAAGCGGAATTTCTTACACCGTATCAAAGATACATCAACAGAGTATATCCAAACAGGATCGCTGGAACCGGCGACCTGGTGCGATTCGCACTGAGAGAAGTCTGGGATCCGACAAGACGTCCGGAGCTACTGGCAGAAGACGCCCCATTGGATTATTATCTATACATGCTCGAGCAGGGTTACACCCAGGAGAGAGCAGCTGACTGGTGGGCTTCCCACTGGGTTTTGCCAAGCGTAGGGCAGCTCAATGAGATGCTGCACAGAAGAGTAATAACCGACGTGGAATGGGATCGTTTCGTTAAATACAACGACTTTGACCCAACAGTCCGACCCTGGCTGAAGGAAATCTCATATAGCCCGTATACGAGAGTGGACATAAGGAGAATGTATGATCTAGGGCTTGTAACAAGACAAGAAGTCAAAGACAACTACCTAGACCTCGGATATGACGAAGAGCACGCTGAGAAAATGACAGTATGGACGCTTGCCTACGTCCTCGCCGTTGAAATGCGAGCGAGATACAGCAAAGGATGGGTCACAGAGGCGGAGGTGCGTACGGCTCTCTTGGAGACTGGGATGCCAGCCGACCGAGTAAACGATTACCTGGAGAAAATAATCAAAGCAGACGCAGCAGAGCGAGTAGACAAGGAGAGAGACCTGACAAAGACAGATATTACAAGAAGCGTAAAGAAGGGATTGCTGACGAAAGCCGAAGGAATCGAACGTCTCATGGACATGGGTTATGATGAGGACGAAGCATCATTTATCGTAGATATCACAGTATCGGAATCTACAAGCGCAGAGATCGAGGCAGACAGAGACATATCCAAAGCAGACACCATAAAAGGAATCGCTGACGGCGTCTTTACAGAAACCCAAGGCAAAGAGATGCTGATGAAACTAGGCTACGACGCAACCGAAGCACAATATATAATAGATATCCGAGTGCCACCGAAGAAACCTGAGAAGCTAAAAGCCGAGAGAGATCTCACAAAAGCAGAGATAATCAAAGGAGTAAAGAAGGATATCCTCACATGGGATCAAGGACACGCCATGCTAGTCGACATGGGCTTTGACGACGACGAAGCAGACTTCAGCCTCGCAATCAACATCGAAGCCCTGGAAGGAAGTCCGGAGACATGGTCAGACATGCAGCAGATCGTGAATAGATCCCGGAAGACCCAAGGCCTGACAGTCAAAGAGATACCGTCAAACATCAGAGAACTAGAGGGCAAACTCCTTGAATTTCACAAAGTAGAAGCCAAGGCAAAAGAGGAAGGCGAGACGAAAGACTTCTTTGCAGCACTGGAGAAACAACGTGGACCCATGAAGCGACAACATCAGCAGCTCGTAGAACAATATCAGAAAAAGAAATAAAAGAGAGAGATTAAAAACAGGTGAATAATATCACAAAACACACTGCTATTGCAACGATCCCAATAGTGACCGCAGCCCATATTAGCTTCATACCGAAATCCATCTGTTTCATTGAAAGCCTTCCAGTATATATATATGTTGGCGGATGAGATAAAGATGTTAGATAAAATGGATAAATGGGAAGAAGCATACGAAGCAGGAGACGCAGAGGAAGATGAGGATTGAAATGCAGCCAGACGGCAAAACAAAGGAGATCTACGACACGCCTATGGAATACAGGCAACGTGGTCTCGAATTGGAGCGTACGATAGGCCGCAGGCAAATGATATACGAAGGCTGGATGGCCGGCGAACTCGTAAGAATATACTGAGGAAACAACATGAAACCAAAATACCCGCACATGCGGATCTGGGAACAAGACATCATGGACAAATTCCACAGAGCCAACCTAATAGACGCCATATGGAGCTACGACGTCCCACTCAAAGTCAGAGAGATGCCGCTGCCAGACTACATGACAGACGCAGAAGCAACACTATGGAGCCGACTAACAAGCAAAAGAATAGACGCAGTCGCAGAAACAACCGGCAACATCTACACAATCGAGATAAAAGACAGACTAAGGCCTAGCGCCGTTGGACAGGCACTCACATACAAAACCCTGTACGAAGAACAGTTCGCACCCCGGAAGCCCGTAACAGCAGCCATAGTAACCGAATTTGACGACTACGACATGCAACACGTCTGCAGCGTCTACAACGTCAAAGTCTGGATAGTGTGACCCCAATGGTATCAGAAGACTGGGAGGAAGGCTACGAAGCCGGATACGCAGCAGCCAAAGCAGAAATGAGCCAAGAAGCCGGATGCCAACTCTGGGGCGTCATGGGACAACTCCTCACAGACAAAGAAATAAGCTTCGAAGGACTAGACGCAATCCAAAGACGACTCTTCGCATTCCCCGACATCATGTCGAAATACAACATCACGCCACAAGTAATCAAAGACATCCGAGCATGGAGAGGACAAATAATCCCAGGCTGGAGAGCCTCATGGCGAGACGACCGGCTCAGAGCCGAATTCCAAGAAAACATCCACAGCCTCATGCAACAATTCGACAGCCCAGATCTGGCGAGAATGTTCTCGTAACGTTTTTTCTTACTCCAGCAGTAGCCCATTAATAGACCACCAATCCCTTAAAGCAACTTTCAAATGTTTTCAAGGCAGTTTTCGAGCAGTTTAAAGAGGGTTGGCTGAAGTTTCAGCGTCCCTCTGTTACTATCATTTCGGTTATTGCTCTTAACCGAAATATGAGCCATCTAAAGAAGAGTGCACACGATGCAACGGAACGCAGTTGTTATCTGTTAATGGCGAATAAATATTTTTACAGCAGGTGCGCCAGCGTGCGTTAAAAACGATCCTCAGTGATGAATGGGCTGAAACTTTAGGTATTTTGATTTAACCGTTTTTGGTGTTTTTTGGTATGTTTGGTTTGTATGGTTTTATTTTTTTAGGACTTCGTCCAGATTCCTTTTTATTTTCCTTTAAAATCGTTGTTTGTGTGCTTGACTTAAAGTTTGAGTCTCACTGTTAAAGTAGTATTATAGTAGTATAGTATAGTATATATAGTAGTGTAGTATTACGTAGTAGCGTAACAAGTTTTTTGTTGCTGGTGGTGAAGAGAATTTGAGAGATCGTGTTCAGGTGTCTATGTGGATTGATACGCCGTTGAAGCATATTGTTGATAATGAGGGGTTGAATCTTACAAAGTTTGTAAATAATAGTTTGGAGGCGTATTTTAGTGTTGCTAATGTGGAGGAGATTGATGATAAGATTGCTGTTAAAAGGTCGGAGATTCAGAGTTTGGAGAGGAGGCGTGCGGATCTTGTTTCTGCGGGTGTGAGTGAGAGCAGGGAGGAGGATGTTGCGAAGAGGGCGATGGATGAGTTAAAAGAGGTTTTTCGTTTGCGGATGAAAGGAGAGTTGAGTGAGGAGTTGGATTGGGGTTGGATTTCGTCTCCGAAGAATCTTAAGCGTTGTCATTTTATAGGAAAAACTCCTGAGGAGGTTTTGCGTGAGTTGGAGGTGTGGCGTGATGGTTTACAAGCAGATTCGGACTAAAAAGACGAATAGTGGTTATAGCATTATGGTGTTTGTGAAGGATGGGGAGCTTGCGGCGGCTCTTAGGGTTGGTATTGAGCGGTTTTTTGCTAAGGTTGATGAGGATTATGGCCCTAATCGACGTTTGGAGATTGAGAAGGAGGTGAATGATAATGTCGAAAGAATTAAGGAAGGTAAACCCCTTAAGGCAACTCACTGAGCATGAGCAGGAGGAGGAGGAGATTTATCGTTGTCAGCTTATGGCGAAATGGAGTTTTATGCCTGGTGAGCATCCTGTGGATGTTTGGCGTAGGGAACAGGAAGAGGAGGATTAGTTTATGTTTACGAGAGCATTATTTCATGCGTTGGAAAGTATTGTCTATATTTTCAGGAGGCAATGGTAGATGTTAGTTGAGATCCTTTGTTGTTTCTTTATCTTCTCGTTTGGCTATCTGTGTGGTCTGCTTAGTTTGCCGTTGTTGTTGCGTGCTGGGATGAAGTTGTTGAGTGGGAGGTTGAAATGACGGATTTTATCAAAGGCTGTGTCACTTGTGCTTTTTATGAGACGGATATGTATAATATCCCTGAGTTTTGCGCTTATTATGCTATTAAACATAGAACGGAGGTTATTCAACCTATTCCGCAGATGAGAACGTGTGATCGTTGGGAGCCGAAACATGTCTAAGTATCTTGAGCGTAATGAATCTATTGGTGTTGTTCAGGAGCTTCTGATTCGTGCTTGTATGAGTCGTCATAGTAAGGATGATCTGATACGTGAGATAGAAGAGGGTGGGATCCCGGTTGCTGCGGAGATCCTTAAAATCATGCGGGAGGAGATCAATAAGATCGAGTGGGAGCGAACCTATGATTTACTCGATTATGCTGCTGTTATGTTTATCTGGAAGTGTGTGTTTGGTTCATCTTTCCGCCCGGTGTTTTTCAATATCATGCGTCGTTTGGTCTCTGAGGTTGATCCTAGGGAGTTGGAGAAGTTCTGTAAGCCTCCTGAGGCTTGGAGGATTAATGTGTTTGCTCACCGGAAGCATCGTTGCAGGAAACCTAGATGATGTTGAATAGGTGATATTTAAAATGAGCGAAACACTTAAGCAGATACATGAGTTTTGCGATGGCATGGCTGAAAAGGAGGTTAAGCGTATGAAAGTATCTATGCCTAAATGGTTGATTCAGGGCACTCTGTATGGAACGTTTTTAGCAGCTATTGGTTATACTGTTGGCGCTATCGCATTGAATGCGATACCTGGTTTTTTCCCTGCATCCTACGATGTCATTTTGGGAGCTATTGGTTTCATTGGCTCTGTCGCTATTGCTTACACGAAAGATATTACTGAGGAATAGTAGTCTATTTGTAGTCTATTTTCCTCTCTCTCTTTTTTTCGATGGATATATATACCCCCTAGTTGATACGATATACCGTACGGTAGTGATTGAATCGTACAGGAGATGAATATGAAAGAAAATAAATGTGTAGATTGCGGTAAGGTGATGCTATACAAATTGTCAAAGAGGTGGTTGTGTCCTAGATGTGCTCAGGTACGTCAGAGGAATTCAGCAAATCAGATAAGAAACAGAGCAGGCCCCATCTATGAGAAATGGAAGGAAAGACTAAAAAGGAGTTTGGACGAATGAAACTGAAATATAAGTTAGATGAGATAGATACTAAGGAGTTGGAGACGAAGTTTGTGACTTCTTATATCTTTAAGGCAGTGGACAAACAGTACGACGGCCTCAGCCCAATTCGGGTTGGTGGCGAGAACAGTAAACAGATCCTTGAGAACCTTGGGTTACCTGATAGTGTCGGGGATGTTATCGAGGTTGATTTCAGCCCTAAGCAGACACAATCTAAACTTGGAAGGGGTGAAAGCGTTGGTGTTCAAGACAAAGGAACGTCTGGAAGATCTTGAAAAGCAGCTGGATAAGCTTAATGCAGATGGGGCAGAGCTGGATCTTCAGTTTACGGCGCTTAAGCGTGATCTCAGCCGTGTTTTCATGCGTGTGAGCCGTGATTTCGTCGTGCATAGTGAGAAACTTGATCCTGATAAGGAGGGAGAATAAGATGAAAACAGCAGGTGAGATAAGCGAGCATAGGAACAACATCGTGAAAACTATGGAGGTAATCAAAAACCATGCGTTTTATCAATATCTTGATGGAGCGGTAGACGCACTTCAATGGGTTATAGGTGATTAAATGAACGGTGTACGTGTTGATTATGAGGCGACAGTCAAGCAGACGTCTAAGGGTGTTTGGTATTGCGATGGTGTAAGGTGTGCTGACAGCAGCATCGAAGGACTGGGTTCTAAGTTACATATTGTGATGCGGGAGATCGAACAAGTCCTTTTGAGGCATAATCCTGAGGAGCAGCCAGCAAAGGTGAATCTATGGAAAAAAGCAGCTGATCAAATTATAGTAGTGAAGAAAGCAAAGCAGCCGCCAGCGAAGGAGGAGAAGTAGATGGACTATGAACAGGTTATGATATTTACAGGTATAGCAGGCTCGTTAGAACAAATAAGACTGATAATGGAGGACATGAACGACAATTTGGGGCAACTGATAGATCAAATGCAACAGATTAAGCAAGAGTATACTGGAAAGGAGGGTCCATAGCATGACGCAGACAGACTTAATAATTGAGAAGATCAACCTCTACAGTGAAGTGAAACAAGAATACATACGGAAGTTCGAGAAAGATCCTCGTATCGATGAGATTATGACTATCTTCGATCGTGTGGATCATTGGCTGCTTGGTGAATCTATTCGGAAGCAACGTGGTACCGTACCCTCTGATAAGGAGAAGAAGGAAGGGCGTCCTGCGACTGATAAGCAGATGAGTTTCATCATAGACTTGGGTGGTGATCCGCATTGGACAGGAACAAGTTATGAGGCTTCTAAGGAGATTGAGAGGTTGAAGCAGAAATGACGAATGCATACTATGAGGCGATAACAGAAGCAATCTACAAAGCATACGGCAGCGATACAGGTGTGTTATTTGGAATACCTGCGGAACATCGACAGGCAGTAGAAAAAATCATAGAACTGGCGACAGATAAGGTTTTTGATGTAACAGGACAT
>Ga0209986_10003018_pt1 | contig 14961 bp, 9 predicted proteins | sample BlataG_FD_183168 | JGI IMG/M metagenome (GOLD analysis project Ga0209986, IMG submission 183168) | Deep subsurface microbial communities from Black Sea to uncover new lineages of life (NeLLi) - Black_00105 metaG (SPAdes) (version 2) | ecosystem: Environmental > Aquatic > Marine > Oceanic >...
TGAAGAAATGCCTCGGCGCTATGCTTTCTCAAAAATATAGAATTATCATCCTGGATGAGATAAATGTCGCAGTACATTTTAACCTTTTAACAGAAAAAGATGTCCAAACATTCCTTGATAAAAAACCCGAAAATGTAGAAGTGATTCTTACAGGAAGATACGCTCCAGAATCTTTCATAAAGAGAGCTGATCTAGTCACAGAAATGAAGGAAATAAAGCATTACTACGCTGAGGGTGTTCAGGCAAGAGACGGAATCGAAAGATAAGAGAGTATTTTTTCTTTCAATGAAAAAAGAGATGTTTGAAAAACTCGTGGAAGAGGCTTTAGCCAGCATTCCTAAAAAATATAAAAAATACCTTGATAACCTGGCTGTGATTGTCGAGGATAATCCTTCAAGAGAAATATACGAGCGGACAGGAAGTTCCCCTCTAAGCAGCATATTAGGCCTTTACCACGGCGTGCCTTTCAAGCACCGCGGGCCATTCTATGGAAATATTCCTCCGGATGTCATTTTAATCTACCAGAGACCTATTGAAAATCTCTGTTATTCAGAAGAAGATATAAGGAAAAAAATCAGGGAGGTTGTTTTTCATGAAATCGGACACTATTTCGGGCTGAGTGAAAAAGAATTGAAAGAGATCGAGAAAGTATCATAGGAAATAAAATAACTCAAAGCTCAAAACTCAAAACTAGTAAGGAGTGAGGAGTAAGGAGTTAGGAGCAGGAGACAGAATATGACTGAAAGCTTTAAAGGTGTTTTTGCAGCTTTAACCACTCCTTTTGTTCAAGACGAAATCTCTCTTGAAAAATTCAGTTACAACATCCAGAAATACAACTCCCTCGACCTTGCAGGTTATGTAGTATTAGGTTCTACTGGCGAAGCTGTTTACCTTACAGATGAAGAATCAGAAAAAATGGTTCAAGCAGCAAAAGAAAACACTCCATCAGACAAGAAAATCCTGGTTGGCACAGCCAGAGAATCCACAAAAATAACCCTGGAATTCACAAACCATATGGCCTCTTTAGGTGCAGATGCAGCCCTGATTCGCACACCCAGCTACTTTAAATCCCGAATAGGACATGAAGCACTTAAAAAACACTACCTGACTATTGCAGATCATTCCAAGATTCCAGTAATCATCTATAACATACCTCAATACACAGGTATCTCTATAGATCCCAGGCTCATCATTGAGCTTTCAGGACATCCCAACATCGCTGGGATAAAAGACAGCTCAGGAAATCTGGCTTTTCTTGGAGAAGTTATCCTGCATCTTGATCCCAATTTTAATTTTTTACTGGGAGCTGGAAGTTTATTTCTTCCCGGGCTTATTCTGGGTGCGTGCGGCGGAATTCTGCGCTTAGCAGATGTTTCTCCAGCCCAGTGTATCAGGCTGTACAACTTGTTTTTGGAAAAGAAGTGGGATGAAGCGCTCAAACTCCAGCTTGCCTTGATTCCCCTCAACAATGCCGTAACAAAAACATACGGCGTTCCTGGACTAAAATATGCAATGGATTTACTCGGTTATTATGGCGGTCTCCCCCGCTCGCCTCTCCTGCCCCCAGACGAGAAGGACAAGAAGGAAATAGAAAACATCCTCAATAAATTAAACCTTATTAATATTAGTAAGGAGTAAGAAGTTAGGAGTTAGGAGTAAGGAGTAAGGAGTAGCGTTGTCTTGCACTTTAGTTTGTCTTGCTTTTATAATTAACTGAATCAATTAGTTACTGGTTCAGACAAACCAAATAAACAAGATAAACCAGATAAACGTAAGAGACGGAACAGACCGAATAAACCGAAATATGGAGTTTACGATGAAAAATAAAAGCAGACGGATTTTTATGAAAAACCTTATATGCGGAGCAATTTCCACTCCTCTTGCCGCAAAAAATATTCTATCGGTGAATAAGAAACAGGAAAATCGAATACAAAAAGGCCAGATGTTTTATCGCCGTCTGGGAAGGACAAACCTTTTTATATCAGAGATTTCACTCGGAGGAAGTCCTATCCCTGATTGGGCTCTTTTTGTTCAAATCATAGAGAGAGGTGTCAATTACATAGATACCTCCCATACCTATTCGAATGGCAATAGTGAGCGTCAGATAGGCCGGCTGTTAAAGGAGGTAGGCAGAGAAAAAATATATGTAAGCACGAAATTTCACCTGAGAGGCAATTGGAGTGAGAATTCTATCATCAATTCCGTTAACGACAGTTTGCGCAGGCTTAACACAGATTATATAGATATCCTTTGTATCCATGGAGCATCAAAGGAAGAATATCTCACTGATGAGAAATTGCTCTCAGCATTCGAAAAATTAAAAAAGCAAGGAAAATACAAATTCCGGGGACTTTCCTGTCATTCAAACCACCATGAGGTCGTGAAAAAGGCGGTCGAATGTGAATATTACGATGTAGTTCTGCTTGGATATAATGTATTCGATATTCAGGACACACAAGAAGATATCGAAGTTTATGATGACTATCTGGGTGCAAGTGGAATCAGAAGACTTATCAGCCTGGCGAAATCAAAAGATGTAGGAATTATTGCAATGAAAACTCTCAAAGTCGGAGGGAAAAGGCAGAACCTGGAAAAATACAGAACAGATAACACATCGATCTTCCAGGCCATGCTAAAATGGGCATTGGAAAACGAAAATATATCATCGGTTGTGACTGAAATGCTGACTTTCAAACAGATGGAAGAGGACATTGGTATTGTCGGCCAATCCCTTTCAGAGCAGGAACGAAAAAACCTATTCAGATACGTTGCAGAAAATTCCAAGGACTACTGTCACATGTGCGGTCAATGCGAAAGGAACTGTTCTTCAAGCATCAAAACATCATCCATTCTGAGATATTTAGCCTATTTCGAGAGTTACAGAAAGGTTAGTGCAGCTAGAGAGGCATACTCTCAATTAAAGCCAGCACAAACGGCATTATCTTGCCAAAACTGCGGTCAATGCGAAATGGTGTGTCCATATGGAGTCTCGGTGAGGAAAAGAATCAAGGAAGCACATATGCTTCTAAGTAAGCCGTAGATAAGAACTAAAAAAGCAAAAATTTCCTTCGATTTCATTCTCCAATCCTCCATAATTTAAAAATAAGACCGTGCACCCAGCTCTGACTATACCCTCCCTGCGTTATCCATGCAGTTAGCTCAGGCAAGGCTGATCTGCCGCACAAGAGACTGCTCTGCTGCCGCTGCTACCTCCCGGTCCTGACGGGGTTCACAGAGAGCTCTTCGCACAGGACCCAAACCATCAACACCACTTACAAGGACACAGTCCAGAAAAAGTCCAGCCTCGGCAAGGAATTCGACCCCACTATAGCGGGTTGTGGGTTACAGGGCACCGCTGGCTCCCCATCTAGCACGGCCTAATTTTTCAATTACTTTTTGAACCTTTAAAATGTCCTGATCAGGTTAAAACCTGTATGCCACTCCACCTCTAAGGATAAATCCGTCCCAAATTCCTGCTTCAACTCTTAAATGTATATGAGGAATAATTTCTGCTCTCAGGCCAAAATTCATTTGCAGAAGCGGAATTATATTAGGAATATTAGTATTAAAATCTTCCTCGGCTTCTCTTAAAGTCTTTGAATCCGCCTCTCCGACTTCCTCGTCAGATCCTGCCCACTTATAAACTCCAATATAATCATAACTGACCTCTCCATTTAAAGAAGCTACACCAAAGCCAAGGACAAAATAAGGGCTTACTCTCCAAGTAGGCTTCATATCCCAGCGGAAGCTCAAGTTAGTAAAGAAAGGATTCAATTCAATCTTTCCCTCAGCATTCACCTCAGCAGATGTGCCATTCTCAAATTGTTGCGTGACAGATCCTTGAACCGATAACCTCATATGGGCCTTCTCAAAAGAAATTCCAAAGCTAAAAGATCCGTCCCGGCCCTTAGGATAATACCTAATTTCCAGCCCATAATTCGAGCCACCCGAGTCAAAAGCGAGGTTCTGTTCAAAGCCTGTATCATTTAATCCAGAATGGGACTCTCTAACCTCTCTGGATATTTCACGTCTTATTTCATCGCTTATTTCGTCTACCAACTTGTCTTCGAACAATCCTTTCAGAAGATCAACTGTCCAGTGAGAAAAATGAACTTCTATCTCCAGCTTTCCTGCTATTTTATTGTCAAAAAGATGAGGAATCTCTACTTTTGGTTCCTCTTGTTGAGCATGAGCACTATGAATAAAAAGGAGACAGATAAAAGCAATTAAGAAGAAAGATTTTTCTTTAAAGCCTATTATTTTCATAACAATCTCCAAAAAATCCTAACTTTATCTTTATCTTTTGTCAATACCTATTCGGTCTGTTCCATCTATTCAGTCTGTTCGGTTAAAAAAAGTAAATAAACTCTTTTCTTCTTTAGTCGGTTCAACTTTATCTAGTTTGTCTGGTTTATTTTGTCTGTCTGAGCCAGTAACTCAGTAACTAAGTGACTCAGTTAATTATAAAAGCAAGACAAACTAAAGGGCAAGACAACGCTACTCCTAACTCCTAACTCCTTACTCCTTACTAGTTTTGCGCTTTGAGTTTATTCTGTCTCGCCTGTCTTGCTTTTCTTTTTTTTTACTTGACAGGGAAAAATTCAAGTGATAGAAAAAAACCATATTTATAAAAGGAGGCTTTAATGAAAAAAAAGATAATCTCATTCAGCGCCCTGTTATTATTTTTCCTTTCATTCATGCTCATTGCACAGACCCCGCCAGAAGAGTTTTTAGGCCATAAAGTTGGTGCTGACCGCAAGCTTGCAGACTATAACCAAATCCAGGCATATTTTCAAAAGCTCGACCAGGAATCTGCAAAAATCAAGGTTCTGACTATCGGCAAATCCACACTTGGCAAACCAATAATCATGGCTATTATCTCTACAGAAGAAAACATGGCCAAGCTTGACACTTACCGGGGAATCACAAAAAAACTGAGAGAAGCGAGAGATCTGACTCCTGAAGAGGCTAAAAACCTGGCAAAGGAAGGCAAGGCTATACTCCTCATAACCTGCAACCTTCATTCTACAGAAATCGCATCCTCCCAAATGGCTATGGAATTTGCTTACAAATTAGTGACAGGTAAAACTCCCTTTGATGCCAATAGAGCTCTTGATGATGTCATTGTTCTGCTCGTACCGACTAGTAACCCGGACGGCCAGCAAATGGTAACCGATTGGTACAGAAAATATGTGGGCACAAAATACGAGGGCGGACGGATGCCATGGCTCTATCATCATTATGCTGGCCACGATGACAACCGTGACTGGTTCATGTTCAACCTCGATGAAACAAAGGCTGTCACCAAAGTCCTGTATCATGACTGGATTCCTCAAATCCACATAGACCAACACCAGATGGGCTCCACAGGTGCTCGCCTCTTTATCCCGCCATTTATGGATCCACCTGTTTTTACTGTTCATCCTCTCCTCTGGCGCGGAGTTGGCCTTTGCGGAGCAACCATGGCTTATGACCTGCAGAAGAACGGTTTCAAAGGGGTTGTTTATGGAAGAAGTTTTACAGGCTGGTGGATAGGCGCCTGCGATGACACATCCTGGCTTCATAATACCATAGGCCTTCTCAGCGAAATGGCATCTGTTAGAATGGCCACTCCAATTTATATCGATCCGACTGAAGTTCCAAAATCCTATATCGAAAAACGCATGCAGTTTCCTGACCCCTGGCCAGGTGGTTGGTGGAGGTTAAGAGACCTCGTGGAATACGAGTTGACACTTTCTATGAGTCTTGTAAAAACAGCCCATCTAAACAAAGAAGATTTACTGTTCAATTTTTATAAGATGTGCAAGGACTCCATTGAAAAAAGGGGAGAAAGTCAGCCCTATGCCTTTGTCATTCCCAAGAAACAATACGATTATCCAACCACACTCAGGATGCTTGACATCCTGAAGTTTGGCGGCGTAGAAATCCACCAGGCCAAAGAAGATTTCACTGCTGAAGGCAAAGTCTATCATGCTGGCTCTTTTGTAGTTCTGATGTCACAACCTTACAGGCCATATGCACAAGCTTTACTCGAAAAGCAAAAATACCCAGATATACGTCAATACCCTGGAGGTCCTCCTGTACCACCCTATGACAATGCCGGATGGACACTTCCTCTGCAGATGGGTGTAAGATGCGCTCAAATTAATAAATCCTTCAAGGCAAATCTCACAAAGCTGGATAAGATTCCATCTCCGTCCATTACACCGCTTCAAGGGACCACATCCTATGTCGTCCTTGATTCCCGCGTAAATGCCTCCTATTCAGTCGTATTCTCTCTTTTAAAAGAAAAGGCTGAAATCTACCGCTCCAAAGACACAATTAAAGGAGATAAATTCAAAGCAGCAGCAGGAAGCTTTATCATTAAAAATACACCCCAGGTACAGAAAAGCCTTTCCAGTCTTCTGGAAAAATGGCATGCTGCCGCCTACGAGCTTGAAGACATTGCTGACATCCCTAAAACCTCTTTAAAGAGATTTCGAGTCGGCCTCTATCAGTCCTGGAAATCCAATATGGACGAGGGCTGGACACGTTACGTTTTTGATGACTTAGGCATCCCTTACACAACACTTCACAACAAGGATTTCAAAGGCACAAAGAAAAAGAAAGTCAATTTAAGCGAACAATTTGATGCCATTGTGTTTGCAGACGAAAACGCTGACATAATTAAATCAGGAAAACCAAGTCCCACATCACAGTCCAGAAGATATTACTCTGGTACCATGCCACCTGAATATGAAGGAGGTATTGGCAAAGAAGGAGTAGAGGCTTTAAAGGCTTTTGTCGAACAAGGAGGCATTCTTGTCACACTCAACAACGCCTGTGGATTGGTCTTTAAGGAGTTTACATCCCCTGTCAGGAATGCTCTCGAAAAAGTTGATCGTAGTAAATTCTTATGTCCCACGTCAATTTTGAAAGTCAAAGTCGACAATAAATCCCCAATCGGATATGGAATGCCAAAAGAAGCTGCTGTCATGTTCTCCCGAAGCCTGGCCTTGAGCACACAGGTTCCCTCCGGGGAATGGGATAGAAAAGTTGTTGCTAGTTATCCCCAAGAAGATATCCTCTTGAGCGGGTGGCTTCTGGGAGAAGATGTCATTGCCCGCAAGGCCGCAGTCGTAGATGCCAAGTACATAAAGGGGCACATCATTCTAATCGGGTTCCGCTGCCAGCACAGGGCACAATCCCATGGAACATACAAATTCCTTTTCAACGCACTACTCTATCCAGAAATCAATTAATTTGGCGGACTCTCTTTTACTATAAATCGACATTTTTTATGAATAATCCAGGTTAAAAGCTAGGAAGGCTATAAAAGCTAGAAATAATCAGTTAAATCTGTTTAGTCCGTTTTGTCATCGCGAGCGAAGCGTGGCGATCTCATAATGATTCGCCAAAGGCATGAGATTGCCACGCTTTCTTCGAAAGCTCGCAATGACATAACGGAAAAACGGGTTCTGGGGTAATATTTATGAAGTCCAGTCTTCTTCGGTGTTAAAGACTAAATGCTCTGTGAGAGATTTCATTCGTTTCTTCTCAAACTAATAAACACTCCCCCTCCGCCAAATCCTAACATGATCAAAGCTTGAACAAAGGTTTTCCACTGGATTTGAGGTGAAAGGAAAAGAGCAAAAATAAAGAAATAAAGCCCTACTCCAGCAATAACAACATAGATTCCCAGCATGATCTTCCATGCCCTGCGGTTTGTTTCAGGAGTATCCTTCGAAAAGAAATGATTATAAAGGAGCATGCCTGCCAAACAGAAAATGCCGAGTACAGCAAAAATCAGCCAGAAGAATTTCACCTGGCTTAAAACTTCTGGTGCAAGAGGAACTCCTGCTGCCACTGCCTCGGCTGGAGGGACAATTGGATTGAGGATTCTTTCGTATAGCGTTGCACCGAGGTTACTTCCAATCAAACTCCCGAAGACCCCATAAAGAAAAGCATAGCCCATATAAACCGCCTTTTTATCCTGCGGAGCAACAAGGCCGATGTAGCTGTAATATTTGGGGTGTGCGGTCATTTCCCCAAGGGAGAAAACAGCGATTCCGAGAATAAACATCCATGCGCTATGGGTAAAAGCTAAAACTAAAAATCCTCCTGAACCGATAATAATACCTGCGGCTATGACAGGAAAAGCCTTGAGGTTTTTCACAATCTGGCTTACCAGAACAACGAGCAGGACAATAGTTCCAGCATTGATGATAGTGACAAACTCAGCATCAAATTTGAAAAATTTTAAAAATGGAATCTTTGCCATGAATTGGTCCACAGGAGTACGTGTGATGAAATCACGTAAATACCAAAGAACAGAACCAAACATCTGAAAATAAAGAATCCAAAAACATGAATAGACTACAATCAGCAACATGAAACGGGAATCACTCAATATAAGCATCGCCTCTTTCATCACCTGTCTGATGGGCTTTGTACTTTCAGGCTTTTCCGGGTCTTTATAAAGAAAAATCGAAGGCAGAAGCATTAAAAAGCACCAGGCCGCAGAAGAAAAGAAAACATAGCGCCAGTCAAATCCCTTGATCCAACTGATGAAAAAAGGAGCAAGAAAGGCTCCCAGGTTAATGCTCCAATAGTAAACACCGAAGCCAAAACCGCTGTTCTCCTTTGTTGTTGTTCTGGCAACAGTTCCTGTAATAATCGGCTTGAACAGCCCGCTGCCTGTAGCCATTATCAAAAGGAAGAGAAAAATCAGTCCATAGGAATTAAAATTACCTGCCGCAAAATAGCCTAAGGTTAATAAAGAAAAGGCCACAATCAGCATCTTTCGATAGCCGAGCCGCTCGGCCAGCGCACCTCCAAAAATCGGCAGGATATACGTCAAGGCATAGACAAAACCTTGCAGAAATCCTACTGCCTGCTGACGGAAACCTAGAACATCAACCAGATAGACTGCCAGAACAGCGTTCATCCCGTAATAAGCTCCGCGTTCAAAAAGCTCCATTAAGTTAGCAACCCAAAAAGTCTTTGGAAGAGAGGTCAATATATTCCCTTTTTTCTTTTCATCCATGTATTAACTCCTTTTTACATAAGATATAAAATGTAAATCGTCAATACAACTATCCTATTCATTTTGAATAAGCCTTCAAGTATTGGGCCCGAAAATAAGCCTCAGCCTCTCCTAAATCCCTAAACCTCAATTCCTGTTTTTTAAAGGAAAGCTCTCCTTTAAAATCATCAATTCCTGAATATTGATGTTCATCCATCCATGTTTCCATTCCGCCCAGCAGATTTTTTATCTCATCAAGCCCCTTTTTGTAGAAAAGAGTACAAACTTGAACAGCCGAAGCGCCAGCAAGAATCTGTTTCACAATGTCTTCAGCCTTTTGAACTCCTCCAGATGAAGCAAGATCACAGTCAATCCTATCAGCTAAAAGAGCTATCCATCTTAAGGACTGATAGAAATTTCCTTTTCCGATGAGACTTCTTGTCTTAAGGTTTTTGACATCAATATCTGGCTCGAGGAACCAGTTAAAGAGGACAAGGGCGTCACAGCCAGCTTGTACTAGCCTTCGCCCCAAATAAGGAACAGAAGTGATCTGTGACGTGAGCTTTATAGATACTGGAATGGAAACTTCTTTTTTTACTTCTTTAAGGATTTGAAGGTGTTGTTCTTCGTAAACTTTACAAGGTGAATCAATGTCAATCGGAAGGAAATAAATGTTCAGCTCCAACCCATCTGCTCCGGCTTCTTGAATCTGCCTGGCAAAACTCGGCCACAGCTTCGGTGTTTGACAGTTTATGCTGGCAATAATGGGAATGCTTATATCCTTTTTTGCCTCTTCAATAATTCGGGTAATCGAGTGAGGAGCATACTCCAACAATCCCCCTCCTCTCATATAATCAAGGGCCTCTGGATGGACAGTATAGTCTCCATCTTGAATATCACCTTCTGCTAAAAACTGCTCTTCGAATATCGACTTCATTATCACTGCGCCCGCTCCAGCCTCTTCACATCTTTTTATTCCCGATGCACTCCTGGTTAAATCGCTGCTGCCCACGATTAACGGATTCCTGAGTTTTAATCCCATATAAGATGTGAATAAATCTGCCATGCTATTCTCCTTTATTTATTACATATCTTAAGTATTTAATCGAAAATTTTTCCGGGATTAAGGATATTTTGAGGGTCAAAGATATTCTTTATTCCCTTCATTAGTTCAATCGTTTCTAAATCCAGAACATAAAAAAGATAAGGCTTTTTTACAATCCCGATTCCATGCTCTCCAGAAATCATTCCTCCCCTGGTTTTGCTGTCCTGATAAAGTGCCTCGCGAACTTTATCGATTTTTGTCCTCCATTCATCCTCTGAAAGAAGGATGCTCTTTCCATTCTCAAAGCGTGACTTCATGATATGGGTATGCACATTCCCATCCGCTGCATGACCAAAGGTTGGAAGCCAGACCCCATACTTCTGTGAAACCTCTTGAACTCTTTTGACATGTTTAGCAATTTCTGCTCGAGGAACAACAATATCGAGGATTTCAATAGTATGTGCCTTGATAGCTTCATAGATCTGGCTCCGGATTTCCAGGATCTGCTCCTGTTTTTTCGGATCGTCAGCAACAAATACATCAAGAGCTTCTCTTTCCAAACAAATTTCAGCCACAACCTCGGATAGTCTATCCATTTCTTCTTCACTTGAAGCATCAAGGATTATAAGAAGATAGGTGTTCCCCAGAGTGGATGGCCATTTCTTTTTCAGAAACTCCTCGGTTATCTGAATAACTTCTCGAGGAATGAACTCAACAGCCAAGGGAAGGATTTTTCGTCTTATTAAAAGAGGCACAGCTTCAATAGCATTTTCCAAATCATCATAAGGGATGATGAGTGAACGCATACATTGAGGTGAAGGCGTTAACTGAATAATCGCTTTTGTGATTATCCCAAGAGTCCCTTCTGACCCGATCATCAGATTCAGCAGGCTATATCCTGTACTGCTCTTCATAAGTTTGCCGCCGAGATGGATAGTAGTTCCTTTCGGAAGCACTACATCCAGCCCACGCACATAATTCCGGATGACTCCGTATTTTACTGCCCTTGCGCCCCCAGCATTCGTGGCAATAACACCTCCTATCATGGCACTCTCATCACCGGGATGAGGAGGAAAGAAAAGGCCTTCCTCTTCAACATCTCTATAAAAATCCATGAGCGTTACTCCGGCCTCTACAACAGCCATCTGATTTGCACTGTCAATCTCAATAATCCGATTCATCCTCTCAAGAGACAGCACAATGCCTCCTAAAGAAGGCACACAGCCCCCGCAAAGGCCGGTCGCCCCGCCTCTTGGTGTAACCGGAATCTTCTCCTTATTCGCAAGTCGAAGGATGTTTTCAACTTCTTCCGTAGTGTATGGTTTTACAACAACATCTGGTTCATGTGCTATGTCAAGCAAGGAAAATTCATCATGGCTGTAATCCAGCATTTGATCCGCATCAACAATCATATTTTTCTGGCCAACAATCCTTTCTAATTCTTTAATTATCCTCTCAGTCACCTTTTTATACATGATTTACTGTCTCTTCCTTAGGAGATTGCCAAGTCGCTTCGCTCCTCGCAATGACACCCCTTTTTCCTGCTCCTCACTCCTTACTCCTCACTCCTCACTTTTTTTAATTTTGAGTTTTGAGTTTTGAGTTCTAATCTCTTCACTCCTCACTCCTCACTCCTTACTAATATAGCTGGTATTCCTGCATCCTGCACAAGCTTATTAAAAACAGGAACATCGACTTCTAATATCTTATTTAACTTCTGAATCTGCTCGTCAGCCTTGGCCGATAATTCCTTAAAGACTTCATAGGATTGATCTGTCGGGCGAGCATCTGTACTTGCGACCACAGAGGCCAATGCTGCAATCTTATTGTCAAGCAAAATCGGAAAATTCAAGGGATCCTGACCGCTCTTGGATTTTGACTGGATAAGCACATCCTCTACTTCCTGAAGTTTCTTCTTAATATTCTTTCCTGCCCCAATAATCTCCTTTCCTTTCTCATGACCTCTAATCTTTTTGGAAAGGTCATTAATCTGTTTCTTTATATCACGCAGCCTGTTAATAACCCTGTTTACTTCAGTCATCTTGTCGCGGATTTTTAGAAGAAAATCAAACTGCTCCTGAAAATCTTCCTGAGTCGTTGAAATACGGGGATCTTTCTTCCACTCCCATGTCTGTATTACCTCTTTTTCGCCCATCGTCAGTCTGACTTGATACCTGCCTGGCACTGCAACAGGCCCACTGAGCATGCCGCCCCAGAGGATGGCACCGGGAACGCGTTCAGCATCCGGATAACGCATGTTTAAAACAAATCGATTCATCCCTTCTTCTGCACGAAAGCTCCGTGAGCCTGCCCTCCGAGACCTCATTGACATTGAGTCTTCAGACGTTTCTTCCCCTGCTCTGCCTGTGAATTTCCGGATGAGATTTCCCTCTGCATCCAAGAATTCAAAGGTCGTTCCTGGTTTTGGTTTCTCCCTGAAATAATAGTAAATAACCGTCCCACCTGGAGGATTCTGCCCGACATTGGGCCTGGGCCACCCAAAACCTCTCATGCGGTAAGCATTACGAGGCTTAAAGAGAAAGATATCTGACTTTGTCGCTTCATCTGTAATCTGATGCAAAGGAGTAAGGTCATCCAGAATCCAGAAAGACCTGCCATGTGTAGCTACAACAAGATCATCGTCTTTAACAACCATATCATGCATAGGTACTACAGGCAGGTTAAGTTGAAGTGTCTGCCAGTTTTCCCCATCATCAAAGGAGACAAACACGCCCGTCTCTGTTCCTGCATAAAGAAGCCCTTTACGCTTTGGGTCTTCACGCACCACACGGACAAAAGTGTTATCAGGAAGTCCATTAGTGATTTTTTTCCATGACTTGCCATAATTTTCGGTCTTGTAAATGTATGGGCTAAAATCATCCAGCTCATGCCGGTCAACAGCTAAGTATGCTGCGCCAGCATCAAATGTTGAAGGATCAATCATGCTTATCAGGCTCCATTCGGGCATCTGTTTCGGTGTGATATTTTCCCAGTTCTTTCCACCGTCTTTTGTGATATGGACTAATCCATCATCCGAGCCAACCCAGAGGACATCTGGATCATGGAAAGATTCCGTAAGAGCAAATATGGTACAGTAATACTCAACACTTGTGTCGTCCTTTGTGATAGGCCCCCCTGACTTTTCCTGCTTTGTCTTGTCATTTGAGGTAAGGTCAGGACTGATGACCTCCCAGCTCTGGCCTTCGTTTGTCGATTTAAAAAGGACCTGTGCTGCATGATAAAGAACATTGGAATCAAACCTTGAAACAATGATGGGAGCAGTCCATTGATAGCGGTACTTAAGCTCTGCCGCGCCCCATCCCATTGGATTTTCAGGCCAGGCTGTGATGGCCCTCTGCTGCCTTGTCTTGTAATCCCACCGTGTGATCAGGCCGCCGTAACTCCCTGCATAGACGATATCAGGATTGTCATGGCGTGGAGCAATATGGCCGCTCTCTCCACCTCCAACTGGGTGCCAATCCGGCTTGTCAATGCCACCTCCTGAGGTGCGGCTGGCAATACGCACAGTACTGTTATCCTGTTGGGCTCCATAGACCCAGTAAGGAAACTGATTATCCGTTATCACATGGTAAAATTGAGCAGTAGGTTGATTGTCCTGCGCTGTCCAGGAAACCCCACCGTTGTAGGAGACATTGGCTCCCCCATCATTTCCGTTTATCATACGCTTTGGATTCTCAGGGTCAATCCACAAATCATGATTATCGCCATGAGGAACGCGAATGGAAGTATAGGTCTTTCCTCTGTCCACAGAACGGTAAAGGCCGGTGTTTAATACATAGACAGTCTCCGCATCCTTCGGATCAGCATATATGCGGCTGTAATACCAGGCTCTCTGCCTCAGGCGTCGCTCATTATTCATTCTGGACCAAGTCTCACCTCCATCATCAGAACAAAAAACACCACCATCCATTGCCTCTATGATGGCCCAGACACGGTCAGGCTTTGCTGCTGACACAGTCACACCGATTTTCCCGAGCATGCCTTTAGGAAGGCCTTTGTTCCGGGAAATCTCTTTCCATGTGTCCCCACCGTCAGTGGATTTAAAAAGGCCGCTTCCCGGCCCTCCACTCGTAAGACTGTAAGGCGTACGGCAAGCTTCCCAGATGGCCGCATAGATAATCCTTGGATTCAAAGGATCCAAGATAAGGTCGATTGCACCTGCTTTATCGCTGCGAAATAGAATTTTTTTCCATGTTTTACCGCCATCTTCTGTCCGGAATACTCCTCTTTCCTGATTTTGCCCATAGATATGGCCAAGAGCTGCCACATAGACAAGGTCCGGGTTTCGCGGATGAATCCTCACTCTAGAAATCTGGCTTGTATCAGCCAGCCCTATATGCTTCCATGTCTTTCCAGCATCTGTAGACTTATACATACCATCACCATGAGAAACATTGCCTCTGATCGGCGCCTCGCCCATGCCCACATAGACCACATTTGGATCCCATTCGGAGATAGCAATAGCTCCTACTGAGCCAGTCTTAAAAAAGCCATCAGATACAGGTTTCCAATTCAACCCACCATCTTCTGTCTTCCATACTCCTCCACCAGTGGCTCCAAAGTAATAGGTAAAAGCTTGGCTGTAAACTCCTGCCACTGCTGTAACACGCCCACCACGAAAAGGTCCGATGCATCGCCACATCATCGCCTTATAGAGACTTTCATCATAGCGGTTTATCTTCTTCGAAGGATCAGATGAACTCCAACCAGAACCGACTATAAAAATGAATAGAAATAAAACAATTAAGCCTGTTACTATAGAAAATTTAGATGATTTCATAAACAAACCTCCATTTCTCAGTTTATCCCTAAATCCGGACAAAGGTTTTATAATCAAAATAAGTGATTAAGTAAAGAGATTTCAATCATTTCTGTTTATCTGGCTTATCTG
>Ga0209986_10003019_pt1 | contig 14956 bp, 15 predicted proteins | sample BlataG_FD_183168 | JGI IMG/M metagenome (GOLD analysis project Ga0209986, IMG submission 183168) | Deep subsurface microbial communities from Black Sea to uncover new lineages of life (NeLLi) - Black_00105 metaG (SPAdes) (version 2) | ecosystem: Environmental > Aquatic > Marine > Oceanic >...
ATCGTTCCTGGGTGAGACTACCCTCATTCAGTTCTTGCCTTAAAGATCGAGAATACTGAAACTTCGGTATTCTACCGCCCACTTCCACAAATCCCGGTGTAAAATCAGGCACTACAGAAATTTCCCTTACCATTTATTTTTTCCTCCTATTCGCATAGCATAAATACCTCTAATAGTTTACCGAATCCGAGTTTAAGACCCTCTGTTTTATACCTTTTAGGCTCACAATTCGATCCATTCCTTCCTACTTATACCTATTTCGTTAATAATTTCTCTTATAAGTCCTATGCTAACTTCCTTTCCTTTGTGAACAGGTATGGGGATAACTTTACCGGTTTTCAAATTTACCATCCTGATATGTTTTCCTCCAGGAAAAGGTCCACTAAATCCAATCTTTCGCAATTTCTTAATAACATCACCGGGCTTAAGTGGGGTTAGCCTCTGCATATTCCTTCTCTTTCATTTCCACTCCTTCAATCTTCGGAATCTTTAACCCTAACTGGAGAGCTAATAATACATTGCCTTCAATGACATCGTGAAGATTCTCTCTAGCAGTTTCAAAATTATCACCCTGAGCAAAAAAACCAGAAGCTCCTGGAACTTTTGCAATTATTACTCCGTTCTCATCCCTATGGTATTCTGCTTTTTCCAGTGCTTTCTCAATATACCTTGCTAAGGAAAAAATTTTAGCTTTTTTCATTCGTTTATCTCCTCATAAACAAGATAGTCAGGGAGCTTTGTCCCCCTTGTTGCTTTCTAAGGAAACTCCCATCTTATTTAATTTTCTTCTTCCCAATCTTCCAACTCCACATCTTATATGAAAATTTCTTGCCTGTAGTTCACTATATCATAAGCAGACCTAAAAATCAAGAGATTATCGCTCTTGAGTAAAGAGCTAAAGTATCCTTCTACGGTTTATTTCAGACTTTCAGCATCGATTTTTCGTTGAAAAATGACTTTTTTTGGGTAGGGGGACTTGACACTTTGGAAAAATTTGTTATAATTATATTGATTCATTGAACCGATTTACAAAATCGAATTGCAAAGGAGAAATGACGAAGAAACCTTTGAACATCGGTGAATTTGCCAAACTTTCCGGAGTTTCAAAAACTACCGTCTCCATGGCTTTTAACGACGATCCGAGGATTCCTCAGAAGACCAAAGAAAAGGTGCTGGAGGCGGCCAAAAAGGTTGGCTATCAACCAAGCATGGTAGCTAGGAGTCTGAGAAGTAAAAAAACAAAAGCGATTGGTTTAATGCTACCCAGCATTACCAATCCCTTTTTCCCCCAGATTGTTAAAGGAGTAGAAGATGCGGCTCTTAAAAACGGGTATTCGGTAGTATTTTGTAATTTCGATGAAGAGATTGAAAAAGAATCCTTATACTTTCAAATGTTTGAAAATCGTTGGGTTGATGGGATAATTTTCTCAGGAGTAACCGGGGATAAACAGGAGATAAGTTATATAGAAGAGATACAAACGAAAGGTATACCCATAGTATTTATTGATAGGGGATTAGAAGGACATTTTAATGACGTGGTAATGATTGATAATGATGAAGCCACCTGCAAAGGTACCAAATATCTTCTTGATTTGGGACACAAAAGGATAGGTTTTGTAAATGGTCCAGCAGGGATAAGAATTTTTGATAAAAGACTACAGGGGTATAAAAAAGCTCTTCAGGAGAATGGAATAGAGCTTGATGAAAGTTTAATAGTAGAAGGCGAGCAAAGTAGTAAAACGGCAGAGTCCGCCGTAAGACAATTTTTAGCTCAAGCTCTCCCACCCACAGCTATTTTCACCACCTCCGATCTAGTAGCCATAGCAGTTTTAAGGACAGTGCAAAAGAGCGGCTTAAAAGTGCCGGAAGATATTTCTGTTATGGGTTTTGATGATATTCCGCTAGCCTCTTTGGTCAATCCCTCTCTTACCACTATTGCCCAGCCAATTCAAGAAATAGGTAGGGAGGCATTTAAGTTAGTGGTTGACAGAATTGAAAGAAAAGATAGTCCCAAGAGAAAGATTGTTTTAGATACTAAACTGGTAGTTCGAGAGTCAACAGCTAAGCCAAAGTAGATTTTTAAAAAGTACCAAGAATAACTGAATAAGGAGGTTTCCTCAAGTGCCAGAGATTAGAATTGCTATAGCCGGAGTAGGTAACTGTACCAGTTCTTTAGTGCAAGGAAGATATTATTACAAAGATGTTAAAGAATCTGATAGGTTTGTCCCTGGTTTGATGCACCCCGTGATGGGAGGATATAAAGTAGCTGATATAGTTCCCGTAGTTGCTTTTGATGTGGATGATCGGAAAGTGGGAAAAGATTTATCCAAGGCAATCTGGGCTGAGCCTAACTGCACAGAGAAATTCTCAGAAGTTCCTCATCTTGACGTGAAAGTCTTAATGGGACCGGTTTTAGATGGAGTTACTGAACATCTTAAAAGATACGTAAAAATATCCTCTGAGAAGCCAATAGATGACGTAGATAAACTGGCAGAAATTTTAAGAGAAGAAAGGGTAGATGTTTTAGTAAATAACCTTCCTACGGCAAGTGAAAAGGCAAGCTGGTTCTACGCTGAGGCTGCTTTAAAAGCAGGAGCAGGTATTGTCAATGGCATTCCTGTTTTAATTGCCAATAACAAAGAATTTGCGGAAAAAGCAGAAGAGAATGAAGTCCCCATAGTAGGAGATGACTATAAAAGCCAGTTAGGAGGGACAATCTTAGACAGAGATTTACTTAATCTTTTCCTTCAAAGGGGAATAAAGATTGTTAAATCATATCAACTCAACTATGGAGGAAATACAGATTTCTGGAACCTAACCGACTGGCAGAGAGGCAAGACCAAGCATGCTTCCAAGAAAAGAGGGGTAGATGCTGTAATGCCGTATGAGGCACCATTCTCTGTTAATGTTTCCCAGTTAGAAGTACTTAATGATGACAAAATATGCCGCATAGAAATCTGGGGAGAAAACTTTGGCGGGACGCCCATAAAATTAGAGGCAAAACTCCATTTAGTAGACAGTCCTAACTCTGCTGGAGTGATGGTAGATGGAATCCGCTGCTGTAAGCTGGCCAAAGACAGAGGAATAGGCGGTGTTCTTATAAGTGCCTCAGCTTATCTCATGAAGAGTGCTCCACACCAATTTCCCACAGACAAAGAAGCACGAGAAGCATTGGATGAGTTCATTGAGGGGAAAAGAGAGAGGTAATAAACGATAGATTAACTATAAACATTTTTCGAGAAAAGAAAGAAAAATAAAATCAACGAGGGGAAGGAATAATAATGAACCCAAGGGAAAGGATCTTAACGACATTGAACCGCAAAGAACCCGATAGAGTCCCTTACGATCTAGATGGTGCTAACCAAACTGGTATACATCGCATTGCTTATCGCAGTCTTCTTTCCTATCTGGGAATTCAGAAAGATGAAGTTTCCATTCGTGACCCAATACAACAATTAGCTTATGTTCATGAGGATGTATTAGAGCGACTCAAAGTAGACACGAGGGTAATTTATCCCAAGAATCCTTCCAATTGGGAGCTAAACATAGAAAAAGATAAAGAAAGTAAATACTTCATTGGCCAATATGGAATCAGGTGGACAATACATAAAGAAGGTCTTTACTTTGATCCTACTGGTCATCCTTTAACTGAAGGGACTATTAAAGAACTAAATAACTACCCTTTTCCAGATTCTTTAGACCGAAAACGAGTAGAAGGATTAAAAAAGGAGGCGAGGAAGTTTTATGAGAGAGGTTTTCTTGTTACTATGGTAAATATAAGTGGAGGATTCTTTGAATTGCCATTTTGGCTTAGAGGTTTTGAGAATTTCTTCTGTGATTTAGCTGGGAATACAAAATACGCTTGCGCGTTGATGGATAGACTGTTGGAAATAGAAATGGCTTATTGGGACTTAGTCATCACAGAGCTAGGAGATTACATTGATGTGGCATTAACTGCTAACGATGGGGGGGGGCAAGATGGACCTTTAATATCTCCTTCCATGTATAGGAAATATATAAAACCCAGGCAAGAGAAGCTCAATTTTTTTATAAAGAGGAAAAAACCTTCTATTTTTATATATCTCCACAGCTGCGGATCCATTTACGATTTAATTCCTGACCTTATTGAAACGGGGGTAGATATTATCAACCCAGTGCAGGTAAGCGCTGCTAAGATGGACACTAAAAGATTGAAAAAAGAATTTGGTGATGTACTTACCTTCTGGGGAGGAATTGACACTCAAAGGGTCCTACCTCATGGTAGTCCTCAGGAAGTGAAGGACGAGGTAAAGAGAAGAATAGACGACCTTGCCCCTGGAGGAGGATTCGTTTTTGCCCCAGTTCATAACATTCAAGCTGATGTTACTCCAGAGAATATTATGGCTATGTGGGAAACACTTCAAGAATACGGGAAATATTAAACAATGAGAGTTGTACCATGAAAGCCGTTTTCTTGTGAGCAGTAAAAGCTAGAAATAAAGGCCGTAAAGGGGGTGAGAAGTCAGGTAGGTCATCTAGCTTAAGATAAAAAAAGTGAAACTTGCTCAAGTTTCCAAAATAGTGCACCTTTAAAATTTAATTGACATTCCTGCAAAGGTTGGTTGACAAGAAAAAATTTTATATTAATAATTAGTAATGGAGTTAGATTTTTAAAGAAAGGGACTAAAAGTAGGGCCGGGGGAGGTGATGAGATTAGGAAAATAAATAGGCCCAATAGTCCAGGGAAGGTTTTCTAAGAAAGAAGTGTCGAAAGATTAACTTCTTTTTTAGAGGCTTTCCACAAAAGAATGAACCGTGTCAAAACAGGAGATGGAAAATGAAAAAAATAAGCAAGTTAGTAGCAAGTGTTATTACAGCGGTTGTTGTTGGATCAATTATTTGGTTCGCTAACCCTACCGTGTCAGCAGCTCCAGAGAAGCCAAAGTACACTTTCTACGTGGTGACCCATGGTGTACCTGGATGTCCGTTCTGGTCAGTGGTTAACAAAGGTGCAACAGATGCCGGGAAACTATTGAATGTTAAGGTAGTCTATACGTGCCCAGACCGTTTCGACATCAAAAAGGTAGCAGATTTGTTGGAAGCTGCCGTTGCGGCAAATCCTGATGGTATCGTTTGTCCAATGACTTCTGCCGAAGCTTTTGATCCGATCTTGAGGAGGGCTATAAAGAAGGGCATCCCATTGATCGTACACAATGTTGCAGATTTTAGGCCACCTGAAGAGAGGATTCCGTACAAAACATATGTAGGCGAAGATTCTTGGGCTTGCGGATATGAAGTGATGAAACATACGTTGAAGAGAATGAAAGACGAATTTGGAGAGAAAGTTGATCACGTGATGTTTGGAATTCACGAAGCTGGAAACGTCGTTCATGAGACGAGGGGTGCAGGTGCGATAGCGGCACTTAAAGAGATGGCGCCAGATGCAACTTATGAGAAAGTGATGGTGACATATGACTTGCCAAAAGTGGCAGAGATCACTAAGTCTTACCTAACACGACATCCAGAAACAAATCTCATCTTCAACTTTAACTCGATTGTTGCAGACACGGCCTGTTCAGTTATCAAAGATATGGGTCTGAAAGGCAAGGTATTCAATTGTACTCACGACGTATCTCCGGAGCTCGTACCTGATATAAAGGATAACACATGTCTAGCGGTAGTTGGTCAACAACAATATCTGCAAGGATACTTACCTATTGTGCTTCTATATCAGTACAACGAATATGGCTTTGAGATAACAGGCACGATACCTACAGGCCCATTTGTTGCAGACAAAAACACAATAGATGCAACAACTGAGCGGATCGAAAAAGGCTATGGGTTCTAGCATCTGACTCGCTTCTCCCGGAAAATTGTCGCTGGACGCCTCACCCCTTGTGGGTGGGCCGTCCAGCGAGCGTTAGTGAGCTGGACAAGGCCATCCCTCCCCCGAGGTACTCTTCAGCAATATTGGTAAATACAATAAGTAGGGTGTTTAAGAAGAGAGGTCATAATTTTGACTTTTAAAATAAAAATCACTCCGGAATTCGGTTCTCTTGTTTCGTTCTTATGTATCTTTACTTTTTTTGGTCTGTTCGCCCCCAAATTTTTGGCGATAGAACCCATAGCTTCGGTGCTTAACATGTCAGCTGAATTTGGGATAGTCGTCGTCGGCGTAACCTTCCTTATGACTGGCGGGGAATTCGACCTTTCCGTGGGATCGGTGTTCGCGCTTGGATCCTTTATATTTGTCTCAGCAATTTCAAATAGAGTAAACCCTCTTCTGGCATTCCTTTTTGTAATATCAGGCGGGGCAATGATCGGGCTCCTTAATGGTTTGATTACCGTAAAGACTGGAATACCCTCCTTTCTGACGACTCTCGGCAGTATGCTTTTTTGGAGAGGAGTAATGCTAGGACTTTCAGGTGGGGAAACTATCCCTTTAATAATTAAATCACGACTGATAGAGAGCGCTGGGGGAAGGTTCGCTGAGCCCTTCTTAAATTCCGTTTGGATTTTCCTCGTCATAATTCTAATCTTTCATCTAATTTTTGAGCATTCGAGATATGGAAACTGGCTGAGGGCAAGTGGAGGAAACAAAACTGTAGGAAAGCTTATGGGCCTACCTGTAAACAAAACTAAAATCCAGGCCTTTATTCTATGCTCATTTCTTGCATCATTCGCGGGATTTTTAGATGCTTGTAGATTGAGCACATTTAACCCACTATTAGGTCAAGGGATGGAACTCGAAGCCATAACCGCTTCTGTATTAGGGGGAACCTCGCTCTTTGGCGGTTACGGAACACTTATCGGTGCGTTGTTTGGCATTCTAATAATTTCGACCCTCCGAGTCGGGTTAGTGATAATGGGAATGACTGTCCACATATACTTTTCTCTAGTAGGGATAATCTTGATAGCAGCGATACTTATTAAGCATAAATTCTACCCTGAAGTCAGTGGTTGGGGTTAAGATGCGAGTGAGCACACCGATATGGCTAAAATCTAAACCAGAGTTTGGCTCTCTTGTTTCGTTCTTATGTATCTTTACCTTTTTTGGCCTGTTCGCGCCCAAATTTTTGACGATAGGATCCATGAGTTCGATCCTTAACATGTCAGCTGAATTTGGGATAGTCGTCGTCGGCGTAACCTTCCTTATGACTGGCGGGGAATTCGATCTTTCCGTGGGATCTGTGTTCGCACTTGGAAATTTTGTATTTATTTACTCGACCTTACAAAATTTTCCAATACTTCTTGGTTTCATTCTTGCAATATCCTGTGGAGTTATTATTGGGGCAATCAACGGCTGGATAACGACAAAGTTTGCTGTTCCTTCACTTATTGTAACTATAGGCACGCTATGGGGCGTGAGAGGTTTGTTGCTTTTCTTTGCAGCTAGACAGTGGTGGACAATACATGCAATTCAGTCGACCTTTTTTGACGTTTTAAACGGAAAGACATTCGGTCTCTACAATGCTATTTTTTGGCTTTTAGCACTTTTGGTTATTGGACATATTATTTTGGAAAATACAAGGTTTGGCAACCAAATCAGAGCATGTGGAGGAAATAAGGTTAACGCAAGATTTATAGGCGTCAATGTGAACAAATTAAAAATGCTCACTTTTATGTTGACGGGGGGGCTCGCGGCCTTTGCTGGCACCGCAAATCTGGGCAGGTTCCGGTACTTTCATTGGTACTTGGGCGTAGGAATGGAATTAGAGGTTATAGCAGCTGTCGTGCTTGGGGGAACACTTTTAACGGGTGGATACGGCACTTTGATAGGATCACTTATTGGAATCTTACTGCTATCAACACTTAGAAATGGCATGATATTTTTGGGGGTCCCTGGTTACTGGTATGAAGGGGTCATAGGTGCGTTCTTGATTATCGCGATGGTTTTAAATATCAGACTAAGACCAAAAATTCAGTGAAAAAAATGGAACAAGTCCCAATCATTGAGCTTAAAAATATTCGGAAGTCTTACGGTAGATTTGAAGCTTTGAAAGGGGTTGATTTCCGCATTTATCCAGGAGAAATAGTTGGATTAGTTGGAGATAACGGAGCAGGAAAATCTACTTTATTAAAAATAATGATGGGAGTCTTTCGTCCCGACGAGGGAGAAATTTTTGTCGAAGGTAAAAAAGTAAATTTCAGGTCCCCCTCTGAAAGTAGGGAACTTGGTTTTGAACCTGTTTATCAGGAAAGCGATCTGATAAGTCAGCTCAACATCTGGAGAAATTTCTTTTTGGGGAAAGAAATCACCAAAAAGTTCTTCATAGGAAAGTTCCTCGACAAAAAGAAAATGAGAAGTATTACTTCCAAAGCTCTTGATCGCATTGGGATAAAAATAAGAGACGCTGATTCAGACATTATGGCATTATCGGGTGGAGAGCGACGATCCGTGTCAATCGGTAGAGCATGGCATTTTGAGGGAAAAGTTCTTATATTGGATGAGCCCGTGACGGGTTTATCTGTAAAAGAAAGCGAAAAGGTACTCGAATATTTGAAAAAAATTAAAGAGACAGGATGTTCTGTTATCATGATCACTCATAACATATATCACGTCTATGATGTCGCCGATAGGATCGCTGTACTAGATCGGGGCATCAAAATAGCAGAAATGAGAAGAGAAGATTCCACCCCTGAAAAAATCATAGATATGATACGAGGAAAGAAAAAACTTATCTAAAACTCACTTATCAAAGACTTGCTCGCGTTTTTAATAATCGAGATGGTCTAAGTAAACGCTCAGTAAACTCTTTTAGAATTCCAGCAGAAGGGGAATGATTAACTGATTGTTTCGGCAAAAACGATCCTTCTTTCCGGTTGATTTCGATTATCAGCAAAAATAACCGGGAATTTTAACCTATCCCTGACCAAAACTCTATTAGTTTCACACAAAGGTTAGCCCCCTGAAGAGGACTAACCGAAGGTTTTTAGGGTCTTGGTCAAGTTTGTTGCAAAGTTATATATGTGAAATAACATAGGTTGCCCTCTCATTTTTCGTTCTTCTCTGTAAGTTGTCAAGGTCCTGAGCCTTGGTCTTTGGAAATCAATCTTCTCTAAGTCGCTTGAACGACACAAGAAAGCTTATCAGAACTCTGGAAGGTTAAGAACGAAAGAGGGCAACCAGAGTGGGTCTTTATCTTGCATATGGGATATAGGGCCGTTCAACATAGTGGCGTTCCCCCTTTAAACAGTGATAGGCAATTTCAGACAGTCTGTGGGCTGGTGCAATAATAGCTGTATTAGATCCCTTACGATGTTTGATTCTATCAAAATTTTACCTTTCTCGTCCATTACTGCCACCTGGGAGTACCTCTTACGACGGTCTATCCCAGGATAGTAAATGGTGCGCCTCCTGAGGAAAGATTTCAATTGAGTTTACAAGTTCCTTAGGAGTTGCACGACTTATATTATACTATCTTTGAAAATAGATGGTAGAGTTCTTCCAAAAAGGAGGAAACTACCACCAGATGATGTGATTAGTAAACCGGTGCTTAAAGGGTGGATTTCCATCTCTCCTCCAAGAGAGTGGTCCTATCGTAGAATGATCCAATATTTCATTAAATGTATCCTTGAAGATAGGGAACCTGAGCTCACTAGTGGAAAAGATGGAGCTAAAGTGATAGAAATTATCTGCGCTGTCTTTAAGTCAATGGAGACAAATAGCTGGGTTGATTTACCCTTAAAAGAAGAAGTGGTACCACCACATTACAGAGCGTATTATGAGAGAAAGAAGAAGGTGGGTTGAGGTAGCTAAGATCAACTAAGAGAATTGGTTCATTGTCATCGATAGTTTCCAAAATAACATTGCATTTCATCTTGTTATTGTGAGGAGCAAGGTTCCTCGCCTGTCATTGTGAGAGACAGAGTCCCGAAGTAATTGCAGACGGCTTGGAAAACGTTGTTAAAATAGAGGAAAGAAGAGAGGTAAACAATGAAAAAAAATGGAAAGGTAGGGATCGGAGTAATAGGCTGCGGGAGTATATCTTGGCTCTGTCACTTTCCGTCAATTAAGGCTATTCCAGAGTTAGAGTTGGTAGCTGTATGTGACTCTAATGAGGAATATGCTCGTAAGGCGGCTGAGAAGTGGGGAGCAAAAGAGTGGTATACTGATTATAGGAAGATGGTAGAAAATAAAGATTTAAATGCGGTAATCATTGCCTCAGCTAATTCCAGTCATTACGAGCAAACAATTGCCGCTGCTCAGGCAGGGCTCCATGTTTATGTGGAAAAGCCAATGGCAGTTACCAATAAAGAAGCCTGGGAGATGGTAAGGGTCTGTAAGGAAAATAAGGTGAAGCTCACTGTAGGCACCAACCAGAGGTTCTGGCTTGAACATGAGTGGGCCAAAAAGCTTATCGAGGACGACGTCATCGGAGAGGTTAAGTTTGGTAGATCTTCCCTGCATGAGACCTGGCACTTATATCAAGATAACGTTGCCTATTCAGACTATAGACTCAAACCCGAGGGAGCAGCTTCAGCCACTCTTTTTGACCAGGGAAGCCATCGGGTAGATCTATTAAGATGGCTTATGGGAAGTGAGGCAAAAAGAGTAGTAGGAGTAGCCAAAAGGGTAGCTACACCGGAAGATGTTTGTCCTTTAGATGATCTCTCTTGGGTAGCTATAGACTTTGAGAATGGAGCCCAGGGGATTGTAACTACTGATAAATTCTCCCCCGTGGTTTCCAATATTACCGAAATTTATGGCACAGAAGGAATGATGTTTATGAGTTCCGAGGCTACCAATCCCTTCCAATCGGTACCCCTGGCTATCTATACTGCTAAAGACTATACCTGGGAGACTCTGCCGGAGATAATTAAAAAATACCGCTATCCCACCGATTTCTGGGTCACAGATTTAATTACTAAACCTTTGCCTAAACGGTGGATATCTATTACTCCACCACGAGAGTGGTCCTTTACCAGAATGATGAGGCATTTCCTTACCTGCTTTGTGGAAGATAAAGAGCCTTCGGTCACCGGCGAAGATGGAGCAAAAGTTATGGAGATCCTATGTGGGGTATTTAAATCAATGCAGACCAGTGCTTGGGTGGATTTACCTCTTAAAGAGGAAGTGATCCCACCGTACTACAAAAAGTAAGTAGATAAATGTGAAAAATGCAAAAGCTAGATTGGGTAGCCATTGGTCATTTAATCAAGGAGACTATTAAGTTCCCTCACAAAACCATAGGGCCAGTGTTGGGAAGTCCTGCTGCCTATTCTTCGGTTGCAGCAGCTAGATTAGGGCTAAGAGCAGGTATAATTACCAAAGTAGGAAAAGATATACCTCAGGATTTACTCAAGCCTCTTTTCGAGGCTGGGGTTGATGCTAGAGGGCTTAAAATAGAAGGAGAGGATACTACTACTAACCTTTTACTTTACGATGCTTCAGGAAATAAAACATTTCGTTATTTGAAAAAAGCGCCGGATATTTTATTTAACGATATTCCCAGAAGTTATCTTGCGGCACCAATATTTTATATCTGTCCCATAAACTACGAGGTATCTCTGGAAACTATAAGAGATATCCACTCTTTAGACAAAATAGTGGCTATGGATTTAGGTGGTTGGGGTGGGGCTGCTTCCACGACTCATCCTAAAGGAGAAAAAGACTATCATATTCTAAAGAAATTGACAAAGTATCTTCACATAGTTAAAGCAAGCACCGAAGACTGTCGATACCTTTTTCACTTCATGGACATTGCAGCAAATGAAGTACCGCATCTTTTTGTAGAGTGGGGGGCAAAAATAGGGATAGTAACCCTTGGGAAAAATGGATCGATCGTGGTAAATAAAAAGAAAGAATTCAGAGTTCCTACCTTCTCTGATAATGTTGTGGATTGTACCGGCGCGGGAGATGTTTACTCGGCTGGTTTTCTAGTCGAATATCTAAGAACAAAGAATGTGGAAAAATCTGCCCTGTTTGCCTCTGCTACAGCTTCCCTGGTGATTGAGGATAGTGGTGGAGTTTCAGCCAAAAGGATGCCTGACAGAGCCGAGGTTCTCAAAAGAATAAGGACTATGAAAAATAGATGAAACAAAAAATAGAAAAGACAAAATGAAACTTGAGAGATTTTTTTCTTTAGGAAATTCGATGGATCTTTCTACAAGGACAGCGATTTTGGCAGCAATAAAAGCGGGAAAAAGAATAAGAGACAATTATCATCATCTTCATCAAATGGAAAATTCACGCCAGATCAAAAGAGAAAAATTGGAACAGAGTTGGATAAAAGAAGAAGGGGATCCACGAACGATTACCTCAAGGGCTGACACAGAATCTGATCGCATAATTAGAGAGACTTTTTTGTCGGCTGGTAATTTTGTGGTTTTTACTGAAGAGAGCGGTATATCTACACCAGAACATATTGACTCCTCTTCCTGGAAAAGGGTAGTGGTAGACCCTCTGGATGGTTCAAAAAACTTTCTTGTAGGCCTCTGGGGACTTTTTGGAATTTCCATCGGAGTGGAAGAGAAAAACAGTGCCTTATGTTCTGTGCTCTATAATCCCTGTTCTGAGGAGTTAATCTATGCAGAAAGAGGAAAAGGTGCGTGTCTATTGGAAAATTTATCGTTTGAAAATCATCGCGAATGGAAAACACCTGTACCCATTTCTATTCATACACAAGCCCGACTGGGAGAATCTCGAATTTATGTAGGTCATGGAAAAGCAAATCCGTCAGTTTTGGCTCGAGCGCCTTTGGTTTCTGTGATCACCAAAACAGTGGAAGCCGTCAATTACGGGTCCTGTATTATTGGGCTCATGTCGGTTGCCTTAAATAGACTCGATGGCTTAATAAGCCCTAGTTTAAGATACTGGGATATCGCAGCTGCAAGATGCATTATTCGAGAAGCGGGAGGTTATGCAGAAATTTGGTCCAGTGATTGGAAATATCAACTCACCGATGCTGAGTGTGCCCAGGCGGACGAAAAATCGCTACTCAGTCTAGTTGTTGCCGGGAATAAGTCGCTTTTCAAGGAAATGGTGCAGCTTATCACTACTACATAGAATATGTCTCTTCAATTGTCTGATAAATACGGATTAAAGAAGTCCAATGGAAATTATACCTATAATTCTCTACTGAGGGCATTTTTCTGAAGGGGCTTTAGATGATCTACCGAGCAGAATAATTTAAAGAGCATCTACAACGATGGAAGAGAACGCTCAAAGTCTTGTTGACAGAGATTGCGAATAGTATAGGATAGTCCGTGGAGGTGAAAAATGCAAGATTTGATCGAACTGGAACGAAAGGAGATCGAACTTGATACTTTGATGCACAGACTATTCCATTTTAAAGTCGCTCTGGGTGAGATTCTTTCCCGTTACCGAGTAGAAAAATCTGATGAGATAGAGAGACTGATCGAATCAGGCCAGATAAAGGAGCATCCTGCCTATGAAGATTTCTTGGAAGCGGCGGGTTACGAAGCAGAGATATTGCAGTTACGTAAGAAACTAACTTTGGGCTTGCAAAAATTATGAGAGAAATCCTCGAAAGAGTCCTCCAGGTTACAGAAAAAGAATTTCCTGAAATTCTAAAAATGAAACCCTCTATTATAGGCATGAAGCTGCGAATATATTTAATAGATGGTTCTTTGCTTGATGTATATTACCATCCAAAGGGCAAAAAGTATTCATTTCACTGGCAGAAACAGACTGAATCAGTTAGAATTAATACCGCTCCCCATCACAGACATATAGTTTCCTATCCACGACATATGCATACCGGACAAAGAATTGAAGCAGATAAAATAACGGATACAGATCTTCCTCCCGAAGAGAACCTCAGGAAAGTACTCTCCTATATAAAGATACATTTAGGTAAGAAATAACAAACTGTAGGTTTCGGAAAATAATCTTGTAGACAGAGTCCCCTCCCCTTATTCCCCTACCTCAAAAAGGGCATGTTGATAAATTAAATTAATAGATAACTTAAAAGGACCTTTAAGAGAGCAAAGAAGAAAAGGACACCTTGATTAATCCTCGGCTAACCTTTTTGCAGGAGATTTAAAAGGATGGGATAGAAGGCTTTTGGATTATCATTCATCATAAAGTGAGCGCTTTGGGGAACCGAAGTAAGATGTAGGCGATGGTCATTCAAAGTCTTTATAATTTTCATATTTTTGTTCTTCTCCCCCAAGACATAGTATGATTTCACCCGTAGGTGGAGAAATTTTTTAAGAAGAATTCCACTGTCTGAATATCGGACCAGGGAGCAGGAACTCTGATAAAAGGCATAAGGGCTGCTTTTACAAAGGTATCCATAATACTCTCTTAGGCATTTCTCCTCGGAGGTTCTCACTTCCTCTTTTATTTGATCAAAAACAGAGCTTTCAAATTCTCTCCAGGATGCATTTTTTGCTTGCCGACTAAAGGTACAATCCTGCGGGCAAAGATTTCCTTCCAGATTAATGAAAGAAAGAGCATTATCGGTGGCAGCATCCAGGTAGAAAAGCACGATAGCTCCTCCCATGCTGTGCCCGATAAGGTGAAGGTTCTTTAAATTTAGCGTCTTGATTATCTTGTCTACTACTCCAGCATGATCCTTCATATCATAGGAAAAACTGGTAGGTTTTGAAGAGTCACCAAAGCCGGGTAGATCAAAGGTAAATATGGAGTAGTTATGGTACCCTTGCGCTTTCCAAATGCCCCCAAATGAGTCTTTACAGCAGCCCAATCCATGAATGAAGAAAAGAGTCTCCTCCCCCCTTTCTTCATAGTAGTAGGAAATATTTAACCACCTACCCTGGTACTTTATTTCTAGCTTTTGGCCTACAGGCATAGTTCAGCCCTTTGTTTATTCTTATATAGCAATAGAAATCAGAGAAGTCAAATTTATTTTGGTCCTGAACGATTGACCTGGTAAATAAGTTATACTACAATGAACTCTGAGAATGGCTGTAGTATAATTTTTTCTTTTCCAGCCTTTGTGGGGGTGAAAAAATGAAGAAGATTTTGCTGCTTACACTCACCTTAAAT
>Ga0209986_10003020_pt1 | contig 14947 bp, 14 predicted proteins | sample BlataG_FD_183168 | JGI IMG/M metagenome (GOLD analysis project Ga0209986, IMG submission 183168) | Deep subsurface microbial communities from Black Sea to uncover new lineages of life (NeLLi) - Black_00105 metaG (SPAdes) (version 2) | ecosystem: Environmental > Aquatic > Marine > Oceanic >...
AAACCTTACAATCGTGATATTCTGTCAAAACACCTAATATGCGCGGCGGCGGAACTGCCGCTAAAACCCGATGAACCGTTCATGGCCCATGAAACCGTCAAAAAAACAGCGTTGAACCTGGAGTTTAACGGTAAACTATTACGGAGCGAAGACGGCAAAGAGATCTATTCCAACAGGCGCGCGCCCCACAGGCATGTGAATCTCAGGGGAACGGGCAGCCAGTATAATATTGTCAGCAGCAAAACAGGACAGAGCAAGGGAGACATCGATGGGTTCAGGGCCTTCAAGGAGACCCACCCGGGAGCCATTTATCTTCATAAAGGGGACACGTTCCTTGTGGATACTCTTGATCTGGATACAAGAACCGTAAAAGTCTCCGGAGCCAGGGTCGATTATTACACCCGGGTAAGATCCCATAAAAATACCGAGATACTGGATATATATGAACAAAAAAAAGTATGTGAGACAATAGCTTATACCGGACGACTTAAAGTTACAGATCAGGTAACCGGATATGAAAAATGGCGAATACATGCCAAAAAAAAGTTGGGCATCGTGCCCTTAAATCTTCCTCCCCTTATTTTTGAGACGGATGGGCTGTGGTTTAAAATTCCCCTTGGGATTCAAAGACAAGCCGAAGAAAAATATTTGCATTTTATGGGAGGAATTCATGCCATTGAACATGCGGCCATTGGTATTTTTCCGCTCCTGGTGATGGCGGATCGTAATGACCTTGGCGGCATTTCCACACCGTTTCATCCCCAAATCGGCGGTGCTGCGGTGTTTATTTATGACGGCGTTCCGGGCGGGGCAGGGCTGAGTAGATACGCATTTAAGCAGGCCAAGAAACTTCTTGAGAACACCCTTGGGGCGATCAGCGCATGTCCCTGTGAATCCGGTTGTCCTTCCTGCGTACATTCACCAAAATGCGGTTCCGGCAACAGACCCATTGACAAAGCCGCTGCAAGATTCATTCTTGAAAAAATCATAATGGTTCGTGATTTAAAAACCGGGATGCAAGAAAGATCCGAAACCGTAACCAAAAGATTTCGGAAAAGTGCCGATGCAAAACCGAATCCGGCGAAAATTGAATCAAAAAAAGCCAATCAAAACATTCACTTCGGGGTACTGGACATAGAGACTCAGCGGTCCGCACAGGAAGTCGGCGGTTGGAACCGGGCTGATTTAATGGGGATCAGCTGTGTGGTGCTTTATGATTCAAAGCAAGATACCTATTTTGAGTTTTTGGATGATCAGGTTCCTTTGCTTATCGATCACCTGAAAAAATTCGATTTGGTTATCGGCTTTAACATCAAACGGTTTGATTTTCGAGTGCTTGGCGGATATTCAGATTTTCATTTCAAGAAACTCCCGACTCTTGATATTCTTGAAGACGTGCATGATCGTCTGGGTTACAGACTGTCTTTGGACCACCTTGCCAGAGTGACACTGGGGAAAGAAAAGACGGCAGACGGTCTTCAGGCCCTGCGCTGGTGGAAGCAGGGACGGATACGTGAGATTATCGATTACTGTAAGGCTGATGTAAAAATTACAAAAGATTTGTTTCTGTACGGCAAAAAGAATGGTTATCTACTTTTTAATAATAAAGCAAAAAAAACGGTTCGGATTCCTGTAAAATGGTAAAAGGGTCTCGACTTAAGCTTAACAACGTATAATCTGATGTGTTGTTTATTTTTACATTGAAAACCTGGTCCTTTGGGACAGGTCAGAGATAGATGGCTCTGCCTTGGAGTTTTGTGTCTAAAATCACAAATTACAAGCACCAAATTACAAATAAATTTCAAATTCCAATATTCAATGACCAAAACCTTCCAGGGCGAGACATTGTTTGGATTTTCGAATTTCGGTCATTGGAAATTGTTTGATATTTGTGGTTTGATATTTGTGATTTTAATAATTCAATGAACTTCCAAATAAGCAAATCCCCTCTGGGCCAGGATTCTTTACGCAAAGATAAGGCTTAGGTTTAATATCCCACGTAATGAAACGGCTCAATCTCGGAAAGCTGCTGGGGGGTAAGGGTTTTGAATCCCGATGCTTCAATCACATCCCTGGCCGGCGCCGAGTCTTTAATCTCTAAAACAAAAACCGCATTTTTCCGACTTTCTATTACAAAGCCATAGCCGTTTTCAATATTGATATTTTCAGCGCAAAGCACCTGTAACAGTTTGTCAAGCCCGCCCGGACGATCCTCAATCAGCACCGCAATAACTTCTTTGAGTTCCACGGGGATGCCTTCTTTGCTCAGCGCTTTATGGGCCTGTTTGGGATTGTCTACGATAAGATTGATTAACCCGGAATTGCCAAAAGAAGTTATGGAGGCAGACCGAATATTGATCTTTTTCCGGGCAAGGATTGACGTAATTTTAGCCAGGACGCAGGGTTTATTTTCCGCGGGTATTGTCAGTTGATAGGCTTTCATCCCAAAAATATAGAAAAACAATCTGAGCGTGTCAATATGTTTCCAGAAAAGAACCAGGGCAAACGTCAAAGTCAACTCAAACAGATTCTGATAGAAGCGATTTGCTTTCCCGATACGGCACTAAAATCCCAAATCACAATACTCAAATTACAAACAATATCAAAATTACAAATTCCAATGACCAAAACATTTCAATCACTTATTGGATGTCTCGCCGTCATTCTATCTGTTTTGAATTTTGAATTTCGGTCATTGATATTTGTTTGAGATTTGTATTTTGGTGCTTGGAATTTTCATGATTTTCATAAGCCGGTAACTTTATTTATTCCAAGTAATTACCTTTTTAAATGACGTGGATCTACCATGGGTCGGGCCAAAAAAGCTTGCCATTTTTATTATGGGTTAGTATTCAGTTCAAATGTGAAAGGAAAAAATATGATTACAAAGTCACCGGTATTTGAGGAAACTTTAAAAAACTACCTGGACCAGGTCGGTCAAATGGAGTTAAAATCTTTAGAAGACAAACTCGGGGTAGCGGTTGAAAAAGATGAAGTTATGGTTCCTTTTTTCGGCAAACCGTACCGGGTTTTTGAAAAAGGTGTGATTGACCCATCCGGAAAGCAACTGCCCTTGGAAATAAGCGTAGTTCTATGTAAATATCTTCTTCTTTGCCCGAAAACAAACCCAATTGCAGACCAGTGGGTATCCTACAGAGATTTTAAGGACTCCGGTCCATTAACAAAGTTTTTTTTAAATGCCGTGGAACAACCGGTGGCCCATCATTTTTCAGGAAGACTGGATGAGCTTAAAGCGTCGTGTGATATGCTTGGAGGGTATCAACCCTTTGTCAAACTTTCGTATGATCTCTCCGTGCAGTTCAATCCCCTTCCGAAGGTTCCGCTTCTTCTGCTGTATAACGATGCGGATGATGAATTTCCTGCGCATTGTTCCATACTTTTTGAAAGGCGGGCGGAAAAGTATCTGGATGCGGAATGCCTGGCGATTTTGGGAATGCTGCTTTCTGTCTATCTAAGAAAGCGGATAGAGAAAGAATTGCATATTAAATACGAGTGAAATGAAAGCCAAAAAGATCCGTCAAATCCGATCGAAACTCTTTTTATGGTATAAAAAAAATCAACGGCCGCTGCCCTGGCGTAAAACAGATAATCCCTATCGCATATGGGTGTCAGAAGTCATGCTTCAGCAAACCCAGGTGAATACGGTTCTGCCCTTTTACCGGGCTTTTTTTCTTCAGTTTCCGAATGTGAAATCTCTGGCCCAAGCCGATATAAATGACGTACTCAAGGTCTGGGAGGGGATGGGATATTATGCACGGGCACGCAATCTGCATCGGGCGGCAAAGACGGTGGTTGAAAAACACGACGGAAAATTACCCGCAAACTGGCATGATTTTAGAAAGTTACCGGGGGTAGGGGATTACATTGCTTCTGCGGTCTTAAGTATCGCCTTTCATAAACCTCATGCCGTAGTAGACGGCAATGTCAAGCGAGTGCTTGCCCGCCTGCTTCAGATAGATGCGGCTGTGAACAAATCCGCTTCGTATAAAATATTCAAGGAGGCATGCGAGACCCTGTTAGATTCCAAACAACCCGGTATGTTCAACCAGGCAATAATGGAGTTGGGAGCGTTAATCTGTAAACCGAAAAACCCGAATTGCGGGATATGCCCCGTTCAAACCTTTTGCCGTGCATATCAATTCCAAACCTTAGATGAATATCCAAAACGGATCAAAAATCCGCCGATACCGGAGTATCACATTGCCGTAGGTGTTGTGTTTAAAAACACTCATGTTCTAATCACCCGAAGAAAACTTGAAGGACTGTTGGGCGGGTTATGGGAATTTCCGGGCGGAAAGGTCAGAAACGGCGAAAGTGCGGAAACAGCCTGTATAAGAGAGATCCGGGAAGAAGTGAATATTTCCGTGGAAGTCGGTTCTTTCCTGACCCGTGTAAAACATGCCTATACTCATTTTAAAATTCGTGCGGATGTATTCTGCTGTAAATACCTAACGGGTAATGTTCAATTGAACGGACCCATAGATTATCTCTGGATAAAGCTCCAAGACATTGACCGGTATCCGCTTCCAAAAGCCAATCATAAATTTATTCCGCTGCTTAAAAAGATGAATTTATGACCTGAATTTTGTATGAAAAGGAGAAAGATATGAAGATTCCCAAGTATGTTACTGTAGAAGAAGTCAAAAGGGTTTGCAGGGAGCTTAAAATCAGCGACTGGACCCAAACAAAAGAGCCCAAAGTGTCCTTGAAAGAGGCAAAGATTATTCTTGCCCAAGTACACAAGGGCAAAATGAAAATCGACCCTAAAGATTTCCAGTCAGGTTTGGAGGTCGAGCTTGAACATGGAATGCAGTTCAAGGATGCCAACGTGACCAATAACCATCCCTTGCTTACGGGTCTTATCGTGCTCGCCCACTTCAAGGAATCACTGGACTATTACAGGCTTCTGGAAGTGGCGGAGCTGGAGGGGGATTTGCTCAAGGCCGTGGTGCGCGGTCAGGCAAAGAAGATCAAAGAGTATTATGCAAGGCTTGCAAAGGCAAGAATCTCCCTCAGGAAAGCGGAATTAAAGCGCTTGGCGTAATCAAAGGAGGACACCGGATACGTCCGTTGGAATATTGGTTGATAACTGGTGTTTTGCCTATTATAATTTTTTCGTTGTCAGGTCTGTATCCGTGTGACCGGAAGAACCATCAGGAACCCCGTCATGCCCATTTGGATTGTCTCTTTGATATTGGTCGTCACCCTCTACCTGTTGATCACCGAAAAAATACCGGTCGACGTGACGGCCATCGGCATTATCGTGGTGCTCATGGTCAGCCAAATCCTGACTCCACTGGAGGCGGTTCTCGGTTTTGCCAATCCTGCGGTGATTACCGTTGCGGCCATGCTGATGATCAGTCAAGGCATGATCCGAACCGGGGCCGTGGGGTTTATCGGGCAAAAGGTAATCAAATATTCCAAGGGCAACCCGAAACTTTCCCTGCTTGTTACCCTTCTCATCGTTGCCGCGGCCTCGGCCTTCATCAACAATACCCCCGTGGTGGTCCTTTTTATCCCGATTATTCTCAATCTCAGCTGTGAATACAATCTGAGTCCTTCCAAATTTCTCATTCCCGTCTCTTACGCCTCCATACTGGCGGGCACCTGTACGTTGATCGGTACGTCCACCAACATCATCGTAAGCGATCTGAGTGTAATACAGGGATACGGCGGTATCGGCATGTTTGAACTGTCTTCGCTCGGCATCCCCATTGCCGTGATCGGTCTCGCCTTTCTGTATGTGTATTCGCCCATATTGATGCCCGGTCATACCACACCGACCTGCGAGATGGAAGACCGGGAGGACAAGCGCTATCTGGCGGAACTGTCCGTTCCGCGAAACAGTCCTCTAGCCGGGCAAGACTCCGCCTCATTTTTTACGAAACAATATCCAACGCTGGAGCTTTTTGAAATCGTGCGCGGTCCCCGCATCATTCCTCTTTCCGATGATTCTCTGCCGATCGTATCCCACGACCTTATGCTTGTCAAAGGATCGGCCAGCGACTTGATCGCCATGCTGAACGACAATGTGGTCGAACTGCCCCATGCTGACGAGGACCTTAACTTTTCCGCAGCGGATCAGAACACCTTGATTGTAGAACTGATTATTCCTCCCCAATCGTCGCTTATCGGTGAAAGGCTGCTGGACACCCATCTACAGGGAGACCCCAACGCCCATATCATCGCGATCAAGCGGAGAAGACTGCATTACTCGGCCCAAAAAATACGGTCGGTCAGACTCAGGGTCGGCGATATCATTCTGGCGCGATGCTCAATCAACAAGCTAGAACAGATCCGCACGGGTGCCGATTTCATTATCATTGAAGATGTGCATCACGAAATCATTCACAAACGCAAGGCTCGCTGGGCAATTCTGATCTTTACCGGCCTGATTACCGCAGCCACCAGCGGCCTGGCGGACATCATGGTATGTGCCGTGACAGGTGTCTTTCTGATGGTCCTGACAGGATGCCTGAATTTGAGAGATGCCTATCGCGCTATTCGCGGGGATGTGCTACTGTTGATTGTCGGCACCATTGCCCTGGGCGCCGCCATGGAAAAAACGGGTTCCACACGATTCTATGCCGAATGGTTTCTGAGTCCGTTCAAAGACACCTCCCCCGGTGTAGTATTGGCCGGCATCATAGTGCTGACCAGCATCAGTACGCAACTGCTCAGTAATAACGCTACGGCCGTTCTGATTATGCCCATCGCCATTGCCACGGCACTTAAACTGGGCGTAAATCCCAAGCCGTTCATCGTTGCTGTCTGTTTCGGCGCCAGCGCCTGTTTTGCTTCCCCCATCGGCTACCAGACCAACCTGTTGGTTTACGGTCCGGGTAATTATCGGTTCAGCGATTATCTCAAGCTGGGCATCCCGCTGAATATCCTTGTCATCGTCATGGGATCGCTGCTGATTCCGGTATTCTGGACATTTTGAATTCGTTCTTCTTTGGCCCGCGCCAGGGTTGAATCTGTATTTCTACAAAATCCAAGATAAAATTGCTGTTCCAATGATTATCGAAACAATTCCCAAAAACCTGTAAGTTTGATCTGAAAGTGAGTTTAAATACCAGTTCGTCATTTCATCATATAAGTTTTTAGGATTAAAAAATACAATGCCTCCTTTAATGATAGCCATGATACCGAGTATTCTTAGAAACCATGAATGAAGGCTCCATGATGCACAAATTAACAGCAAAATACCTATTATGGCTGGAAAGACCGAGAGAACTTTTCGATCTATCTTGTTAAACAAACGTTTCATAACGTTTCTGGATTCGGTTGTATAAATAACACTCCAAGAACCCGCTGTAATCCACAAAAAGCTAATTGCATAAAGAAACCATTTCATGTACGATGTCCTTTTTTTATATGAGTTGAAAATTTATACTGGAAAGTCAATAAACAGTAAATGAAACACATACTCCTTATTTTAACAGCATTTGTCAAGGATTTCCGGTATGCTTTGTCGCAGGACATATCGGTAGCCATAGTGGGATGTTCATCTTCCGAAGAAGTCAACACACTGGCGGATACCGGGCGCGATCTCAAACCGTTATCCAGCGAAGAAAGCGCGCAACTACTAAAAGTGTTCGAACTTTATGCCAGACAACTGGCATACTATTGAAATATGTTTAAATTTATCCATGCAGCCGATATTCATCTGGACAGCCCTTTGCACAAGCTCGACTATTATGACGGGGCTCCGGTAGATGAAATTCGCCAGGCAACCCGGCGGGCTTTCAATAATCTGGTTCAAACCGCCATTGCCGAAGAGGTTAATTTCATCCTCATCGCCGGGGACCTCTATGACGGGGATTGGAAAGATTACAACACCGGGCTTTATCTGGTGTCCCAGACGAGCAGACTGCGCGATGCCGGCATTCCCGTTTACATGGTTGCCGGAAATCACGATGCAGCCAGTAACATAACCAAAACTCTCCGGCTTCCGGAAAATGTTCATTTGTTTCCGTCAAACCAACCCGCAACGCATACCATGGACAGCCTGAATGTTGCGATTCATGGCCAGAGTTTTTCAACGCCGGCCATAAAAAAAGATCTATCACTTCTCTATCCCACACCGCTGCCCGGTTATTTTAATACGGGGTTATTACACACCTGTGCCTCAGGCCGTGAAGGCCACGAGCCATATGCCCCGTGCACAGTGGAAGGATTGCGATCAAAAGGATATGATTACTGGGCATTAGGGCACGTTCATCAGCATGAGGTTCTTTGGGATGACCCGTGGATTGTATTTTCCGGAAACATTCAAGGGCGTCATGTTCGAGAAACAGGCCCCAAAGGCTGTGTGCTCGTTACGGTTGATGACAGGGGGCGGCCAAAAATAGAGTTCAAACCCCTGGATGTTATCCGGTGGGTGATCGTCACAGTGGATTCAAACGGCGCTGAAAGCGGCTACACGGTTATTGATCGTTTTTGCAGTCGCCTTGAAACCATATTGGATGAAAATGAGGGCAGGCCTCTGGCTGCCCGTGTTTTAATTCAGGGTGAAACGCCGGCTCACAGTGAACTCCTTGCCAATGTTGACCGATGGGGTAATGAGATTCGGGCAGCGGCTTTAGATACCAGCGGCCATAAGGTTTGGATTGAAAAGATAAAATTTCACACCCGGCTGCCTGTATCTGAAAAAGATCTTCAGATAAGTGACGGGGCCGTGGGGGAACTTGTAAGGTTATTTGACGAATTAACCGGCAAACCGGAGTTATTGCGTGAGTTATCGGAGGAGCTGATTGATCTTGAGAAAAAAATTCCCAAAGAACTCAAAGAGGGTCCTGACGGGATCCGGTTTGATGATATGGATTGGATAAAAAGTCTGTTAGCGCACGTGCAGACCATGCTCATTCAGAGGCTGATCCGAAAAGAGAGTTTCGAATGAAAATTCTCGAGATGAGGCTTATTGCCTATGGACCGTTTACCGATAGGGTTATTGATTTAAGCGGCGGCAATCAAGGCCTTCATGTTATTTATGGTCCCAATGAGGCGGGCAAAAGCTCCGCCTTGCGGGCATTGCGAAACCTGCTTTACGGTATTCCCGAACGGTCCGCGGATGATTTTCTTCATCCGTACGCCAAAATGCGAATCGGAGCAGCCATTCAATCCAGCAAGGGCGATGTGCTGGAATTTGTCCGGCGAAAAGGCAGGCGCAATACGCTTCGATCCGGGGATGATGAAACGGTAATAGAAGAATCCCTGCTCAACAAATTCTTAAGCGGGGTTGACACCGATCTCTTTGTTACCCTGTTCGGTATTGACCATGCCGATTTGGTGCGCGGCGGCAAAGAGATTATCCGGGGCGGCGGAAGCATAGGGCAGGTTATTTTTGCTGCAGGATCAGGGGCCTCCAATCTTCGTGACGTTCAGGAACAACTCAAGTCCGAGGCGGACGGTCTTTTCAGACCGTCGGGAAGGAAGAAGAAAATCAATGAAGCGATTAGAAAAATAGACAAGAATCGTAAAGAGCTGCGCGATGCTCAGCTGCCCGGCCGGCAATGGGCCGCCCATGATCAGGCATTGAACCACGCACTGGCGCGCAAGCAAACCGTGGAAAAGGATTTGACGAAAAAGAGGCGCGCGTTGCATCGTTTTGAACGGATTCAGGAAGCGCTCCCGGTTATCGCCAAACGCAAAGAACGAATCAATGAATTCCGAACATACGCCACCGCAGTGCTGTTACCCGAAGGATTCCGGGACCAAAGGGTCGATCTTTTACAGAAGCTCAGAGTGTCAGAAAACGACCGTGATCAGGCGCTTAAAAGCACGGAGGTTATCCAGAAAGAGCTATCCGAGCTTCAAATTTCCGAAAGTCTGCTGAAAAATTCAACGTCGATTGAAGAAATCCATCGGGAATTCGGGAGTCAGCACAAAGCGGCCAGGGACCGTATACAGCTACAAACGCGCATGAGTGTCCTGCTCGGAGAAGCCGGGGAAATCCTTCGTAGCCTGCGGGATGACTTAACTCTGGACCATGCTGAAAAATTACGGATTAAGAAGTCGGAAGGGGTCCGCATACAGGACCTTGGAGCCCGGTTTGAGCGGATTGTCACGCGTACCCAAACTGCCCGAGAAGCAATTCCCACCCTTACCCATCGTATTGCAGGAATTGACCGGAAGCTGGATAAACTTGTAACCCCCAGGCAGATAGACCCCTTAAAAAATGCCATATCCCGGGCCGAAGAATACGGGGCTTTGGAAAAACACTATGGCAAAGAACAATCTGAGATCAGTTCCGAATTAAAAACTCTGGATGTGGCGCTTGGCAAACAGACACTCTGGTCCGGATCGGTCGAAAAGCTGGAACGTCTTCCGGTCCCTTCAATGGAAACAATTGGCCTGTTTGAAGACCAAACCGCCGAGTCTGAGCTCAAGTACGTCAGTTTAAAAGAGGATTTCGAAAAGATTCGGAAAACGCTGGCTGATGTTGAACGGCAAATAGACGAGCTTCGGTTACAGCAGGAAGTGCCTTCCGAGCAAGATCTTCAAAAGGCAAGAGCGCAGAGGGACAGTGGATGGCAGCTTATATTACATACGCTGGAGGGCAAACCCGTATTGGATGAAGAAATTGATGACTATGTAAGGGGAATCGAGTCTTCAAAGACGCTCTCAGAAGCATTTGAAAAAAGTGTTCACAAGGCAGATGAGATTGCCGACAGGCTCAGGCGAGAGGCGGACCGTGTTGCCGCTAAAGCCAAATTGCTCGCTGATCAAACGTCCCATAAAAAAGAACAGGATCGTTTGAAAACAGAAATTGATGTCGCTGAAAAGGCAAAAGAGAAACTTGCCAAAGATTGGATGGAATTATGGGAACCTGCGGAAATTACGCCTCGATCGCCCAAAGAAATGAGAGCATGGGCGCAACACCATATGGGTCTGGCCGCAAAAGGGAAAGAGATAAAGGAACGCCAGGCCAGAGTTGACCGGTTAAAGGATGAAATTGACGTTCATTTCAAAAGGCTGAATCAGTGTTTGAAGAATCTTTTGGAGCCCCATTCCACGGAGGGAGAAACACTGACCGATTTAATCGAAAGAAGTAAACGGGTCATCCAGGCAGAGGATGAGCTGCACAATAAAATAAAGCAACTGCGAAGCGAGAACGCCCAACGCAAACAAGAGTTGGCAGAAGCACAGGCACGGGTCGATTCCAGCGAACTGGAGCTTTCCCAATGGCAAAAAGAGTGGGCGCAAGCCGTCCGGCCGCTGGGTCTGGATGCCGATGCCGTCCCTGCCCAGGCCAATGCGGTGATGGAAGATCTCAACACGCTGTTCGGCAAGCTTAAAGACGCCAATATTCTTCAAAAGCGCATTCACGGTATCAATCGTGATGCAGATGAATTCGCAATCAAGGTTACCGGTCTGGTGGATGCAGTAGCCAAAGACTTGAAAGATTTGCCTTCCGGTGACGCAACGCTTGAACTCAACAGCCGGCTGACGCTGGCACGAACCGCTCAATCACAACGGCAAACTCTCCTGAAACAGTTAGTGCAGGAACAGAGTCGCATGGACAAAGCGGTTGGCAGGATTGCCGAAATAGAAACGCGGCTCAAGGGCATGTGTGAAGAAGCAGAGTGTGAAAGGTACGAAGATCTTCCCGAGGCCGAACGAAGATCCGAAAAACGAAAACAAATAGAAGCTGAACTCAACGGCCTGGATGAAAGACTGCATCAGTTGAGCGCCGGCGCCACCGTTGATGATTTTATCAACCAGGCCTTAAACGTGGATCCGGACGGAATCGATGGGGAGATCGGCAGACTGACAGAGGAGACCGACACGCTTAATCGAGAAAAATCAGAACTGGATCAGCGCATCGGAAGCGAGCGAACGGAACTCGGCAAAATGGACGGGAGCGCTCGGGCAGCCGAGTTGGCCGAAGAAATCCAACTCCTTCTGGGAAAGCTTGAAAACGATGTGGAGCAGTATGCCCGGCTGAAAATCGCATCAAAAATTTTAAACCAGGCCATAGAACGGTATCGGGAAAAAAGCCAGGAGCCTATTTTAAAACGTACGACCGAACTTTTTAAGCAAATTACCAGAGGCTCATTTCAAGGGGTCCGTGCGGAATTTGACGATACCGGCCAACCGGTGCTTGTTGGGGTTCGACAGGGCGGCAAGGAAATCGTTACCGTGGACGGCATGAGTGACGGAACAGCGGATCAATTGTATCTTGCGTTACGGTTGGCGGGACTTCAGGATTACCTGGAACGGAACGAACCCATCCCGTTTATTGTAGACGACATACTGATCAAGTTCGATGATGATCGTGCGGTTGCGGCCCTGCGGGCCCTGGAGCGTCTGTCTGAACAAACCCAGGTCATATTCTTCACGCATCACCGGCACCTTTTGGAACTTGCCAGAAAAAATGTAGAGTCCTCGTTTTTAATTGAACATACATTACCGGCATGAAGTTAACCCTATAGTTGCATAAACAACACGGTGAGATTTGTGTAAAACAGCTTAAACAAAGGATTTGTTGCGATTTTTAGGCTTTGATCAAGATATAATGCCCGGTTATTTCCAATGATAGGTTTTTTTTCACCGTGTTGTTTACCCTCCGGGAAAGCCGATGATACCGCATCTCCCGCGTTATCAAGGCTTTGCGGTAAACGACTACAGCTGCAGCCTTGATGCCTTGGACCTGCAGCATCCTCGACTTTTGCAACGATAGGGTTAATTCCTGAATCTTGCATAAAAATTGATGAAAATCTTTCCGTATCAGGAGGCTATTAAATGCTCAACATGGTAAAGCGGTTTTTCAGCAAAACCAAAGTCAATAATTCCAACACCGAAGAACAGAACACAGTACACGACTTGTGTGTTGCCACTTGCGCTCTTTTTGTGGAGATGGCGCGAATAGACGGAACCTTTACCCAAGCGGAGTTGGAAACCATTCTTTCGATTCTAAAAGAGAAATACGGCTTATCCGGAGAACATGCCGACGCACTCATTGAAGAGGCCGATAAAGAACGGGATCAAAGCGTGGACCTCTGGCAATTTGCCAGGCTGATCAATGAAAATTATTCAACAGATGAAAAAATTGAGATCGTTGAAACCCTCTGGCAGATTGTTTATGTTGATGGAAAGATGGACCAGTACGAACACTACTTGATGAACAAGCTTAAAAACTTACTGCGTCTTTCTCACAATCAGTTAATCGATGCGAAATTAAAAGTGAAATATTCCCGTTAAAAAAAAATGGCATGTCTTGTATCTCCGGCATCCTCGACAATTGCGAAATTTAGGCGTTTAGTTGTAAATTTTGTGCCTGTTATGGAAAAAAATCAATACACAAGCACCAAATATCAATTAAATTCCAAATTCCAATATTCAAATGACAAAAAAATCTTAAATTCCAATGCCCACACCTGTTTAGAATTTTGAATTTTGGTCATTGTGATTTGTTTGTGGTTTGCGATTTGTTATTTGTTTTTTCTCTTCGAGCCGTAGGATCTACGAACCGGGGCCGGTTTATCCGGGTTAGGTGGTGCCTGAACAGTGGTTTAATTATGTCCGTACTCCTTAAAAATCTTTCAGAAGATGATGCTGACACATACCGGCTGGTCCTGTCCTCAACCGGCATCTCTCACCACGTGAGAAAAAGGGGACACGGATGGGAGATACGGGTTAATGATACGGATTATGAAAAAGCTGTAATTGCAATCGAACAATATCTTAAAGAGAACCCGGAGGTACAGAAAACTGAAGACCCTCTATATTACAAATACCAAAGGACATTCACAGGGATATGGGTATCTATTCTATTGATCGCATGCCATGTCGCGATTGCAATCGGTGACAAAAGTGACTTATTTGTAAAGACGTACGGATCATCGGCTTTTCATATTTTGCACGGAGAGTTGTACAGAAGCGTGACATCCCTGATGCTTCATGCCGATCCATTGCACCTGATGGGCAATATTGCCGGTATTGCTATTTTCGGGACTGCTGTTTGCACAATCATGGGCTGGGGGGTGGGCTGGCTTATGATTCTTGTCACCGGAATCGTCGGTAATTTGACGAATGCGTTATTATACCAGTCCGGTCATATTTCGGTGGGCGCTTCTACGGCTATATTCGGAGCCATCGGTATCCTAAGCGCCCATCAGTTCTTTAAGAAGTTCAAGCAATACGGGCAAAAAATAAAAGCGTTTCTCCCGTTAAGTTGTGGTCTGGCGCTTCTGGGTATTCTCGGCTCCGGAGCGCACTCTGACGTGATGGCTCATCTATTTGGTTTTTTAGCAGGAATTTTATTGGGTTCCCTATACAGTCTATTTGTGAAGCGTCCAACAACAAAGGGATATCAGGCGGGTTTCCTTTTGGTCACACTATGTTTACTTGCCATGGCCTGGCTCAAGGTTTTTTGATGAGTAATAGCGTCTGAAAGACCCATACCGTCACTCAAGGAATTTGGAGTATAAAAATGGACAATGATGTCGAGGACTTGTTTGATCGGGCCCTTAACAAGTTTAATATTGATGCGTACGACGAGGCTATAAAGATTTTTAAAAAAGTTTTAGAGATGAATCCCGATCATCCGGATGCGTTGTATTACAGAGCGCTTGCCCGGGCAAACCAAGGCGATTATAACCAAGCCATCGCTGATTTCACAAAAGCAGTGGAAAAAGATCCGTTCGATACGGACAGTTTGATAGGACGTGGAGAAGCCTGGCAGAGCAAGGGTAAAGTTAAGCGGGCTTTGGCTGACTTTAAGAATGCGCTGAGCATAGATCCGCATAATCCGGATTATCAAAAGCTTGTAGATGATCTGGAAGAAAAATAACAAATGTTTAAATCATTTCTCTTGAAATCATCCCCGATTTAGTTTATTTGATCTTGAATGGTATGCAGTGTTTGAATTCGAAGGCGCTATAAAATATTTTATATAAGTCTAATAATTTACTTTAATAAA
>Ga0209986_10003021_pt1 | contig 14944 bp, 14 predicted proteins | sample BlataG_FD_183168 | JGI IMG/M metagenome (GOLD analysis project Ga0209986, IMG submission 183168) | Deep subsurface microbial communities from Black Sea to uncover new lineages of life (NeLLi) - Black_00105 metaG (SPAdes) (version 2) | ecosystem: Environmental > Aquatic > Marine > Oceanic >...
TTTGAAACGAATCTGGGGCTTCCCCACCAAGTATTAGAGTATGCATAACTTCTCTCATTGTTATTCCGCCTCCACCAGCAACCGGACTCTCTAATACTATGACATCGGGATACTCATCTAAATACACCCCAATAAGTGCATCCATTGCAGCTTTTTCTGACCCTGAGGTCCACCAGTGATAAATTTCAAGTACATTTGCTTTCTGAGCAGAACTGACAGGGCAACAACACATTCCAATAACAACAACTACTGCAATAATAACACTAATAGATAACTTCAAGGTATTGTTTATTCTTCGTTTACCTCTCATCTTTATTACCTCCTTTTTAATTTTTATAAAGGCTAGAAAAAAGACTAACAGACCATCTGTATTTCACCTCCTCCTGGCCCTATTTTTAGCCTTCCCCTTGCCGAAGGTCAAGCAAGTCCCGTTAAGTAGCAAAATTTACTCTAAGGGGCAAGCTTGATCATTATCTCATAAATTAGGAAAGATCTATTTTGCTTCAGAGAAGATTGGACCACCTCTTGTAAATTTCCGATCTTAGACTTCTCAAAATCGGCTCCTGTTTTCTTTCCTGTAAAATTTGGTTAATGTCAACTTCACAATATACTATTTCTTCTTTGTCCTGCGAAGCTTCGGTAATGACCTCACCCCTGGGATTGATAATTTTACTTAAACCACAATATTTAACTTGTCCCTCCTGTCCTACTCTGTTAATAGCTGCAACGAAAAACTGATTATCTTGAGCCCGAGCTCTGGTTCTCAAGTTTAAAAGATATTCATATCCCTGGGGTACAGCTGAAGGTATAAACACAATTTCTGCTCCCTTAAGGGCAAGTACACGAAATAGTTCGGGAAAAGCATGATCATAACAGATGGCTATTCCCAATTTTGTTATCCCCAGATCAAATATAGGGAGTTCACTTCCTGGTCTAAAATAGCAGTGTTCTGGGGGATACAAATAAAATTTTCTGTATTTACCGACCAATCTTCCATCTTTGTCAATGACAAAGGCTGTATTATAAAGAATTCCTTCTCTTAAAATATCTTTTTCCACAATAGTACCCACGATTGCTAATCGTTTTTCTTTTGCTTTCTTCCCTAACATTTTAGTTGTCTTACCGGGAATAGTTTCAGCTAAATCGTAAAATTTATCCCCAATTATGTTCAGATTGTAACCGGTGGTGAAAAACTCTGGAAAACATGCAATATCCGTCTTCATTTTAACTTTATCCAGAAAATCCAATGCATGATTATGGTTATTATTTTTATCTATTATTTTGCAATCCATCTGAATTATTGCTAATCTTATTTTCTTTCCATTCAATTTTTTAGCCTCCTTTATTAGATATCCACGTACGTTCCCTTGGTATTTTGCCCTTCGGTTTAATAAAACTCCAATATATTTATTATGTATGTCTTAGAAAACCATCAATCATAATGTAAGTAGCAAGGAATAAAAGAGCAGAAAATATCATCCTCCATTGTATTAATGTTTCAGATAAATAATAAAACAACGCACCTGAGGTAATAATAGCGACACCCAAGCTTATAAATTTTCTTGGAATTTTCATCTCTTCCTCTCTTTCCTACATATATTAAAACAGTGCTTTACTTGATTCTCGATCAAAAATATGAATCTTTTCCTCATCAAAGGAAAGCCAAACTTCGTCTCCAACCTTTAGATCCTCAACAAAACTTCTTATTGCGATTAAACTTTCCCCCCCAACCTCTAAGTGAACGTTAAACTCTTTTCCTACCAGCTCTATATAGACAATTTTTGCCTTAAGTGAATTGGGCTGATTCTTTTCTATAATTGTAATATTTTCTGGGCGAACTCCTAAACTTATCTCCAATGGAGTAGTTCTTTTCACCAGTTCTTTCATCTTTTTTGAAAGCCTATATATTGAAGAAATACCTAAATCAATCTCGATATTCCCATTCTTTTCCACCAGACTTCCATCCAACATATTCATAGGTGGACTCCCGATAAATCCCGCCACAAACTTATTTCTAGGATTATGATATAATTCAATTGGCATACCCATTTGTTCTAAGTGGCCATTATTCATAACAGCAATTTTATCGCCTATCGTCATTGCCTCTACCTGATCATGAGTAACGAAGATAGTAGTCACACCCAACTCTTGTTGTAGTTTTTTCAACTCTACCCTTGCGTGGACTCTTAGTTTGGCATCAAGATTTGCCAGAGGTTCATCCATTAAGAAGAGTTTAGGACCCCTGACCATTGCTCTTCCCAAGGCTATTCTTTGTCTCTGACCTCCGCTTAATTCTTTTGGTTTTCTTTCTAAAAGGTGATCAATTTTCAAGAGTTGAGCAATTTTTTTAACCCTCTCCTCAATCTCAAATTTACCAATTTTCCTAATTTCTAAAGGGAAGGCGATATTACCAAATACACTCATATGTGGATAAATAGCGTAGTCTTGAAACACCATAGCGACTTCCCTCTTTTGTGGAATTTTAAATATATCATCACTAGGAGAGGTTACTAACTCATCCCCAAACCATATCTCCCCTTTATCTATTTCAATTAAGCCAGCAATACTATTTAGAACCGTCGTTTTGCCACATCCAGAGGGACCTACTAATACTACAAACTCTTTATCTTTTACCTTTAGATTTAAATTTTCGACTGCTATCGTTTCTCTATATTTTTTCGTTAAATTCTTTATAATTAAATCAGTCATTTTAACCCTCCTATGTTCCACTATATCCACGTATTATGTATTTTCCCAAAAATACGAAAATTATCAATGGGGGCAGTGCTACCCATAAGGCTCCCGCCATTTGAAGGTTCCATTCTGCTACAAACGACCCCTTCAGATTTGCCATCGCTACTGTAACAGGCAAATTTGCTTTCCCGGCAGTTAATACCAATCCCCAAATGAAATCATTCCAGATTATAGTTATTTGAAGAAGTGATGCAACTATGAAGGGAATAACAGAAAGCGGAAGTATTATTCGTTGGTATATTAGCCATGTCCCAGCTCCATCTATTTTAGCTGCGTTTATAAAACTATCAGGAATTTCATCATAAATGGTCTTAAAGATAAAAGTGCACATAGGGACACCAAATAACATATACAATAAAACTAATGAACCTAAATTGCCATGTAAGCCCAAATTCGAGGTAACCCGGACCATCGGGATAAGTTGTACTTGAGCTGGAATATATAAACAAAGTATAATCAGAATAAATAAGACAATAGATCCCCGAAATTTACGCTTAGAGAAAAGGTAACCCAAGAGGGAACCAAAAAAACTGGATACCATTACTCCTGACCCTACAAGTACGAGGCTATTCACTAATGGTCTTTTTAGATAGTCAAGGGCTTTCATAAGGGGGACCAGAGTCGGATGTAAAGGAGGTGTTATAGGTGTTGAGAGAATCACCTCTTTTGACGTTTTTAAAGCGGTAACAACACAACTCCAAAGCGGAAGAAGAGCTAAAATCGCAAAAAACATTAGCAAGATATAAAGTATTATACGACTGGGTTTACAGATTTTCACTTCTATTCCCTCCTATAAACTCGGTATAAAAATGGTATAACTATAACGAGGCTAAGCACGAGTATTATCGTAGAATAGGCCGCCCCGTAGGCATATTTATCTAACATAAAGGTTTCCTTGTACATCGTCACTCCCAGGATATGTGAAGAGTATCCCGGGCCTCCTCTATTTAATACCCAAATAAAGTCAAACGCTTTTAGGGCAAAACACATGAAGATAATAAATGCAGTTATAAATGAGGCTTTTAATTGGGGAAAGACAATACGTCTATATAAGGTAAAGATAGACGCTCCATCTACTTTTGCTGCTGCTATCTGAGATTCAGGAATGGATCTTATTCCTGCTAAGAAGATTATTCCTGAGTATCCAACAAATTGCCATATGAGAGCTATAATGATACAGTACATAACTACAGTCGGATCGGTGATCCATCCGCTTTTTAGAAAGCCAAGCTGGAATTTTTCTAATAAAACATTTATAGTTCCTACCTTCGGACTATACATCCACGTCCATAGAGTTGCAGTAACGACAAATGAGAGGCCAAAGGGCAATAAGTAGATAGTTCTAAAAAAGCCCTCTCCACGTATTTTTTGATCTATTAATACTGCTAAGATAAGACCTATAAAAATAACACCAGGCACAAACCCCAGAATCAACAATAAATTATTTTTTAAAGAGATCCAAAATAGTGGATCGTGGAATAAGTTCACATAATTTTTAAATCCCACCAGATTATAACTGGGAATAAAACCTTTCCAATCGGTAAGGGATATAAAGAAATTCCATCCAGCGAAACAATAGTAAAAAAAGAATATACCCACGAGAGCGGGTAAAACAATAAGTAGAGTAATTATCCCTTCCTTCTTTTTTGGGTCCAATCTAACTACCTCCTAAAAAATATCTCCAAAAAATTTGACATTATTCATTCTTTTCTCAAATCTCCTAAAAAGGGGAATTAATATTTCAAGGCTTCTCTATTTAGAAAGATTTCCCAAACTAATAAATCTATTTATTTTTTTAATCTTTTACTTCCTTTTATAGCATATTATTGACTCAATGATGGTCTTGCCCCACAGGAAGATCTGATAACTAATTGAGGCTTTAAGCAAATATGTCGAGACGTGATTCTGCCTCTATAAATCCTTTCTAAAAGAAGTGTTACTGCAAGTCTTCCCATCGTGGCTTTTTGCTGAGCGATACTGGTAAGCGGGATGGGCAAAAATGAATCCATCTCGTCATCGTCATATCCCACCACGGCTATATCATCTGGCACTCTTAATCCCATTTCCCATATAGCTCTTAAAGCTCCTATGGCTACATTATCATTTACAGCAAAAATAGCAGAGATCTCGGAACCATTTCTCAAGAAAGACTTCATAGCTTTATAGGCACATTCTTTTTGTTTATTTATATCCTTCTTCGTTTCAATTATTTTTCTAAAATGGACATTATACTCATCCAGTGCCTTGTGATAGCCATCGATTCTATCGTAAATAGAAGTACAAGGAGCTTCTGGTCCACTCAAGAAGGCAATCCTCTTATGACCCAATTTGATTAGGTGTTTTGTAGCTATATAGGCACCTTTCACATTATCAGTGGTCACCCGGTCGGAATCTATCTGGGGAAAATATCTATCCACAAATATAAGAGGAACTTCTTTTTGCAAGCGCTGATAATAAATGAGGTCTACTCCAGGCGAGGATGGGATTATTATCATTCCATCAACCCTTCTTTCTCGAAGAAGATCTACGAGTGATTTCTCCTTGCTTGTTTCTCCATAACTGCTACCTAATATTATGCCATATTTATTTCTTGCAGCCTCGTCTTCGATAGCATGAAAAATCTCGGAATAGAACGTACCGGCAACAAAACTGGGAAAAATTAAACCGAGAGCAGCTGACCTTGTTGATCTTAACCCTACAGCTAATTTGCTCGGCCGAAAATCTAAATCTTTAGCTACTTTGAGTACTATCTCCCTTGTTTTTTGAGCTACTCGGTGAGGATCGTTATTCAATACCCTAGATACAGTAGCTATGGAAACCCCGGCTTCACTGGCAACATTTTTAATAGTGACCCACATTTTAAAATTCCTTTTAATATTTATGGTAAACGTTTTCCATATTATATAAAAAAAATAAACTCCTGTCAAATACCATTATCAAGAGGTTTAAGAAATATTTTGTTTTATTGGGTGGGAATGAACCTAAGCATTGCTCTTTAATTCAAACTCTCTTCGTTAATAATTGGTTATAAAATGTATTATTTTTTCACACCTACAGAGGCCCCCGTACGTAAATAATACCAGAAGTGCAGCGCTAATTAAAAAATACCGTTATTTTAGGTTATTAATTTCGCTTGTTTGGTATTAAAATCTCTTATACACAAAACAATTACAGATAAGGAGTTTTTGTTATGTAAGTATTTATGACGAAATAAGATGTAATTAAGAGTATCTTTGAATATTAGTTAATAATTAATTTAAATTTGAAGGATTCCTTTAATACTCTGGTAAATATACAAGAGAATAAGAGGATTCAGGAGAAAAAGAGAGATAATTAATGAAAAGAAGGCTAAAAGCAGTGATTTTCAGGAACCACGAAAAATAATAACTAATTTAAGCGTGTTTTTAGCGCCTATTTTAAGGTGGCTGGTATGAATCATCATATTTTTTAAATACGCCTCGTATACGCCAAATTTGAAGGCCTAAGAAAAAACGCCGAAAACCTTATATATCAACGTTCTTATTGATTTTTGGCAAAATCAACCCGTAATTCATTGATTGCCTGCTTGATTTCTTTGATTTCAGTGGTAACATTATGGGAAAATTCCTTTTGATTCTTTACGATTTCGGTAATAAAAAACTCTAATTTCCATACTAAATATACAGAAAGCACTAGGGGAAAGCCGTTATTTGCTATTAACTTTAGTACGTATTCAATATCCAATTAATTTTTATCCTTTCCAAAATTGTTTTGATCAAGGCCTGATATCGAGATGTAAGAAATTTTTCTTTTCATAATACCCAATACCATTAAATCCAATTTCATGAGCATAAAGAAGAAGATCATAAAGTAAAAAATCTTTTGCGTGAATATCTACCGCCATACCCAGGAGATGATAAGAACCGGAAACTCCCCCGACCTTATGATTTTCCTCTTTACACCGGTAACCGGAATTTACATATATTGGCCTATTTATCACCATCCTTAGATGATTTAACCTGGCCAAAAGGTCCGGTGATAACATAACCCGCCTGCAGCAGGGGCACTCAAATTCATATAAAGAAAAATATTCAGTTAATTCTATGTCATTAATTATATCCATAATTTATTTATATCTTAAAGTCCTGCCGTTTCTTACTACATCCGGCATAGCCTTATATATAATTTCGTTCACCTCCGGGACAGTAGCTTTCATCAGATCCTTTACATAGGAAATTTCACCCTCTTTTAATTCAACTTTTTGTTTCCTTAATATTTCAATCAATTTAACCCAGGCTATTTTCCATTTTTCCTCACCATTCCCTATCCCCAGTTCCTCTTCTGCCCAAAGCATAGCTGCAAGAATGGCCTCTTTTATTTTGTCTGCCCTGTCCTGGCCAAACTTATTGATCATAAATTTGGAGAGCAAGCCAACAAGAAAAACAAGAGCGAAATCTAATAAATATTTAGTGATAAATACTTCTATCATTTATTACTCCTTTCTGCCTATGCGTGTTAGCACGCAAACAGGCCTCTCTCCCCAGGAAGGTCCGCGGAGCCCTCCAAGGAAGATTATTATATTAATTTATTTATATTACACATCCATAACATCAGTAGACTTATAATCAAGGATTCTTGCATTGACCTTAGCCACTAAGTCATTACCATCATTATGGAAGATATTCTTGGCGATAATAGTATCCATAACTCCTTCAATAGCTGCATCCTGTGCCACAAAATCAACATAATCTCCATCATCCAGATTTTTAGGATTATTCAAAGTGATGTTGATAGTTTTTGCAGCACTATCCCTGAATTGCATATAGAGTCTTTTATAACTAGTTACCTCCCCTAATTCGGTTGCCATTATATTTTTCACCTCCTTTTTTGTTTATGGTTTACAATTATTAGTGATTATTCAGTAAGCTGGGATTCTTTTTCAAGTCTGATTTCATCTAAAGGATACTTCTGCAGACCCACTAAAGCATTAGCTGTATCATAGACATCTTGGTCTAAAGCAGCAGATTTGATCTTAGTAAAGGTCTTGCTGTTGATGATAGGTGCTCCGGTTTCCGGATTGGTGCCTACTACCAGTCTAAACTGCAAGGATGAATCACGGGGAACGGTTACTACTGTGGCCATTATTTTTCACCTCCTTTTTTAGAATTATAAATCAAGCAAAGCTAAGCTGTATATGAACATATTATCATATTATTATATAATAGTCAATATTAGAACATTATTGCCCTTTATAATGTATAAAGCTTCCTATTTCTTTGATTTCCTTATAAATGCTCCTTGTTTTATAAAACTATAAAGGGATCCTTCCCGATACAAGAAGGACCCCTTGACTTGCCTATATACAAATTTATTATTTGTAGATTTAATAAAATTAGTTTATGATAAGCATAAGAATCTATAAAGATATACCACATATTTTATCGATATCATGGGGGCTAATATGGTAAAGAAAATAAAAAGAAATGATCCCTGTCCGTGCGGCAGTGGTAAAAAATATAAAAATTGTTGTCTTAAAAGGTCTTTAGACCATAAGATGAAAACTCCAATAATAACATTAAAAAATATGGCTGAAGCAGCAAAATTACATCTTAATACATTAGCTTCCGGGGTAAATTCTACCAAAAAGATTGTTGTGAAAAGTATCGATATGATGAACAGTATTCTAGTCGCTACTTTTTGTCCAATTTCAAAAGATTCTATGGGGATAAAAATTGAAGCGTGTCAAATTATTGCTTATCTCTCCAGTCTTTTTGATGGAGAGGAAAAATTAGGTGAATTAGGTGAATTTGGAATTACACATTTTTCCGCTAGGGGCCTAGATGATAATGACGATGAAATCATGTATGTAGTTTCTTCTAAAGAATCTGCACGATTTGCAAGAAATGGACAATCAGTAGAATGGCTTACCCACACATTATTTCAAGACAATACTGATGAAAACAGGTTATCTCAAGCGAAAGTGAGGATATCAAGAGTTGAGAAAGGACTACGAAGTATTATCAGCTATGTTCTCAAAAATCGAAATGGTATTGGTTGGTGGAGAAATGTAAATATAAGAGTGAGGGAGGGGGCGGAGAATGTATATTTAAATAAGTATGGAGTAACTACTTTACCAAGTGGAGACGAATTAATAAAATACACCTTTCTCCCGTCATTAAAGAAATTAGTCTTAGATAACTGGAATGACTTCAAACATATTTTCCAAGATGTGGATATTTTTACCAATGATATGGATCGGTTGAATTTTATTAGAAGAGAGGAAAGCCATAACAGAATAATTAGTCCCTCTCTTATTGTTGAGCTTGAGGAAATCTATAAGAGATTGCTTGGTTCTATCGAACAAGAAATTCCTGGTACAATTCCTCATTTTCTTATTGAAAACTGGAGAATTGAATTAGCCAAAATCTTTGATGATTTGTCTAAAAATATGGTAGAGCTTGCCCCGGAAGATAGAAAAGATCTAAAGGTTATGATTGAAAAATTTCAAAGATACAGAAACCTTATTTCTGATTTGAAACATAAATTAGAAGGCTTAACAATTCCTCCAAATAAAAAGAAGTTGCATTCAGATTTAGTAGATATTGTCACTCGATCAATTGCTGCCCTAGATAAAGCGATTATTGCCTCAAAGATAATAGACATAAAAGGAATTGAAAATGCAGGCAGAGACCATGAACGGTGCATGGAAGAATTAAATGATTTTAAGGTAAAATATCTATTATCAGAAATATAAGCCCATTCAATTACAACACATAACACGGTGTGTGAAGTGGTGGTTTTTACCATTTTGATATAATTCCCCACCTAGAATATAATAATCATTAGGAAAATTATTGAAATAGGCCAGGCTTAAATGATTTTTTTCCTAATCAGCAAATAGGCTATTCTCTCACTCCATTAACTCACCCTTATTAATAAAAATTACAGTTAAAAAGAAGGTATAAACATAAACAAAGAAAAAAACAAATGCCTTAAAATCGATTGTAGATGGCCTCTTTTCCTCTCTCCCCCGGTATTCTATTAAAATAATTTTCTAACCTACCTTTTTATTTATTTTCATTACATCTATTGCATTTTTCTTCAATTTATTTTAAAATAATAAATACAAAGAGGGAAAGGTTTTGGTAGTGCATTTCCTTTTCTTTATATCTTTTTTAAGGGAGTGTTTTTTAAAGATTACACTCCCTTTTTTTAATATAGCTCAAAAACGGCAATTATTTCATTAATAATCATGTAATATGTTAAAAAATATTTTTTACTTTATTCTTTTATGATCTCACTCCCACGACCGCCCGCCAGGAGCTTTTTTTGCTAAGGAGTTGTAATTGAAGGTCTGCCAATACATAACAAGACTCTATCGGACATTCTTAAAGAAATATATGAAGGCTTATCTTATCCGATAAAGCTTTGTTATGTATAGCAAAAAAGCATTATATTTTTATAAAATAAAAAGCAATTTTTGCCTTATAAAAATATAAAGGCGGGCTAAATTAGATACTTCTTATCATAGGGCTAAATCTCTATTTCTAATAATCGAATACCTTCCCCCCCTTCCCTCCCTGTTCCTGCTCACCATACTTCTACGTTTAAATATTTTTTTATCTGGTGCCTCAGCACCTTATAATTTTTTGATAAAAAAATACTAAAACTATCCCAGGAGTTTATATGTGCGACACCAGGGGCGTTTATAGAAGACTCAGCACCGCAAAAAAATGCAGGCAAACAATTAAGCACGAAAATTTTTTGCGGCACCGGCTTCTGCAAACGCCAGGACAAACAAAAAACAAAGAAAGTAAATAAAATTCTTACCAAAATTTTACCAGGAGAATTCATTATTTTTATAATAACGACATTTAATAAACTGTCCTGGTTATAACTATAATCAATGCATAAATTTTGACTAACTTTTATTTTTGATACCTTTATATATTATTTAAATTAAAGAGCTTTAAAGGGCTTATTTTAAGATCTTAAATATATTTTAGCAATGGTCCGGAATATATGGTGTATCCTCCCCTGCGATAAGCAAAAAAATAAAAAGCAGGAAAAGAAAATACATTTTATTATTATTTTTCTCACTTATCGTGTTTGTAATCACCCTTTGATATTTTCTTACACCTGTGATATGTTTAGTGTGTGGGGAAGGGTTTAGCAGTGCATTCCTTTTCTTTGTTTCTTTTCGGGGAATGTTATTTTTAGCATTCTCCTTTTTTAAACCGATTTATCTGGTTATAAATTTATAGCCATAACTCTTTTGTTATTTTTCCGTATAGTCTTTATAAACATTTTTATACAACTTTCCCCCCTTTATGACTGCATTGCCTAAATGATTGGAAATTTAATAGCATAATAGAAGAATTTATTGATGCCGTAAAGAAGGTGATTATCTGGACTTTGTGGTTTAAAGCTTGTTGCAACTACGGAATTCATCTTAGGCAAACATAAATCTTTAAATAACCGCGAATTTTACATCCCTAAAGATGATTTTAATGAAAAGAAAATTGATTCAAAAATTAAAATATAAGTTTTTGTAAAGATATAAAAAGGAGAATAGTCTTATGTCAAAAAAACTAATTTATATTACCGATAATGATATGAAGAGGTTAAAAGAATTGATAATGGAAGCGGGTAATGGAAACAAAAAGTATTTAAGGGAATTAAAGGACGAATTAGATAAGGGAGAAGTGGTTGATTCTCGAGATATTCCCAATAATATTATTACGATGAATTCCAAGGTTCGCCTAAGGGACATAAATACACAGAAAGAAATGATATGTTGGCTGGTTTTTCCTGATGACTCTAACGCTGACCAGGGCAAAATTTCTATTCTAGCACCAATTGGTACTGCATTGCTTGGTTATAAAGTTGGAGATATTATTGAATGGAAGGTGCCAGCAGGATTAACGAAGTTGAAGGTCGAAGAGATTTTATATCAACCGGAGGCTGCTGGCGATTATCAATTGTAAATTAAAGAGCTTTAAAGGGCGTATTTTAAGATCTTAAATATATTTTAGCCAATGGTCCGGAGTACATGATGCATCTTCCCCTGCGATAGGCAAAAACAATATAAATAAAAATGTTTCTTTTCTCTTAACTTTTTATTTATATATGTTTTTACTTATCGCTAACCATAAGGAATCCGAAACAATTAGCCACCGAAAAAGAAGATAAAAAGGCCCGCTCTTCTTCTTCTTTCTCTTACTTTTTATCTTGTTTTTACGGGGATAAGACTAATCCACCGTTCGTTGACCGCTACACATTCTATATTAGAATAAAAATATATAAGAGGGGTGATTTTCCCTTCTTATATATCTTTTAAGCGTTCGTCTTCTCTCTGCATTACACGATAAAAATAATTCAATTTTTCTTTTCCCTAAATTTTAATTATTTTTTGAGTGTTATGCTTCTCTTTTCGCTTTTCTATTTTTTATATTGTTTTTTATAAAAGAGGGGTGATTTCCCCCTGTTTACAAAAACAATACTCTTTTTCTCTCTCTGGCAATGCTCTCACCAGGTAAATTACTATTTGTCCGGTGAGTGTATTGCTCTTTATTTGTTTTTCCTCTCTTAGTTTCTTATCCCTTCCCCTTCTCTTCTCCCCGCGATAGGTAAAAAAGTCTTAAATCAAAAAGGCTTTTTCTTTTTGTTTTGAGGTATTTTTTACTTATCGCGTAAACGCAAAGAATCAAAAGAATATAGTCACCGAAAAGGAATATTAAAAAATTCCCGCTCTTCTTCTCTCACTTATTTTTTATCTCTCTTTTACGGGAAGAAGACTAAATCACAAACGATAACAGAATCACAAAAAGGTTCGCAAATAGGGGCGGGGCAAGGGAGAGAGGGTCTCGATAATGGCTGCGCTTATGCTTGTAGAGTAGGGGGTGAATCGACCGCAGTTTTTCCTTCCCCCTTATACTTCCCCCCTAATTATAAATAGCCTAACCTTAATTTTTTTGCGGTGGCGAATAAAGCGAAGCAACAGCGGGGCATAAGAGCGTTACCTTCCCCTGCATCTATGCTTAGAAGCGTCCCCGCGAGCGTAGCTTTTGAGACAAGGAGCAAAAATAAAAAGAAGGGGGTTAAGAGAGGGGTCTTAGGGGGGATTTAAGGGGGAAGGAAAGCTACCCGCCCCGTCGGTGTGTAATTGCAAAATTAGGGATAGCCGGAGCAAATTAAATTAGTCAGGCAAATTAGATTAGTCAGAGTGGCCAGGATTGGTTAAATCGGGAATGATTGAATTAGATTAAATAAAATGTGAAATATTAGAGAAAAGTCATCCTGGCATGACAATGGTTAATGAGAGAGATAGAGAGAAAAAGAGTGGGTCCTCAATTTGCTGGGTAAGAGATACTGAAAAAATAATTAAATCTAATTAAATAAAAAAACCGAAAGAGAACATATGCTAAATCTTTCGGTATAGTCATATTAAAAGGGAGTGTAATTTCGGCGACCACACTCCCTTTTGTATTTATAATTATAAAACTAAAAATAAAAAATTAGGAGAAAATAACAATAATTTTTATCTTATTTTTAAGCCCTTCAAATATTAATTTAGGGTATTCTTTATTTATTTTGAATTTTCCAAAAACTTTGCTGCTGAGGTTATATGTCTTGCTGCCTTTTCGACTATTGAGGGGTTAATATTGTGAACTTCTTCCCAGCCTTTTTGTATAGAATCGGTATGTTCTCGGGCAGCCCAGGGGCCGGTCCCAGCCACAATCTATTGCTTAATAGTACTATAAAATTTTAATCCCTCAATTACCCCTTTTGCATAATAAGATTTAGCTAAATAGATGTTGAAAAATTTTGATAACTTACGTTTTAACCGAATAGATGTATTTCCTACTAATATCCCATAATTACTAATTTTTAACATGTTTTCATCGTTTTCGGCATCCCCACAACAAATTATTGGTAAACTCATTTTATTTCTAATGTATTTAGCAGTATTCCCTTTCCCTGCACATTCTGGAACAATGTCTAGATATAGTTTGTCAGAAAAAACACTGAAGGCAACAGGAGCAGTGGATGTCACCGGTGCTTTTATCACTTTTTGGAGCTGAAAACTCCTAGTGCATATAACTTTAACTCTATGCCCTTTCAATGCTTCTCTTACCTTTTTTACTATACTTTCCTCCTCAATATAATATGGTATTACAAATTTTTTTTCATAAGGCTGGGGCTGCAGGTAAAATTTACTAAGAATGGAAGCGATTTCTCCTTTATTCCAATTTTTCCCAATTATTTTCTCCCATTTATTATCTATATCCCAGTTAGGGGCATAGTATATTTCAGTGCCCATATTGGAAATTATCACATCTGGTTGGATTAATCTTTCTTTTTCTAATACTGACAATATTGATTCCTTAAACCTTCCGGAGGAATAGACTAAGTAAAATTTTTCTCTATTAGCCAACATAATCTTATTAAACTGCCTAATTCCTTCTTTATCCCCAGTTAAGGTTTCATCTAAATCAGAAACAAGTACATATTCCACCTTTTACTCCTTTAAAAAATCAAGGATTCATATAACCCTTTTATCTGCCTAAGAGTTCTTTCCAATCCAAATTCTTTGGCTGCCCTTATCCGTGCATTTATGCCCATCTCTTTTAATCTTTCGGAATCTGTAATAATCCCTAATATCTTCTTGGCCAAATGATCAGATCTTCCCGGCACAAAATGCAAACCTGAATATCCATTTTTTACGGTATGGGCAAGACCACCTACTTTTGAGGCTATTACTGGAGTACCACAGGCCATAGCTTCTACTGCCACAAGCCCGAATGATTCATACAAAGAAGGGACAACACAGATATCTGCAATCGAATAATAATAGGGAAGTTTCTCTCTTTCAATAAGACCAAAAAAAATAACGTCATCGGATAGATTTGTCTTATTAATTAATTTTTTAATGTATTTCTTTTCATTGCTTTCAATTTCTGAGTGCATAGTATTAGAAACATCTCCACCTATTACGAAGAGCTTTAATTCTTTATTAAACTCTCTTTTTACCTTGGCAAGAGCTTTAATGAGTATTCTTAAGCCTTTTGCTTTGGTTATTCTGCCGACGAATAAAATGATATTTTTAATATTTAAACCCACTTCTTTTATTGCTGTCCTTTTTATAAATAGGTTGCCCTCTTTGTTCCTCAGATCCAGTCTCCGCAGAAGGTCACCATGAATTGAAATC
>Ga0209986_10003022_pt1 | contig 14941 bp, 20 predicted proteins | sample BlataG_FD_183168 | JGI IMG/M metagenome (GOLD analysis project Ga0209986, IMG submission 183168) | Deep subsurface microbial communities from Black Sea to uncover new lineages of life (NeLLi) - Black_00105 metaG (SPAdes) (version 2) | ecosystem: Environmental > Aquatic > Marine > Oceanic >...
GATAGGGGATAGTGTAAACGCTACTACCCTCTATTCCAATATTACCAAGGATTATCTTTTCATTCCCCTCGACTATACAATAAAGATATCTTGCTTCGGCCATTTTAGAATCCTTCTCTACCTCTTTTCCTATATTCTTCCTATATTCCTTTCTCTTCTGACTCTTTCCTCCACTTTTCGGGATTTATCATCTTATCTAATACCTCATCCACAATACTATCCAATCCATCCCTTACGGATTTAACCGACTCAGTAACCCCCTGTTCCTTTTTTATCTCCTCAATGGCAATATCTAAATCCTGCATTGCCTCACCAAGCCTCTCCAACTCTTCTTCAGATAGAGTGCCTCCTTCCATACGCTTTATTGCCTGAAGATTGAGGGCATCTTTAATTATCTCTACTAAAGCAATAACTAAACCTAAAAGCCCGTGTTTTAGATTGTCTTCATCAATGTCTATAGGCATCTGTCGCTTCGCTCCTTTGTTAGAAGTCAGATTTTTCTGTCCTCTGTTATCTGTTTTCTGTTATCTGTTTTCTGAATTCTGACTTCTAAGATTCCGTTCCTATAAAACTTCTCCAGCTTACCTTTAGGTTCGCAGGGTAGTTTCAATTTCCGATGATATTTGTGATCAGGGACATTCACTGATATGGTAAGGCTATCTTTCTCCAAATTAATTTTTATATCCTCCTCTTCAACCCCTGGTATCTCAGCAATCACTTTCATATAATCTTTCTCGTCAAAGATATCTGCTGGCCTTTCCTGGGGCATTAGAGGAGAGACTTCCTTTCTCATAGATGGTTTATCTGGAGCTAAATACCTTGCTTCAAACTTTCCTTTTATCTTGAATTTTCCTTCTTCTGTCTTTTTCAAAGGGGCTTCCTTCAACTTACGCTCTACTTCTTCATCAATCTTTTTTAATCTTTCTTTAAATGCTGGAGATTTTTCCAAGCCTTTGAACAATCCACCCAATCCTGGAATCATCTTACCAATCCCTTTAAGAATTCCTCCTGCTACACTTTCGTCTTCTTTATCATTTTCTTTCTTTTTATCTTCTTCAGCCATTTCCTTCCCTCCCCAGTTTTGCTCCTTTGATTTCAGAAGTCAGAAAACGATGTCAGATTTTTCTGTCTTCTGTTTTCTGTTCTCTGTTTTCTGTTTTCTGTTATCACGCCTCCGGTTTGAGTGCCTTGGCTTTGGTGACAGATATCCAGCCACACCATGGACACCCGGTACTTATAAGTTCTTCTACCGGCACTCGCTTGTTACATTGTGGACACTCTTCCTTGCCTATCATAGCCTCTTTCCAAGCTACAGTCTCATAATTGGTACCAGATGGAAACTCCAAACCATACTTGGCAGCAGTCTCAAACGAAGCCAATGCTGCCCGAACCTTGATACCCAGAAGCTCCACCCCAGCAACAGATATAGTGATATCGGCATTTATCACCAGACCTTTATCCAAGATACGGTCTATGACATCAACTAAAGTACCATTTGTATCCCTTATCGCCTCTATTGCCATTTTCTGCCTCCTTCGCTCCGCTCAGTCGGGGTTATTGTTTGGACGTGCACTTTTAAATTACTCCGCTACCTCTGCCTGCATACGCTTACGCATTGACTTTCGCTCAAAACTCAAAAGATTTCCCTCTTCATCAAAAAGAACTTCATATAAAGCTAAGATATCCATCTGATCGGGAATAGAATGCTTCTCTACCAGCTCAATAGAGATATGCCATCCTTTTTCATCTTTTGTAGCCCCTGTAGTAGAAGAAACTGTAAGCCCGGTCAATTTACTTAAATCTTTACGTGCCTTTTCAATTAAAATTCCTAATTCCTTTGCCATTTTCACTCCTCCTTTAGTTTAATTTTTTTTTAATCTTTTAGACTACTCGCCTTTGCCTTTAAGACTCCGCATAGACGGTAATCCTCTTTTAGATCACTTTTTAGCCATTTTGCCTGTCCGTTTGAAAACATAATTTCAGCAAGTTCACTTAAGCTTTCTTTACCCCTGACCCCATGCAGAAATAAGGGTATGTAGATAACACCATTATTCACTTTGGATTCGATAGATTGAATATATTTTTGTTGCTCTTGCCTTTTAGCAGTGCAGAAATTACAATCAGATAACGGAATTATCATATTAATAATGGTATGAGAATAGGGGATTTTAAGATTCCTAAGTGCGGCGGAAAGGTCTTCCATCTCTCGTATCCCCATCTCTTCAGGGATAGTAATCATTACAAACTCAGTTGTCTCAGGATTAGCCAATGTTTCTTGTATTTTACGTACATCCCGTGATAAATCTAACAGACTTTCAACTGAGTGTATCCTGGATAAATTTAATACTCCTTTATATTTTAAAAGCAATCTGAACACAGTTTTTAGCCACTCTCTCACTATATCAGGTGTCTCTAAAAATCTGAGCAGGTGCCCTGAGGCAGCAGAGTCCATGACAAAGAGGTCATAATCAGAAGTCTTCATAAGTTCAATAATCTTTTTCAATGCCATAAGTTCCTCCAGCCCGGGTGGGGTTAGAGCGATAAGTTCTTCCATTACTTCCCTGTCAAACTTTATGTCCATTCCGGAAGAGGCAAACTTATCAAATACTTCCACTATATCTCCCCTGTATTCCTCTTTAAGATTGTTCAGCATTTGGCTGGCATCTAACTCTAAGGCATACAGATTGTCTGTACCATCCTGCACTTGGCGGAGCTCATTACCTATGTGTTGATCGAAACTGTCAGACAGGGCGTGTACTGGATCAGTTGAAAAAATGAGAACTTTTTTCTCCTTATTATGTCGGGCTAACTGCAAGGCAGCAGCAGAAGCTATTGAGGTTTTCCCTACACCACCCTTTCCACCAAAGATAATAAGTTTAAGATTTTTCTCTAAAAGATCCTCCATCCCCCCTTGAGGAAGAGGGGATATTTTGACTAAGGGGTTAGTATATGCTAAATAGGGCTTAGGTCCATCTTCTCCAAAAAGAATTCCTCCATACAAAGTTAAATCTTCTATACCCCGAATTTCCTTGGGAAATAAAGGCATCTTAAGTAAATTATAGGAACCAAACTTTTCTTCAATTTCCTTTACATATTTTTCTTGCTCTTTCTTCCTTGTTAAACAAAAAGGACATTTATTGTCCTCTACGATAATACGATTAGCAATAACACTATTAACCGGAACTCTGGCATTCTCCAGTAGTTGAACGAGCCTTTCGACTTCGTAAATGCTCATTGGCTCAGGAATGGTCACGGGCACAAACTCGGTTGTTTTAGAATCTGCAAGCAGTTTTTTTACCTTGCTTACATCTTTTTTCTGTGACTCAAGGAACTCATCACACTCATCCTTTACATATTTAACCCTAAACCTCTTGGTGATATAACGATGTTTTTCCATCATCATATCCGCTACTTCAACCCACTTCAGCATCTTCTCAGGCAAAGATAAAAATACTGTAGTATGACCGGTAGGGGCCGTATCTAAAATGATTACATCATACTCTCGGCTATTTAGGATATTGGCAATCTTTATTATTGCCATAACCTCATCTAAACCTGGCATTGACATAACCAGGAAATTCTCAATGTCTTCCTTATTAAAATATGTTCCCCTTTCGGCCATCTTTTTAATTATGGCTCCATTTTCCGCTTTGTATTTCTTCAGTAACTCTTCAGCATCTATTTCATAACCCCAGATATTTCCCGCTATAGGAGTAATTTTATTACCTATTATTAGGTCAAAACTATCACCCAAAGAGTGGGCCGGGTCAATGGAGATAACCAGTATCTTTTTCTCGGGTTTCATCTTACTTAAATGTAAGGCAGTAGCCGCTGCGGAAGTGGTCTTACCGCTTCCCCCTTTGCCGCCAAAGAGTATAAACTGTAAATCAGGGTTATCTAAGAAATTTAATTTTTGCATTTGCTGCTACTCCTCGCCTTCCTTACGCTTAGCACTTTCCTCTAACCTCTTCATTAAAATGCCTTCTGCCTCATCGTATTGCTCTTCAGTGATTTCATCCATTTCCAGCATCATTTGAAGCTTGACAAGTTCTTCTTTAATTTTATCCTCACCATAAAGTTCGTTCTCTGCCATGTCCCTGATTTTTTCAACAATATTTTTACAGATCTTTGCTGTAGGCGCTACAAGTAGCTGATATAATAAATATCCTAACATTATTTTAATCCTTCCCTTTTACTGTTTAGCTTTCTTAAATGTTAAAAGTGTTATATTGCCAGTATACAGCTAATTAAAGATATCTTAATATTGTCTTAATAATTTTTAGTCTCAATTACCAGGTTAACAAAATTAAATGGTGGCACTTTTCCTATATACTTTAATTTTAGTTTACTGCTGTATTTTGCCTCAATTTCATTTACCTTTTGATCAAACTCTGCTTCTTTATATTTTTCTACCAAAAAGGCAGCATTTATAATCATCAGTTCATAGTAACTGCTAATACTCTTGACCTCTGCCGCCAAAGCAGATAGGGTATTCAATATATCCTTTTTATAAATCTCCTTTTCCTTTTGCAGTGCAGCCTCAACCATCTCTCCTATTTCTGCCTTCTTAAAATAGGTCTTCTCGGAGGGAAGCGAGGCGACTTTTTCTTTTAATATCCTTATTTCTTTATATTTTTCCAGGATATCTTTATATATAACATCTTCTTTAAAAATCGCTTTTAGCCCTAACTCTTTCTTATCCTTCATCTTATTTAACAAATCTTTAAATTTACTGTATTCTTTTTCTAATATCTTTTTAACCTTTTCTTCGTCTTCAGCAATGGTAGCAAATCTCACCGGCAAAACTGTGTGTTCTTTCATTACCTCTTCAATCGCCTTCTCATGTGCAAGCATATTTTCCCTCGATACTGTATATCTTATTATTGGGGAATTGCTCACCACAGCTGCAATATCTTTAAAACAAATTGTATACAATTCATCTCCTCTGCCACCAATCCCTATAGAACCAAAAGTTTTAGCAACTGCTGTTGCTATTATGCAATAAATATATTTCCCTTCCTTAACAGCTTCTTCCATCTTACTCCTTTAGAAATTTTATTCTTTATCTCAACCTTGGTTATCTCCCTTAATCAGACAACACAATTTGTAATATCTACCTCTGTAACAGTTAAGGCCGCCTTATTTTTCCCATTCTTCAGGATAAATAACAATGTTGACAAAGTTAAATACGGGCATAGGACCTGCATACACAAACTTTACTCTATCCCTATATCTCTCACTTAGATCCTCTATAATATTATCAAACTCTTTTTCCCATCCCTTATCTACCAGGAAAGCAGCATTCATAAACATCTCATCTCCAATAATCTTATTAAGTTTATACTCAAAGGCTGTCCTTCGTAGGGCACCTACTATTTTTTCTGCTTCCCGCTCTTTTTTCTTCTTCAAAGCTTCTTCAACCATCTTGCCAACTTCTGTTTTAGCCTGTATATTTTTTTTACCTACCTCATTTTGAATTTTCTCTTTTGCCTTCTTAATTTCTCTATTCTCCTCTACAATCTCCTCAAAAATAACCTTCATATTCTTCCATGATCCTTTAACACCTAATTCTACCTTGTGATCCATATTTCTCAAAAGACTCCTAAATTCTCGCAATCTTCTATCTAAAAGATTCCTTATCTCATCTGCATTAGAGGCAACGGTACCGAACCTGACTGGAAGCACGCTATCAAATTCATTCATCACTTTTTCAATTACCCTCATATGGGCTAACATATTCTCACGATTCACAATAAATTTGGTCATAGGATAGCTGCTTACAACCATACTTAGATCATCATAACCAATAGTTAAAACCTCATCGCCTCTGCCACCTATACCTATAGGCCCAAAATTCCTTTCCTGCTTTGTGCCGATGATACAATAAATATATTTTCCTTCTTTTTCCATTTCAGTCTTTTACCTTAACTAATATTTTGTTCTTTTCAAATTCTTCCTCACTAAAAGATAAGCTATCTTCTTTACCCGCCTGTTTACAAGCCTCGCAATAGCCATCAAGTATCCTGTAAGCCTTATTTACTTCGTCAAATTCTTTTTCTATTCCGGGAGTATCTGGATTTCTATCAGGATGGAAAGAAAAGGCTAATTTCCTATAGACCTTTTTTACCTCATTTTTAGTTACGAAATCATCCGAAAGTCTAAGTTTCTTTTTTGCCCAATCTATCTCCTCAAATTTCATTTTCTTTATATCAATGGTGTAAAAACTATAAGGAGGAAGTGGACCCACACATCTGAAATTTAATTTCTCCGCAAATTCAGTATTTATCTCTTCTATTTTTCTATCAAAATCTTTTTGCTCGAGCTTATTTATTAAAAAGGCTGCATTAATAACCATCCTATCATCCATAAGTTCATAAACTTTAAAAGCCGTACAGTATCTTTTTAAAAAAGTCTGTATTTGAAGAGCATATTTTTCTCTTTTTTCATCCAATGCTTTTTTAATCATAACCCCTACTTTCATCTGGTCATCTACAGTTATCCTTTTAGGATTAGCTAAAATTTTTTCTTTCAATTTCTTAATTTCTTTCTCTTCTCCAATTTCTTTAAGGGCTGAACCAAAATCAGCCCATGTCGCAACGACATCAGTTTCTATTTTATCTCTTATCTTTTCCATTATATTCTTTATAAGGCTATATCCTTTAATTAAAATATCTTTTACTTCAGCTTCATCTACAGTAAAAGTCCCTAATCTAACCGGAATAATTGTATATTTTAAGCTCATAATTTTTTCAATAACCTTTTGATGCCAAACTAACAGCTCCGCCGAGATATCCTTGCTACTATAAGTATAGTCAATTATCTCAGAGTCACTTACTGCTGCCGAGACATCCTGATAAGGAATGGTGTATACATTTTCTTTTTTATAAGAATCCTTTGGGGTAAAAAGGTCCGAGGCACTATTAGAATTTATAATTCCATATATATATATTCCTTTTTTACCCATAAATAACCTCCCCCATTTTTTAAGTCTTCTTTTTGTTGTTTTGCTCTCTTATCAATTTAATAGCCTCTGTAAAATGCTTCCTTGAAATATTAAACTTTGGTTTCCGGTTACCAGGGTTGCTGATATCTTGCTTCTTACTTATGTATTCCCTAATAGCAAACATAGCTGCCTTTCTACAGATAAGCTCAATATCAGAACCCACCTTACCTTCAGTCTCTTTAGCTAAATTTTTCAAATCAATATTTTCAGCAAGTGGCTTATTTTTAGTATGAATTTTAAATATTTCTTCCCTGGTTTTTTCATCCGGGGTAGGCAATTCAAGTAAAAAATCAAATCTTCCACTTCGGAGTAATGCTGAGTCAACCAAATCCAATCTATTGGTGGCGGCTAAAACAAGCACGCCTTTAAGTTCCTCAATCCCATCCAGTTCAGTTAAAAATTGACTTAGCACCCGTTCTGTAACATGTCCGTCTGTGCTCGCAGAGCTTCTCTTGGGAACTATGGCATCAATCTCATCAAAAAATAAAATTGTGGGGGAAGCCTGTTTTGCTTTCTTAAATACCTCACGAATGGCCCTTTCACTTTCTCCCACATACTTGGATATAAGAGCGGGACCTTTTATAGAAATAAAATTAACCCCGCTTTCATTAGCCACTGCTTTAGCCAATAAAGTCTTTCCTGTGCCCGGCGAGCCATAGAGTAAAATTCCTTTGGAAGGATTTGTATTAGCTTCTTTAAACACCTCAGAATATTTCAACGGCCATTCTACTGCTTCTTTAAGTTCTTCTTTTATGTTATCAAGCCCGCCCACATCTTCCCATTTGACATCCGGCACTTCCACAAAGAATTCCCTGATCGCTGAAGGTTCAACCTCTTTCATCGCCTCTATAAAATTATCCATTGTTACTTCCAATTTTAGTAACGTCTCATAAGGAATATCTGCCATTTCAAAATCAATTTTTGGCAAAATCTTTCTTAAAGCCGACATTGCCGATTCCCTTGCCAGTGCTTCTAAATCCGCACCTACAAAACCATGAGTAATCTCAGCTAACCTTTCTAAACTGACATTTTCTGCTAAAGGCATTCCTCTTGTATGAATCTGTAAGATTTCTAATCTTGCATTTTTATCAGGAATAGGAATAGAAATTTCTCGATCAAATCTACCCGGCCTTCTTAATGCTAGGTCTAAAGTATTAGGAATATTGGTCGCCCCTATAACTATAACCTGCCCTCGGGATTCTAACCCATCCATTAAAGCTAAAAGCTGAGCTACGACTCTCCGTTCCACCTGTTTTTCTCCACCCATCTCTTCTCTTTTAGGGGCAATGGAATCTATCTCATCGATAAAGATTATGGCTGGAGTATGATTCTGAGCATCTTCAAATACCTTTCTTAAACGAGCCTCACTCTCACCATAGAATTTGCCCATAATTTCTGGGCCTGTTATATGAGTAAAGTAAGCAGAAGTTTCATTAGCCACTGCCCGGGCGATTAATGTTTTTCCTGTCCCCGGGGGCCCATAGAGTAAAACACCTTTTGGTGGATCAATTCCCAATCTTTCAAATACTTGAGGATATCTTAGAGGAAGTTCTATCATTTCTCTGATTCTTTGAATTTGGGTACCAAGCCCACCAATATCTTCGTAGGTTAGCTTTATTGTTCTACTTTCTCCCACCTCTTTTGTTTTTATCCTTATTAAAGTAGTGGAATCTATCAAGACTATCCCTTCAGGTAAAGTATCCAATACTTTAAATTCGCACGACCTTGACCCAAAAAGAGTGGCCCTAACTCTATCACCAGAAGTCACAGGGAGGCCTCCTATAAGTGAGCCGATATATTTAGTATCCTCATCTCTTTGAAGAAGGCTCGAGATAGTTAAGGGCAAGAGCGTGATTTTATTAGCCGGTTTATAGTCAACTTTACGAATCTTTACCTTATCATCCAGTCCAATCTGTGCATTCTCCCTCGATATCCCATCCATCTGGATTATAACCCTACCCCTATCCTCAACATAACAAGGCATTATTTTCACAGGTGTTTTTCTTTTACCTTCAATCTCTATGATGTCCCCTGCTCCAACTCCAAGTGTTTTCATGTCTTCTGGATCAATCCTGGCAATTGCCCTGCCTACATCTTTTGGCAAGGTCTCTTTTACTTTTAGGGTTAAAGTTACAATATCTTTTTTCATTAGCTAAAATTTCCTTATTTTTACTTCTAAGATACCATTTTTATAACTCGAGATAAGAGTTTCAGACTTAACTTTTGTGGGAAGCAATATTTCTTTATGGTATTTTCTATCTCCGCTTTTCGCTAAAATATCAAGGATATCCCCCTTTAAATCTAACTTTATATCCTCCTCATTTACGCCGGGTATTTCAGCATAGACCCGAACCTCCTCCTTTTCGTCAAAGACATCGGTAATGGGCTCTCTTTCTTCCTCGACAGTAGGACCTTTAGGAGTTTTCTTAATATTACCAAAGGACTCAACTACTGGTCTTCCTCCTAACGATGTCTTTATTGAAAAACCATATACCCCCTTCATGCCTTCTTTAAGATGGCTTAGGTCTATCTCGCCCTCTTTTTTAATTTCTCCGGATTCCTTCTCTACTTTTGCTGCAAGGTCAATTAATTTCTCTATCCCTTTAAACAAACCTCCCAGACTAAAATCAATGCCCAAACCTTCGTCTTCCCTCTTCTTCTTTTCGTTTGCCATATTGTACTATCTACCTCCTATTTTCCTTTTTAGCAAAGATACTTATTCTAAATAATGAATTTTCTAGTAACCTTTTTTACCTCCTATTCTCTTACTAAACTTTTTCCTTTTGCAGTTATCCTACAAGATGAATGAGTAAAAAAACCTACATAACCATGTTTCGAAAGCGACTTACATAATATATAGGTATAGCCTATTTCAAATCTTGCTTTGCTGCTTAGTTCCTTCATAGATATCAAACCATTTTTCTCATTTATAATCTGTAAAATCTCCAACTCTGTAGCTGTTATGCTCATGGTCTATTTAATTTAGTAACAACACCTTTACCCCTACATTTTAAGCAAGGAAGTTTATTATTTGGTTCTGCCCCGGTTCCATGGCAATGCTTGCATACCTCAATAGGCTCAGTAACACTTACCAAGCCTTTACCACCGCAAACTGAACAGGTAATATTTGATCTAGGTGGATACTCACCTCTACCTTTGCAATAAACGCATACTACTGCTGGTCCAGTTAAAGAAACTATGCCTGAACCTTTGCAAACCGAGCATTTTATGCTTTTGGTTCTGGGTAATATTCCGTTACCGGCACATAACGCACATTTAAACTTATCCCCTTCTAAAATTTCACCCATTTTTCGGCCCAACCTTGTTCTCCCACCTTTAAAGTCAAATGTCTTCCACACCATAATATCTCCTTTCTGTAACTAATAATTTAAAGGCATCTTCTTCCAATCTTTTTTTTTGACCCCATCTTTCTGGGTAAAAGTACCTTCTGAAGAACCTACGTTTTCAGTGGCTTCAACAATAGCCTCAACCTCTTGTAGTCTATCCATCTCCAATTTTATTTCTTTTAGGCGTTTTCTAATAGTATCCTTTCTTATAGATAGGCTATCATCTTCCTTCATGAGTCTTTTTTTTTCTATATTTAACATATACAAATCTAAAAAAGCCGAGCTTTGGTTTTTGGGTATAGAGTTCTTGCCCGTGCTGCGCATACTCCTGATATTTCGAAGACCTCTGATATCACCTGTGTTTCTTTCCATCCTTAATCCCTCCTGATTGGAATTTTTCCTTTAGCCGCAAACCTTTAGGTTGGGCAATCAATGCGGGCTACCGTGCACTTTTCCTTGCTGTAATAAGAATATTTTTATTATCGCTTGCCCCTACAATCTTCAGCTCAACCAATTGTCCTTCTTTAATGCCTGCTTCCCGTTGAATATTACCGGGAATGGCAATTTTTCCCTCTTTATCCACCTTAGAAAATGCTCTCATTAAAGTCATTTGATTATCCTCCTCCAGTCACTAACAATGTTTTTTAACCTGCTCATTAACTTCCTCTTTTACCCTTGCCTGATTTGTCTTTGAGCCAACTCTGCTTGTCTCAGATGCCAGAATATCCTGGCAAATCTGCACAAAGACGCTTTTAGATTTGGCAGGAGTAATACCTTGAACTTTAAGTGTCTTGGCAATCATTATGCATCCGCGAATGGTTGGTGCAAATTCACACTTTCCGGATTCTCTTAAGCCCCTTACAATATTAACTATCATCTCTGCATGCTGTTTAGAGAGTTTGGATTTTGCCTTGGTTATTGCTACCTCTGTATCATAGTCAAAATGGTCCAGATCCATAGTTATCATCCTGTCCCTCAAAGCATCCTGGCTTCTGTGGACACCAGCATATTCTTCGGGGTTGCTGGTAAAAATTGCGGTAAAATCCGGATCAACACTTAAATATGGATCCTCTCCTCTTCCCGAGGGTAAATCCATCATCTTCTCCTGCAAGATTGAAAGAAGGATGTTATTTGCCTCCGGTCTTGAGCGGGTGAACTCATCATAGATTAAGGTAAAACCATATTTACAGGCAACGGTCAGACGGTTATCAACCCATCGCTTTACCATATCCTCTTCTACCTTTAAGACTCGGGACACAAAGCGGTCAACAACCTTCCGGAACCTGTAACCATATTCGCCGCCGACCAAGTCAGAGGTTGTAAATTCCTCATCTCCATGAATCATAACTACCGGTCGACCGATTTTAGTGGAGACATGCATTGCCAGAGTCGTCTTGCCGGTACCCGAGGGGCCCCTAAGATGAACCGGAAAACCTGCCTTAATATAGGAAATGGTCCTATTGGTAATATCCTTTACATACTTTGTTTCCACGAAGTCTGGTAGAGGACGTGGTTCCAATACTGTGGTCATCTCATCAATCATTCTATATCATCTCCTTATCTCTTTAAATTTTTGTTTTCTTTACTCTTTTGAAATCTGGGCTTCTAATAAAATCTTTCTGCTATAAGCTATGCTTCCTCCTTTTTACGCACAACTCCTTTGCCTCCACATTTAATGCAAGAAAGGCCACTTTCTATTTCCTGTCCAGTTCCTTTACACCTCGGGCACTTCTCAGTAGCTCCTTTTACAGTCACCATTCCTTTACCATTGCACACAGTACAGGTGATCCTACTACCATGAGGATAAACACCAGTACCCTTACAATAAGCACACCCAATTGCTGGCTCTTTAACCTCAACCTTACCTTTACCTCCACACACCTGGCAGGTAGCAAGTTCAGAGAGGAGATTAAATGGATCTTTTCCTTTTCCCTTACAAAATGCACAAGTAATTAAGCTCATATCTTACCTCCTTTACTAAGCATAAAATCTTCCAAAATCGTGATAGCCTAACATATTGCTTTGTTATTTATCCCAAATGTAATAACTTCTTTGAATAACTACACTTAGGAAACCCGGAGGCTTTTTATAGTGGAAAATACATCTTCTCCTCTTTCCTAACCTTACCTTCCTTTAATAGTGTCTTGGTTATTACACCCAATCTCATTCTGGCGACTCCAAGGGGCTCTTCCATATTGCCAACCCTTACCCCCTCTGGATGTTTCTCAATGAATTCCAATACCCTATCTTCCAAGCTTATCTCAGGAGGTGCTTCCTCTACTTCCACTTCTTCAACAGCCTCCTCTATTGCCTTTTCTACTGGCCTCACTTTTACCTCTGTCTCCACCTTTGGCATAATGCTTCTTCTCTTAGCCATCTTAGCAGTGAGGGCTTGCCAATTAGCTGCCATCTTTTCTCTTTCAGTCTTGAAGGTTTCCAGGAGATCGGCAACCTCAGCGTTGAGATCGGCAACCTCAGCGGTTCTTTCTTTCTGTCGTTTTTGAATATCACCCATCAACTTCTTGGTTGCCTTAACCATATCAGCTACATAATTGGCTAGCATTTTCTTGAGTTCTTCACTCATACCAGCATGGGCATCTGAGAATTCCTTAAGTTTGTTGGCAACATAAGTCTCAATTTGATTAATATCTTGGTGGATATTTCCCATCATATCGTTAAAGGTCTTAAGCCGGTCTGCTTCTCCTTTCTCAATGTTTTCCCTTAGTTCAACAGCGTTTTCCTTTAGTTTATCAGCCATAGCCTTATGTTCTTTCTGGAATCTTTCAATCATAGCGCTCACTTCCTTGTCTACGTCTGATACAAATTTCTGAATGTTTGCCATCATTACCCTGAAATCCTTAAGCCTCTGATCCTCTCCCTTAAGTCTCTTCTCCTCTCCCTTTGCAAGTTCTCCCCTAAGGTTGGTAGCCATTTCCTTATGTTCTGCCTGAAATCCCTTAAGCATTTTGTGGGTATCTTTTACTAACACCCCTATCGCCTTTACTCGCACATCATTAGCAGAAACAATGTCCTCACGTAATTTTTTCATATCGTTAGATATTCCCATTTTATTCACTCCTTTTTAAATTTTATAAAAAACTTTAAATACCTATTAAACCTAATTAAATAACTTACTTAACCAAAAAATAAAATCAGCCGTTGGTAATCTCTTCTTTTTCTCTGCTCTCACCTCCTTTCGGACTATCGGCTCTTTTTTTAGCCATAGCAATGGTTAGTTTATGCCACTCGGAAGCCATTTTCTGACGTTCTTTTCTGAACTCATCCAGTTTTTCTCTAACTTCATTTGTCCGTTCTATTTGCCTTGACCGGATATTCTTAACCATCTCTTTAAAATCCTTAGCCCGCAGGACTTCTCCTTTATCTAAAAGGGTCCGCAAGGATTCGGCTATCTCTTTATGCTCTTTCTGAAATTCCTTTAGCATCATACTTACTTCATTTTCACCGCCCTTTTGCCTTGCCTGAATATCCTGTAGTATCTTTTTAAAATCATTTATCCTCACCTTTTCACCTTCTGCCAGATTCTTCTTAATGGTTTGAGCCACCTCTTTCTGTTCTTCCAGAAAGGTTCTTAGTAAGCCCTTTACCTGTTTTTCTCTTTCGTCTTGCCGGGATAATATTTCTTCCATCATACTATCAAAATCTTTTTTTCTCAGGGATCCTTTTTTGGCGAGGTTCTCTTTGAGTTGATTACTCATCTCATTTCTTTTGGTTTTGAATTCCTCAAGAATACGGTAGGTATTGTCAATAATTATGCCTACTTCTGAGATTCGAGACTCATAAGAAAAGACAACCTCATTTGTTAATCTTTTTATATCGTCGGCAATTTCCATTAAATTTACTCCTTTTGCTTAAAGTAAAAGAAGGAATTTCTTGGTGAACCATACTTTTGCAACCAAAGAATCACGTAAATTCCGTCTTTCCGTGGTTCTAAGGATGACCCAGCAAGAATCCTTTTACCCCGTTTAGAAATTCCGTTTCTAACCGGGCTGACCTCAATCCTTAGGCTGCTGTTGCGGTTAAGCCAATAGCCTCAGCATACTTTAGGTAAGTTTCCACTGATGCTACTACTACTCTTGCTTCTATAGCGAGAAGTTCAATTCCTACCAAAGAGACTCTTACCCATGCATCAACTACTACACCTTTGTCCAGGATTCTGTCAATAACTTCTACCAAACTTGAAGAAGCGATTGCTTTTTCTACTGCCATTTTTTTTCACCTCCTTCTTTTTTGGGATATACTTACTTTGCCTAAAAGGCAAAGATCGACCTTTGTTAGTATATTTTACTTTACGTTAACCATTACCATATTCCATTGTCATCTATTTCATCTATCTTAAACCGTCCATTTTTCCGTTCAATGCGAAACGCTTTCAACATCGCCTTAAAATCCTTAATCTTTACAGAAGACCCTTTTTCCAATAACATTCTCAGAGCTGTATTTATTTCTTCTTGATCTCGATGAAAATCTTTGATCATTCGGCTAATTTTTTTTCTCTCGTCTTTTGATTGTTTCTGATCTCAGCTATCATTAAATCAAAATCTTTTTTTCTTAAAAATTCATTTTAGCTAAT
>Ga0209986_10003023_pt1 | contig 14938 bp, 15 predicted proteins | sample BlataG_FD_183168 | JGI IMG/M metagenome (GOLD analysis project Ga0209986, IMG submission 183168) | Deep subsurface microbial communities from Black Sea to uncover new lineages of life (NeLLi) - Black_00105 metaG (SPAdes) (version 2) | ecosystem: Environmental > Aquatic > Marine > Oceanic >...
ACTGCGGGAAGAATAGCCTTTTTGCCGAGCATTGCCTTGAACCGGTCATCATTGGGGTTGACGGCTACAGCAGTATCACCAAGTATTGTCTCGGGTCGGGTGGTGGCTACGGTTATAAAGTCCTTGTCGCTCCCAGCCAGAGGATAGCGGACATAATATAGATGCCCTATTATCTCTTTGTGTTCTACCTCAAGGTCAGACAGGGCAGTAGCACAGCGGGGGCACCAGTTGATAATCCGTTCTCCTCGGTAGATTAGCCCTTTGTTATATAGACGGACAAAGGCAGTGCGCACTGCCCGACTCGGTCCCTCATCCAGAGTAAATTTCTCCCGGCTCCAATCGCAGGAAGCGCCCAGCCTCTGGTGTTGGCTGGCAATAGTGCCACGGCATTGGTTTGCCCACTGCCACATTCTCTTCAGGAATTTATCCCGGCCTAACTGATGCCGGTCTAGCCCTTCTTGAGCCAGTAGTTGCTCCACCACCACCTGGGCAGCGATGCCAGCGTGGTCAACACCGGGGAGCCATAGGGCAGGGTCGCCCCTCATCCGATGCCAGCGGGTCATAATGTCTTCAAGAGTAGCAGTCAAGGCATGTCCGACGTGAAGCTCGCCGGTGACATTTGGTGGTGGCATAATGATGACGAAGGGCTTCTTTTCAGGGTCTATCTTAGGCTTGAAGTAGCCCTTCTCCAGCCAGAACCGGTACCACTTCTGCTCCACCTTGCCCGGCTCATAGGCTTTGGGCATTTCATCTTGAACATTCAACGCTTCTGCCATACTTACCTTTCTAGAAATTACTTACCAACCTCACCCCCTTAATCCCCCTCTCCTTGGCAAGGAGAGGGGGAGGAGGTTTTTGAGAGGGGGCTAAGCCCCCTCTCATCTCAACTCCCCTTCCTTCCGTTTTCCCCAATGCTTGCCAACTGGCTATTGACAAACTCAATATTATATGTTATATTAAACTAGAATCATTTCGGAAAGCACGCTATAAGGGTTAGTCCTTATGGGGTGCTTTTCACTTTTTTATGTTCAAGTTTAGGTTTCAAATTATCCATATAATCAACTTTACTCCCTGCCTCTTTTCTCAAGTATTTTGAACATCCACCTTTACTGGCTGCTAATAGGCGTTTTAACTTGCCGGCCTTCTTCAAGTATTTAACTAAACAGCTAAAGTCCCCGTCACTGGTTACGATAACAGCCCCATCGTAGTTATTAAAATCTATCATTGCTTGTAGAACCAACTCAGCATCAACATTACCCTTATAGTTACCATACTTGTCTTTAATCGGGGGTTTGAATATCAAGTCAAAGCTGTACTTCTGTAGATTTGAGTATAATTGTTCCATTCCTGGAACTTCGCCAATAAAGTAATATGCTTTGACTACATCGTATTTGTCTGCTAAATATTGTCTGAATTTTTTATAGTCCAATCTCCAACCAATGTATATCACTGACAAGTGTAAGTTATTACCATCAATAAAGGCATAATTAGTTTGAGGCTTTTTCACCCTGTGTTACCTCTTCCCCATCAGCTCCACCACCTTATCCAGTATCCTGTCCGCTACTTCTCTTTTGGTTAGCAGGGGCAGGCTTTCTACTTTGCCGTCTCGGTCAATCAGGGTTACTTTATTGGTGTCGGTGCCGAAACCGCTACTCGGGTCGGTAATATCGTTAGCCACAATGAGGTCAAGCTGCTTCTTCTCAAGCTTTTGTTTAGCATTGGCTACTATGTCCTCACTTTCAGCAGCAAAGCCGACCTTGAGGAAATTGCCCTTTACTTCAGTTAAGATATCCGGGGTTCTGACCAGCTCCAGGGTCAGGCTGGGGGTCTCTTTTTTAATCTTGGCTTCGGCTACGCTCTTCGGCTGGTAGTCAGCTACCGCCGCAGCCATAATCAGGGCATTGGCCTGAGAGACAGCCTTAGCCACCGCCTCCTTCATTTGGAGAGCAGTTTCAATGTGGACAACCTCAATGCCTGCCGGCTCGGGTAGGGAGACCGGGGCAGTAATCAGCTTCACTTTAGCTCCTCTGTCCCTGGCTGCCTCAGCTATGGCATAACCCATCTTACCCGAGGAGCGATTCCCAATATGGCGGACAGGGTCAATGGGTTCTTGGGTGCCACCGGCGGTGACCACGATGGGTTTACCGGCTAGGTCACCACTTCTGCCCAATACCTGCTTAATGGTGCCAATGATTTGCTCAACCTCAGCCAGACGACCCAGGCCCATTTTGCCTGAGGCTAAACGACCATAGGCAGGGCCAACAATAGTAAAGCCTCTGGCTTTAAGTTTAGCTAGGTTCTCCTGGGTGATAGGGTTCTGGAACATGTTAACATTCATCGCTGGTGCCACTATGACCGGGGCTTTAGTCGCCAGCACTGTGCAGGTAAGCATATCGTCAGCAATACCGGCTGCCAAATAAGCGATAATATTAGCTGTAGCCGGAGCGATAACCACTACATCAGCCGCCTCGGCTAGGGCTACATGCTCAATGCTAAACTCGGAGGAAAGCTCCCACATGCTGGTTACTACCGGTCGACCAGTAAGGTTGCGCAGGGTCAGCGGGGCTATGAACTTGGTAGCCGACTCGGTCATCACTACCTCAACCTTGGCTCCGGCTTGGGTCAGTTTACTGGCGATGTCGGCGGCTTTGTAGGCGGCTATACCCCCGGTTATACCCAATACTATAGTCTTGTTGGCTAGCATTAGTGCTCCCTTATCAGCCTAGGCTCTATTCATAATGTAGATGAGTCTTAATCCTATCAGTGTTAAATTGGGGTTTACTATATCGATTACCGTTGTTTCTTTAGCTATGAGCTCAGCGTTGCCCCCAGTTGCCACCACCTTAGCTTTTTCCCCTAATTCCTGCTGGATACGAGCCACAATGCCTTCAACCAGTCCGACATAGCCGAAGACAATCCCGGACTGCATAGCAGTGATGGTGTTGGTGCCAATAGCATTTTTAGGGTGGACCAATTCAACTCGGGGTAACATTGCCGCCCGCATAAATAAAGCCTCAGCGGCAATATTTATCCCCGGGGCTATAGCCCCACCTAGGTAGTCGCCCTCTTTGGATACGGTATCAAAGGTAGTAGCTGTGCCCAGGTCAGTGATGATTATCGGACCACCATAGAGGTGATGGGCAGCGGCGGCATTCACAATGCGGTCGGCACCAACCTCTCTCGGGTTGTCCATACGAATACGTACCCCGGTCTTAACCCCAGCCCCTACTACCAGTGGCGAGATGTGGAAATATCGTTGAAACAGCTCGTCAAAAGTGGCTGTCAAAGGTGGGACGACACTGCACAGGGCTACCTCTTTAATATCAGGTATGTCTAGACCTTGGTGGTGAAGCAGGTTAAGTAGTAAGGCAGCATACTCATCTACCATGCGGTGAATACTCGTAGCCATGTGCCAGGTAGCACGAAGCTCCTTGTCTTCAAAAACCCCCAGGGTGGTATCGGTATTTCCAATATCAATAGCTAATAGCATACTTCACTAACTGTTAGGTTTGGTGCTCCTTTAGTTGCTTAATAACCAGTGGCAGTGCTGGTAAAAGGTCGGTGGCAATCATACCGGCATCGCCTAGCCTAGCCTTAACCATTTCACCGGCTTCACCATGTAAGTGTACACCGAGAGCAGCAGCGTCGAAAAGGGATAGACCTTGTGCCAGCAGTCCAGCTATCGCCCCGGTAAGGACATCACCGGTTCCGGCTGATGCCAGCCCGGGATTGGCTATGGAGCTAAGCTTGGTGCGACCATCTGGCGCCGCAATTACAGTATACGCTCCCTTCAGGACAATCGTTTTGTGCCACTCTTGGGCTACCTTTTGGGCAATACCTACTCTATCTGACTGAACCTCATCTACTGATACCCCGACCAGTCTCGCCATTTCGCCAGGGTGTGGGGTAAGTATAGCATCATCAGTTAGCTGTTGCCACCAGTTCGGGATTTCAGCCAGGGTGTTAAGAGCATCAGCATCAAGGACTAAGGATGGTAGCACTGGCTTTAGCCGGAAAAGGGTGGAGCCGATGAACCTTGTGGCTGACTGGCTTTGTCCCAGTCCACAGCCTAGGAGTAGGACGTTGTAGCCCTCGAATTGTTGATGTATGAGCCTGGCGGCTTGGGGGGCAATGATGCCACGATGAGATTCAGGTAAGGGGAGATAGGTTACCTCGGTTAGTTTTGATGCCAGAATAGGCTGCAGGCTGCCAGCCGTTGCCAGGGTTACCAATCCTGCCCCAACTCGTATGGCACCACTACAAGCCAAGTAAGCAGCGCCAATATAGTTGATCGAGCCGGCAACAACCAGAACCCGGCCAAAGCTCCCTTTGTTAGCTTGAAGTGGACGCTGGGGAAGAACCGATTTAGCCCACTCATTGGTGAGGAGCTCTGTGGTTACCTCTTCAGCCGAGTAGGCGGGCATACCAATATCAACTACAGTTATTTTGCCTGCCCTCTCTGCCCCGGGGGAGTTAAACAAGCCTGGCTTGGGAAAACCAAGGGTAATAGTGTTATCAACGTAAAGGCAGGCGGGGTCGACAGCGCCGGTATCGGCATTGAGTCCAGAGGGTAAATCCAGGGCAATGAGGTGAAGACCGGGGTGTTTCTTTTTGGCGCTACTCACCCTGTCCAGTGCTTGCAGGAAGATGCCGCGAAGCGAGCGACTTTTACCAGTGCCAAACAAAGCATCAATAACAGCGTTAGCTGATAAGAGTAACTCGTCAAGCCTGTTCAGGTCTTCACCCTGAGTTGCGTCAATACAAGGTATGCTCCGTTTCTGAACCAGCGTAAGGTTTGCGTCATCCGGGGGTCTCTGGCTAAGAAGGTAGAGGCTGACCTTGGCTCCCCAGTCATGAAGATGGCGAGCAGCGACCAGTCCATCCCCGCCATTGTTACCCGGTCCGATTAGGATTAGGATTTGTTGCTTACCAATGTCGCCCAGTATTCGTCTGACCTCTTCAGCTACAGCTTTGCCAGCATTTTCCATAAGCACACTTGTCGGCAGGCCAATCTTGGCACATTCCTGTTCTACCTGCCGCATTTCACTAATGGTTAAAATCTTCACCGTAATCTTTCCCCCTTAATTCTGAAGTGTAACAATACCCCAGGCTGTGGTCAAGGAATTTGTTTGGTAACCTATCCCCCTGACCCCCTTCCCTTGGCAAGGGAAGGGGGAGTCCAGGTTGAGAGGGGCGAAGCCCCTCTCAAAATCTCTTCCCCCTCTCCTTTTAAGGAGAGGGGGGTAAAGGGGGTGAGGTCAAGAAACAATCTCTATGGTCAACCGCTCATAAACTTCGGCAACTTCTCAGATTAGTGAAACCTATTTCGGTGGATAATGTCTTTTAGTTCCCGCTTGGGAATGTGACGCACACCTTCACTATCTACCCAGCGTTTAATTGAGTCAGTGGCTACCTCCAGAACTGGACTCTCGTCAGGGAAGCCTAACGCCAGCACCATAGCCACCTCATATTTATCCGGTATATTTAGAACCTGCCTCAGTTTGCCTTGCTTAAACGATGTTATCGCGCAACTACCTATCCCCTGTTCCAGGGCAACCAGTATCATGTTCTCAGCCGCCATACCAACATCGTAACCGGTATCTCTCCTATTGCCACCAAGCTCAGCCTCCAGTGAACTGTCTATCAGGGTGACAATATAGGCTTTGGGTCTGCGCCCAGGTGGCCAGCCCTCTTTTGGTCTTGGTATTCCGAACCAGCTGCCCACGGCGTCAAATACCTGGGGTAGTAGCTGTTCTTCATCAACGATTATGTATTCGCAGGGTTGGCGATTTGCCGCGCTCGGTGCCAGTCTGGCACCATTGACGCATCTCTCAAGGATATCATAAGGTACTGGTGTATCTTTGAATTCTCTTATCGACCGCCGTTTGGTGACTGCCTCATATACGTCCATCAAAATTCCTCCTTTTGCTGACATTCTGCAAATCTGTTGAGTCTTCTGGTCATTGCCTGCCAGTGCGTTCCTCTCCAGTAGATTCGGTGGCAGACAGGACACTCCATATATTGGCTCTGGGTTTGGAAAACATAGGGTGGCACTAGGTCTTTCACCTGCTGTTTGCTCCTCTCAACTAGGGGCTGATTACATTCCAGACAGATAGCGAATGGCCTGAACTGGCAATCCAGATTTAGAGTGGTTATTACCTGATGCATTTGCTGCTCAGGTTGGTCATCCTTGATGAGGATGGCTTTGAGTTGCCCGCTGGTTACCAGCCGTCGTCTCATAATCTGGGTATCTCGGGTTAGTATTACTCTGCCTTCGGCTAGAGCAGTAGCTATCATACGGGAGTCGTCACTGCCATTGAAGAACAAGGTGTCATACCCCATTATCCTCAGCCACTTGGCTAACTTGCCCACATTGTTGTCAACTATAAATTTTGGATTACTTATTAACCTCACCCCCTTCCGTGGGTGGGTTATTTTACAGGTTAAGTTGCATCCCTTCGTAGCCCAGGTTGATTGAATTATTTAGGGCTTTGGCTACGGCAGATATTTGCGTCTCTATCTCTTTCTCTAATCTAGGGTTCATATGAACCACAACTACCGGGGGCAGGTAGCCCTTAAGCTTTTGGAAGATGGTTAGCTCCTGCTTGAGCAGACTGGGAGTAAGATGCCCCTTCTTTTTGGCGAATTCCTCATAGCTATCTGGCGCAGTGACCTCGCAAATGAGTAGTTGGGGCGATACATGCCCCCAGCACTCAGTCAAGCCTGGTCCGGTATCCCCGGTATAGAATACTATTTTACCACCTGGGGAGGTAATCTGGAAGCCAACGGTAGGGTCAGTGTGGTTTACCGGAACAGCCAGGATTTCATAGCCTTCAATTTGCTGAGTCTGGTATGGTTGCACCACGGTAAACTTAATTGTCGGATTCCCTTGAGGCTGTTCCAGAAATTTAGGGTAAAGCTTACCATTCAACAGGTAGGTGGAGAGGACATCATATACGGGTGGTATGGAATAGATATTGACAGTAGTACCGTTACCGTGGAGGGCAAAATTCATGGCAATAGCCGGGATATCCCTAATATGGTCATAGTGTTGGTGGGTGAGCAGGATTGCCTTAAGTTTTTCTTGAGCCGCCAAGGATAGGCTGGAGGTAAGGCTGCCGGCATCTATTGCTAGGGTGTCATCAATTAATAGGCTGATAAGCCTTGTGTTTTGCGATTCACAGTTGTGTGCCCCCAAGACCTGAATATTCATCTTTTTAAAGTTCTCCTTGGCTAATCTGAAATGAGGAATGGATTAAAATTTGTTTCGTAGTCATACAAGTTTTCTTTCTCTTCTTTACTAATAACTTTGCTACTAAGTTTTTTAGCCCAATAGATAAACGGAGTGTCAATAGCTAATACCAAGAATTTCATAAAGTAAGTCGTTGCTAGTATTTCAAGCCACACGCTCCAAGTAAACACACCAATAAAAGCGATGGCACAGAAAACTACACTATCAATAGCTTGAGATACTGCCGTTGAGGCACAGTTCCTCAGCCATAGATATTTGCCCTTTGTTTTTTCTTTCCAGTAGTGAAAGGCAAAGACATCATGATGCTGAGATAAAAGGTAGGCAATTAAGCTTCCGGCAGCAATCCTTGGCATTAGTCCAAATATTGTCTCAAGCGATTCTTGGGCAAAATCTGAAATATCAGGGATGAACTTTAATCCTAGCTGCATCCAGATAACCATTAGCGCCATAGCGCAGAACCCTAGCCATACCCCTTGCCTAGCTGCCTTTTTCCCATAAACTTCAGAAAGGATGTCTGTAGAGAAGAATATGCTTCCATAAAGGACATTACCCAAAGTAGCCACAAGCCCGAAAAGCTGGACAGTCTTTACTACTTGGATATTAGCTACAATAATTGAAGCGCCAATGACAACATACAGTCCTTTCTTTCCCCATAGCCTATACATGAGGGTAGCTAGGCAAAGGTCAATAACTAGGAAAAGAAACCAGAACCAGATATTAAACATAATATCTCCTTTTTATTTTCTGCTGGGTAAGGGAACCAGCCCCCCTTTTTATCACGCTGGGTTGGGTACCAGCTTTAAGACCTCGGTAATGATATCGCCGAAGATATAACTTATGGGGAAAATGATTACCGCCCCTGGGAGGATGAGTAGACCAAGACTAATAACCTTGACCCCAACAATGTTGGCGGTAAGCAGGCAGGTAACGAAGATGGCGGCAATAATCACAAATCGGTGAGAGACATTCATTATTAAGGCCTTTGACTTCTACGCCCGGCCGTTACTAAATCCAGCGCTGGCGGCGGAAGAAGTAGAGCATGCCGCTGATAATGGCTAGCATGATAAGGAACACAAATAGAAGCGAGAAGTTGGAGTTTTGGAAGGGCAACGGGATGTTCATTCCGAAGATACTGGCGACTACAGTAATAGGTAGAAGGATAGTAGCAATGATGGTCAGCATTCGAATGACTTCATTGGTGCGATTAGTTGCCAGCGAATCATGGGTATCGTTTAGCCCTTCAACCACCTCTTTATATTCATCCAAAGCATCCCAAATCTTGTCCACATGGTCAACCGTATCCCCGAAGTAGACTGCCATATCCATCTTGGTAAAGCGCCGAATCTTTGGTTCCAGACTGCTGATAACGGCTCTCATTGGCCAGATGATGCGGCGGAAGGAGATGATATCCCGCCGAAGTACGGAGATTTCCTTAACCGTGCTGCGTATCCCATCGGAGAAGATATTGTCCTCAACGCTCTCAATATTGTCGACCATCTTATTCAATATCGGTAGGCAGTAGTCAACTAACCTATCAACAATGCGGTAGAGGAGATAGCCAGAGCCCTGATTGAAGATCTCCTGCCGTGATTCTTCATCAATCTGGCATTCCTTGAACAGCTTTATCAGTGGCTTAAGCTCGCCTTTGTGCAGGGTAATGAGATATTTTTCGCCGATGAATACGGATAGCTGGCTGCGGGTAGTTGCCCGTGCCTCTTTGCTGAATACCGGGAAGTGGAAAACTAAGAACAGATAGCCTTTGTATTCATCTATTTTGGGTCGCTGTATTCGGCTGAGGCAGTCGTCCAAATCTAGGGGATGGAACGGGTAATTTTGAGCCAGATACTCTGTCTCCCTTTCCGTCGGACGCTCAATATTGATCCAGGTTAGCTCGCCCCAGGTAAGCGACTCCAGATTTAGCTGCTTCTCTTCCTTTTTGACCCCAGAGATAGTCATACTAAATTGTCCTTTCAATTCAATATAGCCGGGTCATTACCAAAGTCTTTGCCAAAAAATCCGCCTATATTTTACCACAATTAAACATACCGGTAAAAGACCCGAATCAATGAGCACAATGTTTTGACAGTGCTAATGCCTAGGGCGTATAGTATCGGCACCACGTGGATACGATAGATTTTGAAAGGCTGCGGAGCTTAGCGACTGTGGGTGGGATTGTATGGGGATCTGGATGGGAAACAGAATCAAATGGCATTTAATGGTACTGGTTGGTCTGGTTCTTCTACTCACTAGTTCAGGTATTGCCTGTCAGCCTACACCCCTGCCGCCTCAAGCACCAGCGCCTACCCCGTCTCCGGCTCCAGCACCAACGCCTACGCCGCCAGTTCCTTCAGTCTCTTTAACTGAAGCGACGATGGCAAGTGAGGTGGATTCGTCTAATATCCCGGTCAAGACAGCTAGTGTGTTTACCGATGATGTTTCAACAATATATTGCTGTGCCAAGCTTTGTAACGCCCCGGCTGACACTCAAATAAAGGCAGAGTGGATATATGTCGGAGGGGAACATTCAGGTTTAGTAAATTCTATTTTATTTGAGAATTCACTAATTGGCAGCGGGACTCACCATCTTAAGTTTTCACAGAACCGACCTTCCTCAGGCTGGTCTTTGGGGAAATATGAAGTCGTGCTTTACTTGAATGGAGAGCAAAACAGAGTTGTCCCCTTTAGCATTGTAGAGACGCCACCTCCGCCTCCTGAGCCTGAGGTGAAAGAGCTTCTAGTCGATTGGATCTCGGGAAAGTACAGTGGCACTCGTTATAAGATTGAAGGGTTGGTCAGAAACGTGGGTACTGTTCCGCTAGATGACATTCAGATCGAAGTCTCCTGCTATGACGCTGATGGTGCGCTTATCATGACAGAAAGTGCTCCTCTCGAGCCAAGCCTTGTTGCTGTTTCGGGAAGCGCACACTTCCGTGTTGAGCTTCAGCAAGCAAAAAGACTTAAGACTTACAATTATAGGTTTGTTACAGCTTCAGGGGAGTCAATTCCCTTTAAACAGGGCGACTAGCGGGAGTAGTTTTTTCAATTTAGGTTAAAGATGAAGCCCTCTTGGAAACATAAGATTAGCCTGAGAATTAAGAAGGCACTAGGAATGAACATATTGCTGTGTGATAGCTGCAAATGGAATTGGCGCAGTGCCTGCCACAACCCAGAACGCCCCAACGCCACCTGGTGTCCTGACTATGAAAAACGGGGAAGGTAACATTAATTCCTCTGTACAATTAGAGCCATCCCCTGACTGCCGCCAACACTTCATGGATTATACTGTTTTATATACTCAGTGCCATATCTTTGGAAATAACCAATAAAACCCATGATGCTGTTCTTTACGAAATAGAGTTCCCGGTGGCGTTCGCTGGCAGGGAAGCTATCAATTCGGGCTATTGCACTATCTTTTTCCCGGATTTCGTTGTATATTTCTTGCCAGTCAGCCTCCTTCTCCAGACAGTCAGCGATTATGTTGCCCCATGAGATTAACTGGTCTTTGTAGTGACGAAGCTTATCAGTGGCATGGTTACTATAACCGAAGTGAGTGTAATACAGAGTCGTGGCGCCGAGGCGGATTAACTTGTCCAACGAAGTTAGTGCCTGCGCGAGATTAAAGGGACGGGATGTGTCCGGTATGTTTAAACCTCGGATATTGACCCCGGCTGCATCGCCGGCGAATAACCTCCCCTCTTTCCTGTCGACAAAGCTCAGGTGATGTGAGGCATGCCCCGGGGTATCTAGTACCTCTATCTCCATTTCACCCAGGTCAAGCAACATCCCGTCTTTAGCGACAATTATCCTGTCTTGAGGCACAGGCTCCATTATTCCGTACTTCAGGGCTAGCTTTCCCAGAGTTCGCTGGCTATCTTCACATAACCTAGCTGGGTCGATTAGATGTCGTTTGCCTCTTTGGTGAACTATGACTTTAGCGTTTGGCATCTGCTTTATAGCTGTGCCAGCACCGCCGGTGTGGTCAAGGTGGATGTGGGTGGCAAGAATATAGCTTACATCTGTGAGATTTATATTTAGTTCGGCCAAACCTGACAAGAGGTTTTCTACGGATACCGACGGGCCGACATCAATCAGGGCTACCTTTCTGGCTTCCAGTACATAGACGCCGAAGAAGTCTTTGAAGCCAGAAATTGGGGGTGCTAAGTCGATAAGCTTCAGGTTATTAGCTAAAGCATGCGTTTTCACCGGATATCTCTGTGTCATAGGGCTAGCCTTTCCTTCACTGTGCCGGGTAGGGGGGGTCTCATTTGTATTCGTAGAACCCCTTTCCCGTCTTACGTCCCAGCCAGCCGGCAGTGACCATCTTTCTCATCAGCGGAGGTGGCGCATATTGCGGGTCTTTGAATTCCTCGTACATTGCATGGCAAATATACAAAGCGGTGTCAATGCCAATGAGGTCGACTAGGGTTAGTGGTCCCATGGGGTGATTCAGCCCCAGGTTTACGGCGGTATCTATATCCTCTCTAGTGGCAACACCGGCATCTAGTATACGGATAGCATTAAGTAAGTAAGGCATTAGCAGGCGATTTACAATAAAGCCTGGCGTATCTTGGGCGATGACTGTGGTCTTTCCCAAGGACTCACCGAAGGTCCTGCCAATTTCAAGGGTCTCCTCGCTGGTAGCAATAGTCCTGACAATTTCCAGCAGTCTCATGAGTGGTACCGGATTCATGAAGTGCAGCCCGAGCACCTTATCCGGCCGGCTGGTCTTCATAGCCATATCAATAATAGATAGGCAAGAAGTATTAGTCGCCAAAATAGTATGTCTAGGGCAGATTTTATCCAGCTCGGCAAATATCTTTTTCTTCAGCTCCATGTTCTCAAAAGAAGCTTCTATCATCAGGTCACAGTCTGAGAATTCCTTGGAGTTGGTAGTGCCTTTAATACGGGCTAGGGTAGAGTCCTTGTCCTGTTGAGACAGCTTACCCTTGTCCACACTCTTAGTGAGAAAATTATTAATTGATGCCAGCCCCTTATTCAGCAGCTCATTGTTTATTTCTGACACTACCACCTGGTAGCCTAACTGAGCGCAGACCTGAGTAATGCCTGAGCCCATTGTTCCACAACCAACTACGCCTACCTTCTTAATTTCCGTGGTGCTCCTTTCTTTTGACCAGGTTATTTTGCTTTGAAGACCGGCTTTCTCTTTTCCATGAAAGCCCGAGTTCCCTCGGTAAAGTCCTCGGTGCCCAAAAGGTATGCCATTAGACAATTTTCTAACTGTAGGCCCTCTTCCAGGGTCATGCTGCAACCTTTAATCATAGCCTCCTTGGCGGCTCTAACGCCTAGAGGTCCTGCCTGGCAGATAATCTCAGCCCACTCTCTGGCGGTAGGCATAAGCTGTTCCAGCCGAACAACCTTGTTTACCAGGCCTATGCGGTATGCCTCCTCGGCGTCTATAGGTCTTCCCATAAGTAGCATCTCGGCTGCCTTAGCCCAGGGGATAACTCGGGGTAGCCTCTGAGTACCTCCCCAGGCGGGTGTCAGGCCTAAGGTTACCTCGGTTAGCCCCAGGCGAGCATTCTCTGAGGCTATCCTTATATCGCAGGCCAGGGCTATTTCTAGTCCACCACCAAGTGCCAAGCCATTGATGGCAGCAATAAGTGGCTTCCATATTTCAAGCCCACGCATTGGAGTTGCTGGCATTGCTGCGGGGTTGTCCCGATGCTCTTTCATAAAGGGTAGCGTATCTTTTATATCGGCGCCGGCAGAAAAGGCTTTTTCGCCAGCCCCGGTAATGATACCAACCCACAGGTCGGGGTCGTCTCGGAAGTCTACCATTGCCTCGTGTAGCTCGTGGAGGGCCTCCATGTTTATGGCATTCATCACCTGTGGACGATTGATGGTAAAGATAGCAATTCTACCCTCCTTTTTATAGTCAATAGCCAAGATAGGCCTCCCTTTATGAATTTTGATGATTAGCTCGAGGATATCTAACTAAGTGGCAGTGGATTGAAAGACATTACCTCCTCTCAACGGGCTTTACTATGGCTGAACCAAAATATCAGGAATATCTTCTTGAATTCTAACAATAGACTCATCTTACCGTCAAGGTAAGCGGTTATTTGAGCACCGTGATTGACAGCCAAATTTGGGTTATGCTATATTGTCGCTGGCAGCGTAGCTCAGTGGTAGAGCAGAGGACTCATAAGCCTTTGGTCGTGGGTTCAAATCCCTCCGCTGCCACTTTTTGTTATATTGCCCTTTACTTCACCTCTTTACCTATCCAATCCAGGTAATCTTGATTGCCGCCCACGATAGGCAAAGCAATTGTCTCAGGAATATCGTAGCTATGAATCTCTTTAACTAATGTAACAATTTCGTTTAATAGTGATGTTTTAGTCTTGACCATTAGCAGGCTTTCCTGAGCTGAATTAAGCTTACCCTGCCACCAAAACAGCGAGCTAACCTTGGGCACAATATTGATACAGGCTGCTTTCTTCTGATTAAGTAGCATGCTTGCTATTCGCTGAGCTTCCTCAGTGTTGGCTGTAGTAATAAACAGGACGGAATAAGTAAACTCTTCCACTTCTTACCCTCCTTTCGTCCTAGTCTAAGATGTCACTCTTGGTGGAGCTTCTATTTAGCTACTACCCGCCATCCGTTAGTGTAGACATTCATCCTCTTTCCCCTGACAAAGCCGATAAGGGTTATACCTAAATCATCAGCTAACCTCACCCCTAGGTTGGTCGGGGCAGATATGGAAATGATTACCGGGATTTTCCTTTTAGCTACCTTGAGCACTATCTCTGAGGAGATTCTCCCGCTGGTGATTATCATGCGGTCATCGGTTGGTATATCTGTCAAGATGCATTCCCCAAAGACCTTATCAATAGCATTATGCCTGCCTATATCCTCGCTGAAGACCAGAATGCCTTTGGTATTACATAAAGCAGCACTGTGAACACCACCGGTTGCCCGGTAAACTTGGGAGCGATGCTGGAACTCGTTTACAAGGTCAAAGACTTCACGAGCTGAAATTCCAATTTGAGATTGTATCTTCGTCTGCCCCTGGACATCAGCCGCGCTATAGAAAGAAGCCCCTCTTCCACAGCCTGAAGTTATAAGCCGCTTGAATACCAGCTCGCTAGCAAACCCTTTATCTCCTTCGGTTTCCACCCGCACTACGCCTATCCGGTCATCAACTATTATCTTCTTGATTTCATCCTTGCTTTTGACTAGTCCCTCGGAGAAAAGAAAGCCGACAGCCAAGTATTTTAGATTCGCCGGGGAACAGAGCAATGTCACCAGCTCTTGATTATTCAAGATGATGGTAACTGGTAGTTCCTTGGTTATTACGTCCTCAGTGTCTTCCTTGCCGGCTTCGGTAACACGCAGCATGGAGAGTTTTTCTATATTATCCATTGCCTTCCACACCCACAGCCGCGACACTTTCTATGAGGCAGCACCAGGACAAGAGCACACTTGAATACTAATGTCTTCACTGGCTTCACCACTTCTGCCATCGGTTACGGTAACAGTGATGGTATAGATTCCATAGGCATTAGGAGCCACCCAGGTGACAATAGGCCCTTCTCCAGAGACGTTTCCTCCGTCTGCTGACCAGATATAGCTTAGTTCATCCTCATCCGGGTCTGAGGCAGTACACTCAATAGTGGAGGTTGCGGCTTTTCTCACTTTGTGGTGCTCCGTAGCCAGACTCTCAAT
>Ga0209986_10003024_pt1 | contig 14937 bp, 12 predicted proteins | sample BlataG_FD_183168 | JGI IMG/M metagenome (GOLD analysis project Ga0209986, IMG submission 183168) | Deep subsurface microbial communities from Black Sea to uncover new lineages of life (NeLLi) - Black_00105 metaG (SPAdes) (version 2) | ecosystem: Environmental > Aquatic > Marine > Oceanic >...
TTTGCACACCTCCCGCTGATCCTCGGGCCGGATAAAAAGCGGCTATCGAAGCGGCATGGCGCAACGGCCGTTGGGGAGTACAGGGATAAAGGCTATATGCCCGAAGCTGTTGTGAATTTCCTGAGCCTGCTGGGCTGGTCGCCGAAAGATGACACTGAATTCCTGAGAAGCGAAGAATTAATCAAGCGGTTTGACCTCGACGCCGTCAATAAGAAGCCCGCTGTGTTCGATGAAGCCAAACTGAAGTGGCTGAACGGGCAGTACATGATACAGCTGCCGTCAGAAGAGCTGATTGATGGGGCCCGGTCGGCGTTTCGGGAAGCGGGGTTTGATCTTTCTGGAGTCGAGGATAGTTTCTTGAGCAGGGTAGTGGACCTGCTGAAAGAGAGGGTCCGCCTTTTTAAAGAATTCCCGGCAAAGGGCAGCTATTTCTTCGAAGCGCCCGAAGTGTACGAACCCGAATCGGTTGCTAAAAGGTGGAAGAACCCCGATGAAGTTATTCTGAGGCTCTGGAACTCAGTTGAAAGACTGAAGGCGCTTGCGGCCTGGTCGGAGGAGGCAATCGAAGAGGCTATTCGCGGCCTGGCGGAGCAGGAAGGGGTAGGTGCCGGCAAGTACATCCATGCCATCCGTGTAGCGGTTTCGGGGATCCATACCGGGCCTGGTCTCTTCGAGCTCCTTGCCCTTCTGGGACAGGATGAAGTGGTGGCCCGTATAGGGCGCGCTGTCGAATACCTCAAAGACAATTCCGGCTGAGTAAATCAGGCTTTATTGCAAGTTGATACCGTGTGAGGCGGGGTTGACACTCGGGCTGTTGGTCGTTTCTTAGATAGGCTGGATATGCGGTGGCAGCCGCTCATTGTATTGATGGATAATTACTGCGGGGTCGTTCAATGGTAGGACACGCGGCTCTGGACCGTGGAATCGGGGTTCGAATCCCTGCCCCGCAGCCAGTTTCCAGAATACAGGCCTGTTCGTCTAGGGGTTGAGGACGCCGGCCTCTCACGCCGGTAACACGGGTTCGAATCCCGTACAGGCCACCAAAACCCGGGCGGGTTTGCGGCCCATCGCTGCGGACCCGTTTCTATAGCAGAGTCAGCCAGACTGTCGGGCCAAAGCTGTGTAGTAGATCTCGCTGAATCGCAGGATGGAGTAATCCACGACCTGGCAGATGGCGTCGAGAACGTCTGATGCCGGTTCTACCTCCACTTCATCTCCTACCAGACCCTGAAGCAGATGATCGGATGCGAGCTTCCTGAAGGCACGGAATGCATCCACGACTTCATGTTCTGAAAACCCCATAGAGCTGCGCAGGGAGGCAATAGAACCGATGAATGCGTTCAGAGGCTCGAAGTCCTCTTTCTTTATCGCAGCAAAATAGGCGTCCAGGCATTCCCTGGTTGTGGCTCTCAGTTCATTTACTGGACGGGTTGCATAGAGGGAATTGGATGTTTTCAGCTGATCGGCCCATTCGACCACGATCTGACTGCCTTTGGAATCCAGATAGAGCAGGGGGTGGGCGCTCACTGGGATCGCCTCCTTGAGGCTCGGATTAATCCACTGTGTTCCTATAGCTGGATTTTATCAGAGACATCCAGTGGAACGGAAGCCAGAAGCGTCGAATCACTTTTTTTAATAACAGGTTTCTATGGGTTTAATGTTGGTCCTGAGGTGCCTGGCTGCTCAGCCGTCTGCGAAGAATATCCCGCACCTCTTCAAGCTCACCGCGGGTCAGAAGGCCTTCTTTCCCCAGCTCAACAATGATACTTACGGCATTTGCCGGTGGATCTCCCAAGTAAGCAGTTTTGATCTTCTGAACGAAATCTTCCCGTTTCCGATCCAGCACCTTTTGCGTGAGCTGCCCTTCAGCCACCATTTCTGCTGTGCGGCGGAGAGCCGTTCCCAGCTCTTCGATGGTGGGACCCCTGGCCGCGCGGATTCTGCGCTCATATGCCGTCTCGCCAGTCGGCCTGGTGTACAGACTGCTGCCTGCGGTTTTTTCTGCAGCCGTCTCTTCAGTGTCTGCATCCGCAGAAGCTGCTGACTCAGCTCCTGGTATTTCCACCACGCCAGCCGCTTCACTATGCAGCGTTCCCTCTTTATCCACCGTGCAGAGGTCCTGAATCCTGTAAAGCTCGGGGCGGGGTGATTTGAACTTGATAAGCCTTGTTCCGGCGAGTCGATCATTCAGCCCCCTCAGTCTGGGATCACGTGAGGCTAATAAAAACCCCAGACCCAGAGTCAGAACAGTCGCCGCCTGGCCGATGACCTCACGCAGGATTACCTGGGTGGGGCTCAACGGTTTATTCGACTCGGGAACGATCCGCATACGGAAGAGCATCTTCGCCGGTGTCGCACCCGTAGCAAGCGGAACAATAACCCAGTATCCCAGTCCCCCGATGAAGAACATTGATTGACTTAAAGTGTCTGCCAGAAATGTGTTCCCGCTCAGAACGCGGAGCAGGAGGAGTCCAAAGAACCTGTAGAGTGCGAGCGTTATCACCGCCGATGCCGCCAGATCCAGGAAATATACAAGAGTGCGGGTAATCAGTGGAGCAGGGTGAAAATCCACTCCCGGTTCAAGCCGCAGCAAGGATGGAGGGCCGCTGGTTGGATCACTCATGACGAAGGCAGATTAGATTGGCGATTGTGGAACGTCAAGGTGGGCTTGAACAGGTGCATTTTTAAGTAGAATTAGGTTGTAACTATTCCAGAGCTTGCGCTGCGCTGCGTTGACAACCGATACAAATAGGGGGTATTGTCGCCGACAATGTTACAAGCCGAGGGTACACGCCCCGGCATTGGATCTGGAACTACAAGTAATCTGAAGGAGGTTCGGATGAGTAGAACGCGAGCTGTCCTTGGCCTGTGTGCCGTAGGGTTAATGCTGGCGATACCGATGTCCTCTGCACAAGCGGGGGCCTTCAGCATTTACGAACAGGGGGCCCGTGCCATGGGGCGTGCCAGTGCGGTTACGGCTTGTCCCGGCGACCCATCGGCCATCTTCTACAACCCCGCCGGATTGGCCCTTTTGGACGGAACACAGATTTATGTAGGCGCCACGGCGATAATACCTTCGGGATCGTTCGAGGGCGCTAATTATTTCACCGGTGGAGTGACGGTTTCACACGATCAGGCGAGTCAGACCTTCCTGCCACCCAACGTTTACATCAGTCACCGTTTGAATGAAAAAATCGTTCTAGGAATAGGGATTCATGTACCATTCGGTCTGGGTACCAAGTGGGAGAATCCCGAGCAGTTCACTGGGCGATTCTTAAGTACAGATGCAGCAATAGAAGGAATTGCTGTCAATCCAACAGTTGCATTTAGCGTGAATGATAAGCTTAGCCTGGGCGCTGGCTTGGATATCCGTTTGTCCTCGCTAAGACTTGTACGTCATACAATGAGCCCGGCTGAACTGATTGCTGCTCTTGCTGCCATGGGAATTACTGTGGATCCCTTTGAGATGGCAAAGGCAAGCCTTGAAACTGATATGGCAAATGCCATTGGATTTAACTTTGGTGCACTCTTCAAGGCAACAGAACAACTCAGTGTTGGTTTGTCCTATCGACATAGTGTTGAGGTAGATTACAAAGGGACTGCCAAATTTGAAGCGATACCCCATGCGAATCCCACCGTCAATGCTGTGGTTGCTACCCAGTTGGCTGATGCTGATGTGACAACCAGCATCGCTTATCCTTCGATAATGTCTGCTGGTGTTGCCTACCAGCTCAATGACCAGTTGCAGCTTTCCGCAGATGTCAACCTTTTCGGCTGGTCTATCTTCGAAGAGCTGAAGGTCGAAGGCTTGCCCACCGGTACTGAGACGATTGAAGAGGATTACGAGAACTCAATGGAGTTCAGAGTGGGTTGCGAGTACTGGATGAAAGAGGACATGGCACTGCGTGCCGGCTTTGTGTACGATGTGACTCCCGTTCCACCGAAGAGCATTTCACCGCTGCTGCCGGATGCTTCACGCACCGGGTTCACATTCGGTGTCGGGAAGTCCTTCGGTAATGTGACCGTCGACGCTGCATTCATGTACCTGATGTTTGCTGACGCCGACACTAAGGGTGAGCAGACCTCTGGCTATGACGGTATATATAAGAACAGCGGCCTGCTGTTTGGCTTCAACATCGGCTACGCATTGGGTCGTTAGGCCGCGGTACGGCGTATGATTACTATCCGAGGCTCCGGGTCTCGGATCCATAGTAGCATAGAGTAGCCATAAAAAGGGCGGCCTCCCGCAAGGGTGGCCGCCCTTTTAGAAGAAGAGACTGAAATGTGGACTGAATTCCGTCACCAGTTTCCTATCTTCGACAAGGCCACCTACCTGAACACATGCTCGCTGGGGGCATTGAGCCACCGGAGCCGGCAGGCGGTTGATCAATTTCTCGAGTTGTGGCAGGAGATGGGTGCCTCGGCTTGGTACGAGCTGTGGCTGGGAGAGATCGAGCGGCTCAGGGCCGGGGTTGCCCGCCTTCTCGGATGCGGTACTCACGAGGTGGCGCTGATGCCGAACGTCTCCGCCGGTCTATCTGCCGTTGCCTCATCAATCGATTACGGAAAACGCAACCGGGTTGTATGTGCTGCTCTTGACTTCCCCACCGTTCCGTACCAGTGGCATGCGCGCGCCAGGGATGGCGTAGAAGTGATTCTGGCTGAAAGCCCCGACGGTATGGGAGTGCCTGAGTCTGTCTATGACTCCCTGCTGGATGAGCACACTGCTCTACTTGCCGTCAGCCATGTATTCTTCACAACAGGTTGGGCGCATGACCTGAAGGCGCTTGCCGAGCGTGCCCATAATGTCGGGGCGCTTCTGGTCGTGGATGCCTACCAGTCGGCCGGTATCCTCCCGTTACCGGTGCACGAGCTGGGCGTGGATATCCTGCTCACGGGTGGGTTGAAGTGGCTGCTTGGCGGACCCGGGATAGCCTACATGTACGTCAGGGAAGGTCTGCATGAGACACTCGATCCCCGTGCCACCGGCTGGTTTGCGGTGGAGGAGCAATTTTCTTTCGATTCCACGAAGCGAACTCTGCGGGAGGATGCGCGCAGGCTGGAGGGGGGCACGCCTGCCCCGGCGGCCGTTTACGCTGCACGAGCCGGCCTGGACCTGGTTCTGGAATACGGGGTGGAGGCCCTTGGCGCCAGGACCATGGAGCTGGTACAGCACCTGGTCGACATGGCTTACGAGCTGGGTATGGAGGTCAGATTGCCGCAGGAACCGGAGCGGAGATCGGGGATAGTAATTCTGCCTGATAAAGACCCCCATGAAACGGTAAGGGCACTGGCGGGCGAGGGAATCATAGTGGATTCGAGGCCTACGGGCGTTAGGGTTTCCCCATACGCCTATAACACTGAGGAGGATATTGAGAATCTGCTGATGGTTATGGGGCGGCTACGATCCCATTAATCCTTGTAGGCCCTTACTCTATTCTTTCCGGCTCCTCCAAGGGCTCATCCAGAGATAAACGGACTCCTCGCATGAGGCTGGCCGTCGTGAGCGGTTTTATCAGGTGGCTGATGCCGGGCATTTCGAGGTAGCGCACCATGGTATCAGTCGCCTCATCTTCTCCCATCATACCTATCCGTGCTTCAGGAGCCACCCGGCGGAGGTCCATGAGGGTTTTAACCCAGACCATCTCCGGCACCATCACATTGAGAAGGACAAGGTCGACCAGGCGTGCATGCCGTTTGAACAGGTCTACTCCCTCTACCCAGTTGCGGGCCGGCAGGGCGTTGTAACCGAAGTTCCCCAGGATGTCGAGGATGTATGAGCGGATTTCATGATCCTCCTCTATCACCAGGACTGTTTCGTGCCCGCTCAGCGAACCGATTTCATCCTCGTCCAGAATCTCTTCTTCTGCGGTTTCCTCTTCCGGTTCTTCTTCTTCGACTTCCTCTTCTTCTCCCTCCTCCACTTCTACTTCAATTTCTTCTTCCTCAGCCTCCTCTTCCTCGACTGCTTCCTCTTCTTCTTCCTCCTCGGTCACCTCCACTTCTGCTTCCTCTCCCACAACGGCTTCCTCTTCGGACCCTACCTCTGTCTCTGCGGTTTTAGCCTCAGCTGCAACCGCTTCGTGTTCTATGACCAATGTTTCTTCAACACTGACCTCAATAACTTTTTCGACCTCGGCGGGTGCTGGTTCCGCCTCAACGGCCTCTTCGGCAGTGGCGGCGGCAGGCGCCTCCTCGATACTCTCTTTGAGTCGTGATCGGGGCAGGAAAAAGTCAACCGTTGTTCCCGAACCCTGGGTGCTTTCCATATCTACATAGCCACGGTGGTTCTTAACGACGGTATAGGTCACCGCCAGCCCCAGGCCCGCAAGGGGGCTTCCGAGCTTTGTTGAGAACATGGGATCAAATACGTGATCGATGATCTCGGGTGGGATGCCCGGACCCGTGTCCGAGATGGACAGGTGGATGTATTCGCCTGGAGGCAGGATGAATCCACGGCGTGGGGTGGCTCGACCCACTGTAAACGGGCAACAGGCAACCCTGACGTCGCCCCCCGTTGACTCTGCCGCCTGGCAGGCGTTGCGGAGCACATTTCGGACAGCTTCGGTCAACTGTTCCATATCACCGAATACCGGAAATGTCCCGTCCTCGATTTCCAGGTTGATTTCACATGGTGAACCGGGATCCTCATCTTTCTGTGAGGCGACTGCTGTCTCAAGCAGTTCGGGAATATTGATGTCGGATCCGTCTTTAATCCCGCGCCGTGGGAAAAGGTCGATGCGGTGCTCAAGATCAGAGAGCCATACGAGAGTCTCCTGGAGTTTTGGATCTCCAGCACTTTCAGCCATTGGTCCGAGGGTTGCCGAGATGCGCCCCAGATCCCCTCCGATACTGTTCATGACTCTGCTGAGCAGGTCCATTTTCTCGGTGAAGACGAGGCGCTTCCGAAGGGAGTCCTCTTCCGAGATATCTCGAACACCCATAATGATCTCAGGTTCGTCCGTTTCCCCGCAGAGAGTCGCTATGAGTTGGAGGATATGGACCGATCCTTTTTTATCTATGGCATGAACCTCGAAAGTCTGGGCCTGCTGGATGGACTGGGAAAGGTACTGATGCACCTTTTCCACATCGCCAGGATCCACGAAAGCAGTAAAGAGCTGCTTCTCTATCTCGGCGGCTTCGTAACCCATAAAATTGAGGAATCGTTCATCGACCCAAATAACCTGACCTTCAGAACTGAGAGCCAGGACACCGTCGAAAGTCGATTCAACAAGAAGCTGATATGCAGCCAGGGGTTCCTCCTCCCCACCCTCCTCCTTTCTTCGCCTGAAGGAAATGGCCATACCGATTAACGGTAGAGCAAGTGGAAGTAAAGCGAAGGTCTCGATGGTGATTATAGATGCTGGCATTTTGCCCTTCATTATAGAGAGTATGCCTATTGTTGAATGTATTAGAAAATAGGACAACTATTTTCTGCTACTCAAGCACTCCTTTTTCTTTGGGATATTTATACTCCCACCTGATGTTAAGAGGAAGCTTACATACTCATCTGCTTCCGATGGGAGCGATGCGAGCCGAAAGGGATCCGGTGTCCGATACTATTACACAAACGGCAGAAGATGTTTCTGCTCTCCAGGCTCAGATACGCGAGCTGGCCGCGGAGAAGTCCGCCGTCATTCTTGCTCACAACTACCAGATTGCACCCGTCCAGGATGTAGCTGATTATCTGGGTGACTCTCTCGGCCTTGCCCAGCAGGCAGAAACCACCGATGCCAGGGTGATCATCTTCTGTGGAGTTCACTTCATGGCAGAGACGGCAAAGATCCTCTCTCCGGAGAAGAAGGTACTTCTGCCCGATCTGAAAGCCGGCTGTTTTCTCTCCGATATGATCGATGCCCAATCGCTTGCCGCCTGGAAAGAGGAGTATCCGGACGCGATCGTGGTTTCTTACGTAAACACCACTGCGGACGTAAAGGCACTATCCGATTACTGCTGCACGTCATCCAACGCCCTGAAAGTGGTGGAGAGCATACCTCCTGAGAAAGAAATCCTCTTTACGCCGGATATGTTTCTGGGATCCTGGGTGAAAGAGGTGAGCGGGCGTGAGAATATGCGCCTGTGGCCCGGCGAATGCCATGTCCATTCAGCTCTTACCCTCGACATGATCCTCGAGCGTGCAGGGGAGTACCCGGAGGCGGAAGTCATGGTTCACCCTGAATGCAGGTGCTCTGCAACTCTGCACCGAATGATATCCGAAGGAGATCCACGGGTCGAGGGCCGCCGAGTACTTATTCTGAGCACAGGGACAATGGTGAAGAATGCTGCAGAGAGCTCAGCTCAGCAGTTCGTGGTGGCTACCGAGACAGGGATCCTCCACCGCATGAAAAAGGAGAATCCCTCCAAGGAGTTCATACCGGTAACAGAGACGTCGATCTGCCAGTATATGAAGAGGATCACCCTGCCGAAGGTCCTGACTTCACTGGAGGAAGAGGTATACGAGATAACCGTTCCGCCCGATATCGCAGCGGCAGCCATGGGCGCAGTCGACCGGATGGTTGCGATCACGTAAAATCTTTACAGGTAATCTGGATAAGAGGTAAGCACAGAGAAAGTTATGGAGAGGTCATGTTGACAGGTTCTAATCTGGCCCCTTACTTGTGCGCTTGCCTGGACATTGAGCGCCCGTAGCTCAATTGGATAGAGCATCTGACTACGGATCAGAAGGTTAGGGGTTCGACTCCTCTCGGGCGCGCCATATAACCCATTGAGTTACAATGAGTTAGCGGTTTGGAGTGGTCTATTCTAGGTTGCTCCACCCGTGAATATGGTAACATTTGGTAACGAAAAGCTGTCAAAACTACGCTGTCAGTGCGCTCTTCGTAGGATGTTAGAGCTGCCTCGCATGCCTCCACCTGGCAAAAGTAACGCACCCCCCCCCTACCAACTATACCGTCAAAGCCCTGGTTAAGAAAGATCCTGGCCAGGGTTTTGCTTTTCACAACTCCGGGATTATTTAGTAGTGGTTGACTGAATACCTTTTCCTTTATCAATATCCTATATGTGTAATGGTCAATTCGTGTACGGCTTGACTTGTTAATCAATTACCTGATGACTCACTCAAGATTATAGTGTGTAATATACAGTCTATCTCAGTACCTCTAGATGGTATCAAGGAACCAGAATACCAAGGATAGATAAGGAACGATAATGGGGCCTAAACCCAATACCGTTGCATTAAGAAACCTCCAGACAAACCTGCGGTGAGTAGCGAACCGTACCGCGCTGCGGATTTCGTGACCTGGTGGGGAAGTTGCTCATCTTCAGCTTCACGGCCCGGGGGTTATGACGTCCACGGCTGGATGATACCCGTTCCTCAAGGATCTCCTCCAAGATCGCGTGATGTAGTTCTGCCAGATCTTCCTGAGGGGGGAAAAGAAACATACCTGGGCAGTTTGCGCTTTACCACTCGCACGGCATGAACAAAGGAGACCTGTACTCCCGAAAAACTTCGTCTGCCTTGAACCGCAACGTGTTACGGATGCCTTTCCCTGCGTCTCGGTATCTGGAATTTCCATCAGCTGGCTGAAGTGTCCATCTGATCTTTACCGCCTAATTCTTCCCATAAAGCAGCCTAAAAACGATCTTCATGAAAGCAACCGCGGCGTTATGGGTCGGATGGATTCTTTCGGAGGGACAGGAAGGCTATTTGTCCATAAAACGTCCAGTTAATGAACAGCAATTCCGCGGAACTTATTGCTATGTAACTCATTAGTAGCAATACAGTGGTCATGTTGGGTTCATGGAACCCAATACTCCCATCTGGAATCACACGGTTTTCTTGCTCGGATAACCGGCACTGGACTCAATGACAACTGCAACATGTATACTATTGGTATAGGCAGCATGTGAACATCCAAGCCGTGTACCCTATACTCTGCCTCTGCAGCTGACGCGCCAGCCGTTAGGACGCGACGGATGAAACTGGTGAGAAGGATGGAGGCGTTATGTCGTCGTGGCCGCTTGAAGTGAAATTCGACGTGTCTGACCGGAGTACGTACGACGCTCTATCACCGCTGAAGATGGCTGCACGGAACGGCCAACTACTTCCATGGACTGGTGCTGGAATCTCCGTTGATCCACCGGCCGAATTGCCAGGTGGAGCAACGCTCGAGAGGCCCCTCAAGAGAGCTTTCTATCGGGCGGCGTGCGATCTTGTCACGCATAAGGACACGGAATGGCTCGCCGACCTCAAGAGACAGATCTGCACATTTCGACTGGAACCGATGCTTGACGCGGTACAACGTGTACATGGCCGTAACTTTATTGAGAACTATCTTACATTGCTGGATGGCGAAACATGGAATGAGAATCATGCTGTAATTGCGGCAATTGCGGGCTATGGATTTATCAGTCAGTGCATTACTCTGAACTTCGATTGTCTCCTTGAACTAGCTCATGCATCACATGGTCGCTCGACAACGTTTTGCCCGTTACGAAACGACGGCTTCAGTACTGGCTCGGGCCCACTGCAATTGGAGATTACTAAGCCGCATGGCTCATTTTACTATGGCGACTCAGAGGAAAGAGAAAGATTCGATCTTCTCTGTGGCGCGATCTCTGAGATTGGCGACCGACCTTCGGACGCGAATCGCCAGGCCATCCAGCGGGTCCTGGAGAGGTGCTCAACAGTATTGGTTGCCGGGTATAGCAATCACGACTGGGATGTCGCACCAATCCTTTTCGAGCTTCGCGATTTGATAAGTCATGTCTTCTGGATAGAGCACGCGGCAAATCCCAAGAATCACAAGTCAAATGCGCGCCAGATACAGGTCCGGAAACTTCTTAGAACCTTTGCTGTTCCATCGACGATAGTAATCGCCCACACTGGTAGTCTGTTACGTTCCCTCGCTGTGGAACTGGGTGTGGAGATCCCACCGCTTCCCAATGCTCGCATGGAGCTTAAGAAACGTCCTGAGGCGTCAGTTCTTCTTGAGACCCTAGAGAATCGACACCGTACAGCTGCTGCAACCGCTCTGATGCTGCAGAACGGATCGACGCGACAGCTTCTTCTGGATGAACTTTTACGGATGGACACATTACGCGAAATGCCTGAGTTGTATGCGGTGCTATTGAAGGCGGCCGGTATGACGGACTATTCGAACGTACGGGGGATGATAGAGCGAATGAGTGCTGTTGCTCGCCTCAGTCCACAGATTACTGGCCGTCTCAGAACCGATGACAACGTGTGGCTCGGCTATATCAGTATCTCCGGATGATAATCCGGCCTAGGCAGCTTAGTGACCTACTGTTGGTACCCATTTACACACTTCGTGCCTGGCTCTATTTTCGGCGAGGAATACGCTGTTCAACTGCGGACCTGCTGCATGCCCGCACACAACCTGAGCGAGATTATATTTCCTCATTGGTCACACGCGCACGTTTCTTCTATCCCGCGCAGGTGCCGCACGGCTGGGCTGAGAACCTTATGCTGCTTGGAAGTTGGGTCAAACCGCTTGTCCGTCTATTCGCGGCGATTAGCCTACTCCTGTACCGAAAGGCTGAGGCAATCAATAAGACGATGATGGCCTCTGAATACTTCTGGATGAGACATCTTCAGGCGCGGATTCTGGCCGGTCGTGATATTGACCGAAATGTCGTAGTGGAGCGTCTGCTTGAAATAGAGCACTTCTTCTGTGACCTTCACGACGACTCACATAGGATGACTGTCTTCATGTGCTATGCATTCATAGAAGCACACTGCGGTTCCTCAGATAATAGGATCTCTGCTCTACTGAACAAAGCCGAGGAGATCAGTCTCTCCCGAGAGCGTTTTGATCGCACAGGGGCCCTTATCCGGATACTTCTTTATAGGCGCTACCTTTTAAACCAACCCAAGCTTGTTACAGCCGTGGCACAGGCGAGCGATCTGGTTCGGGGGAGACAACCGCATTGATGAGTTACGCCCTAACAAGGCGTTGCACCTGACTACGCGCTACGCGAGCTGCAAGTGAACACCGGGCCGTTTGTTTGGCAGCTTCATGCATGATCGATGAAGGAGAATAAAGGTGACTGGCAGAGTCTGGAAGTTGAGCCCATCGGATTTCGCATTCTTATGGGAAGAGTGCAAGAGGTGCTTCTACCTCAAAGTAGTTGAGGGATTCCAACGTCCCCGGTCTATCATGCCAAAGATCTTTACAATCATAGACGGCCAGATGAAGGATTGTTATTCGGGCAAACGATCTGAGACAATTGCACCAGAGTTACCACCTGGTGAGGTTCAATTCGGGGAGAACTGGGTAGAATCGAAGCCCATTACAGTTCCCAATCACGAATCTACCTGCTTCATCCGTGGTAAGTTTGACACGGTGATAGGATTTGATGACGGAACATATGGTGTAGTCGACTTCAAGACCTCCGAAAGGAAAGCGGAACACATTCCTCTGCGATTCAGACAGTAGCTACTCCTCATTGTAAACCCGCGTGATTGTAACCTCCACATAAGCTCTTCCTTCAATTTTCCCCTGGGCTCCCGATTTTCTCGGGATTGTGTCGTATATCTGTATGTAATATATATTATTATGATTCAGAGACGATCGGTCCAGCAGGAGCTCAGCCGTCTGAGGCAACGCCTGCGCGAGCTGCTTGAGGAACTCGGTGAGGTTTTGGAAACGGCTTATGAACGCAGCCCGGTAATCAAGGGTACCGCCTATGAACTGGCCCGGCGGTGCGGCAAGCCGAACTGTCGTTGTACCAGGGGAGAGCTGCACCGCAGTATGGTATTGAGCTGGAGTGAGGGGGGCAGGAGCCGGCTGAAGTCCCTGAAGGCTTCACAGGTGGACCGGGTGCGATCACAGACGCGGGCCTACGCCCGGCTGCGGCGTGCCCGGGCCCGGGTGGTGAAGATCGGCCGGGAGATGGTGGAGGTTATGGATCGGATCGAGGCGTTGCGTAGGCAGGAGCCTCCCGATGGCTGAGTCCAAACGCTCAGCCGGGGTGATGCTGTATGAGCGCAACGACGAGGAGGTGCGCAAGGCACTTCGACGGGGGGAGTTCGACTATCTGGAGGCCGCCGGGGAGGTGCACGAGGCGGAGTTCTTCAGGGCAATCGGCGACCGTAAGATCCTCAATAAGCTGGCCGCCAGCTATCCGAGTCCGCGCAAGAAGCACGAAGTTCCGCTGTGGGTCTACATCGCCGGTTCGATCTCGATGCGCTTCCACGGCGAGCACCACTACAATGCGTTTCCGCTCCTGGTACGGGCGGGGGGCATGATCGAGGCCTTCGGGCCTTCGATGGGACGCAAGACCGAGCATCCGGTCAGCGGTGACATCACGCTGCACTGCGAGGGGTTCAACGACAAGAACCGGTACGATCGTCAAACACCGTGCGATGCGGACTATCTGCGCAAGATGGGACGGGACACGGATGCAGAGTTGCTGCAGCGCTGGTTCAATGTCGATGTGGTCCGGATCTTGAGGCAGCATCACGCCCTGGATGACGAGGGGATCTTCATCGGAGACGGGACGTATCTTTTCGTACCTGACAACCCCAAATACGAAGGTTCCTCATTACTCCTGTTTGATCAGGACGGTCATCTGATCTCTGAGCAGGAAGCATCGGGGCAGCGCGGGTGCACCCAGCGGCGCTGCTACAAGATGGTCAGTCTGCTCCACACTAACCGGGCGGGGGAGTTCTTCTTCTATGCCGGGGTGCGGGTGGTGGCCGGGGCCGACAACGAATGCCCGATCCTCTGGGAGATGGTAGAGGACTTTGTTGAGCACCACGGCACCGGGGTGATGAAACGGCTGATCCTGGACAGGGGGTTTGTGGACGGGGCCGCCATCGGGCGAGCCAAGCAAGAGTGGGGGATCGATGTGCTGATCCCGGCCAGGCGCAACATGCAGATTTATACAGACGTGGTGGGGCTGGCCGAGGGAGCGATGGTGGATTTTGAGAGCTACGAGGTTCCCGAGGCACGTGACCCCCGACACCCGGCGAACCGTCCGGAGTCGATCCGCAAACGGGAGGAGGCCCGCCAGCGCACTCTGGCTGCGCGCAAGGGCGTGCCCTATGTGCCCAAACCCATCCCCCGCCTGCCCCGCTCGGAGGCAGGATGCGTGCGGGAGCTGGAGACCTTAACCACCTGCCCGGTTCCCCTGACCGCCATCATCAACCGGGAAACGAACTCCGAGGGCAAGGTGAACTACTGGGTGCTGCTGGACACCTGCGAGGACACCGCCCCTGTGCAGGGCCGCGAACTCTATGCCCTGCGTACTGCTATCGAGGAGCGGCACCGCCAGCTCAAGGGCTTCTCCGACCTCCAGGAGTTCACCTCCCGAGCCTTTTCTCTGGTGGTCAACCAGATCGTCTTTACCCTGCTCACCTATACACTCACCCAGTGGTTCCTGGTCCGGATCAAGCGCAAGGACCTTACTGCCCGCACCCGCAAGCGGGTTGAGCAGCTCCTGCAGCCCCGTCGCACGGTCATCGTGCTCTACTGGCGTAACTATGTTGGTTACTTCGACCCGCTGGCCTATCAGGAACTGGTACTCACTCTCCCTGAGAAGGCCCGCATCAAGGTCTTGAGAAAGACTCGCAGGCTGCGACGCAGTATCGCTGAAGGGCTGAAGAACCCCCGGCCTCCATAGGATAGACAGCTCAGCCCATCATCTCCCCCCACATCCACCGAACCCACCCCTTTGCCAGGCACCGGTGTGTCCTCGAACCACTCATCATAGCTGTGCACACTCCACATTGCCCGGGTGGGTGGCTCCGTGCCCTCTTCCTCGCCTCAGCTCACACCTCTTGGACCTTTCGAACTCGTCCCGGGATAGTTACTGTCTGAAGTGCCGAGAAATGATTTTTCGCAGGTGCAATCGTGGCCGGCTCCCTGATAAAATGATCGACACGCTTCTTGATACTCTCGCCCACGCCGCGTAACAACGCGGCCTGGGGAGGGGTTGGGGAGGTTTCAGATC
>Ga0209986_10003026_pt1 | contig 14934 bp, 26 predicted proteins | sample BlataG_FD_183168 | JGI IMG/M metagenome (GOLD analysis project Ga0209986, IMG submission 183168) | Deep subsurface microbial communities from Black Sea to uncover new lineages of life (NeLLi) - Black_00105 metaG (SPAdes) (version 2) | ecosystem: Environmental > Aquatic > Marine > Oceanic >...
ATCGCTAGCGCGCACTTTCAGGGATGAGTACGGAAACGACGCTGAATGTGATTGCTGGATGTCAGAGGCCCGGCACCTGGCTGAGAACACGGAGCAGGAGTCCGTCTCCGATGATTCGGATCTGATCGATGAGGACCCGCTCCCGAGCGCACATGCCGATGATGGGTTCTGGGAGTGGCGCAGCTACCCCGACGGGACCTTCGACGCGAAGGCTCCAGGCGCGATTGCCTGGATGGAGCGCCTGCGGAGCCCGAGGGACGTGTGGGCTGTGCTCCACGGATGGGTTGACATCGCAAAAACCACGGAGGAGAAGTCCAAAGATCTTGGTATTGATGGTGATACATGAATCGAGTAAAGAAATGACTGAACAAGAGTACACCTACGAAGACTTTGTCTGGCTGCAGGAGATCTACGAGCGTAATGCGAAGCATTGGATCTCCCGCTCGAATATCCAGAGCGCAGATCTATCAACCTGTGGCTATAAAGAGCCGGGATACACCGACCCGGAGTCCGGGCTTATCGCTCGTGGGAACTGGAACTCTGCCGCAGAGTGGGATCGCGAATCTAATCAACGGAAAAACCACGATGACTCGCCCGCAAGATTCGCCAAGACCCTTGAGGCGTTGGGCGTTGAACTCGAATGGTGCGATGAGTGGATTGAATGTGAAGAATGCCATGGGCTGATTCGATGTCAGGGTGATGGATACAGCTGGACGCCGAGCTATACCATGGACGAGAATGGTACCGTCGTTTGCCATGAATGCATCAAAGAAGATGCCGAGTCGCACTTCGAATCACTTGAGGGGCGTGGCGGGAATGCAAATACACTCGACATCGATCCCGAAGACCACGGTTACCAGCTCATCCAGGATGGATTCGAGCGCGGATTTCACCGCGGTCAGGATGCGGATCCTGACCGAATTGCGAAGCTTCTTGAGGAGGCCGGTTTCAAGCGGTTCATTTTCAACATTGATTCTAAGGGTCAATTTGATGCAGCATTCTCCGTCTGGCTGCACGACGACGAGGCTGAAGGCGAGGGCCTGGCGCTTGCCAAGCGCGTCCTCGAGCAAGGCAACACGGATGGCCCCAGCATCGCGGCGGCCATGGAGGCGCAGCTCAAGGCCTCTGCAAGGCAGCCTGACCCGCCGGGTGAGGGCATCGTCTACACCAAGGTGACCCCGGAGGGATTCGAATCCACAAGGGTGTCGCACCAGGACTTTATCGACGGTAAAATGCCGAAGTAGATGCCTTCGACAGTTGAACTCTCTTCGCAAGCCTGCAAGCTGCTTCGTCGACTGATTTCAGATGGTGCTAAAAACGGCCTGAAGATTTCCCGACGAACCAAGGATGCAGCGAATGAACTTGAAAAGTATGGATTCGGAACATGGACCGACGACAAGCGCCTGATTCCGACCGAAAAAGCGACCGACCCTCGGGCATTGCACTGAGGTGGATCGGCGGCGCCGCGTCGATCGCCGCCATCGGTCTTGGTCTTGGCGTTGCGGCCTGGCCCTTCGCGTTGAAGGGTTCAGCTGAGGCCAAGCTGCAAGCGGCACTCGAGCAGAGATTCGACAGCGTTGAGCTTGAGGGCGTCACCTTCAAGCGGCGCTCGCTGCACGTCGAGAACGCAAGGCTCACCAAGGGTGATTCGCGCATCGATGTCAAAGTCGATGTTGAGCACCGCGTAGGCTGGGACTTTGACTTGTACGTCGATGAAGTCTCGATTTTCGGCGAAGTCTACGGTAATTCAGTCGATGACTTCAGGGGGATTTTTGACTCCGAATCTGGTGGTGGTTCTGATGGACGAGTTCATCTGGGTGGTGCCAAGCTAAGCGCGAACCTGTTCTTGCTCATCGACCACAAAGAATTCCAGTACTCCAGCTTCCTGAATATTGACGACCAGCCACTTGCTGGTCCCTACGATGCGAGGGTCGACGATCCAGCCATCACAGGTGAGATCATTGCCAAAGCCGACGAGGCGACGCTCACCATCGATCCTCATGAGCTATTTCCACTCCGTGTGGAATTCGATGATGGCAGCTTCGAGCGAGACGGGTACAGGGTTAAGAGCGCTGACGGGTTTATATCCCTGCGCGACCCTGACCTCGAAAACTTCTCTTTCGATATTCATCACCAAAATGATTGGAGCGTTGATGGAATTATCGATCGAAAAAGCGAATCCGCATACGCGAACATCAAGGCTAAAAACATTGCCATCGGAGACTACCTGAGCGTTGATGGCATGACCTTTGATGGTGGAAGTCTTGAGATTGATGCGATCCTCAATACGAACATCATTGAAAACGGAAAAGAGTTCCGTCTTCGCGGGGTGGCGAATGTTGATGGTCTCAGCGTTCAGCACCCGATGCTGTCCAGGGACAGCATCATGCTATCCGCGGATTCGATCATCGATGTCGCCTATCGGCCTGCTGATCGATCTGTCGTCGTGCATGGGGCGGAGGTCAGTGTTGGCGGTGTAGAGGTTGTTGGATCTGGGAGCTACATCCCGAATAAATCGGTGTCCATCGAACTGGCAATGCCAGAACAAGACTGCCAGCGTATCTTCAATGCTGTACCCGAGGGTCTTTTCCCGAAAGATTTTGAGAGCTTCAAACTGTCCGGCAAGGCAAGCGCCACCGTTCGTACAAACATCGTATTTGGCAGTGGAGATAAAACGACGCTCAAGGGCGGCCTGAACCTCGATGGGTGCAAGCTCGAGTCGTTGCCAGATCAGGTTGCCAAGCTCAAAGAAGGGTTTCATCACACCGTTCGGGCAAGGAACGGCAAGAAGTATCACGTCGGCGTCGGGCCCTTTTACAGCGCGCCTCCCGGTCCTGGATTGATGTGCGACGTTCGTTACGATGAGGTTCATCCGGCGCTTCCGGGGGCGCTTATCGCTATCGAGGACGGAACCTTCTTCAGCCACAAGGGTTTTCGATCCGCGCACCTCATTGCCAGCCTGAAGCGAAATGTGGACCGCGGCGAATTTCGGCGGGGAGGTTCTACCCTCACCATGCAGATGGTGAAGAATGCTCTGCTCTCGCATGAGAAGACGCTCGACCGAAAAATGCAGGAGCTTTTCCTGACCTGGGTGGTCGAGCAAGAGCTTTCGAAGAAGAGGATCCTGGAGATCTATCTGAGCATCGTGGAGTATGGCCCAGGCATCTACGGTGTCTGCGAAGCTGCTGATCACTACTTTGGAAAGTCCATTTTCCAGCTCAATGCCAAGGAGGCCGCATTCCTTGCGACGCTCATGCCTCGACCGGTGCAACGCCATCGTCATTGGTGCAACAACTCATTGCCCCCCGAGTACGACATGCGACTTGAGCGAATCCTCAGCCGTATGCTCAAAAAAGAGCTAATCTCCCAAGAGGAGTATGACGAAGCTGTTGGATTTGATATTGAGTTCGACCGCCTGGACTTCGATGGGCGAAAAAACTGCTATGCAGCTGGCGATGCCATGTTGGATGGCGAATACACTCAACAGTCTCTAACCGGATTTTACGCGACCCCATGAAGAAAGCTACACTAGAAATCATTGTCGAGTACCCAGACGGCGAAGATGTGTCGATCGAGGCTGCTCTTCGAGGCGTTGCACTGCATGCCGCATCGCGTGGACTTATCGACAATCACGGCCAACTCACGGTTGAGTCGTGGGACTGCAATTTCAAAATCGAGAACATCGAGCCTGCGACGAGCGAGACGTCTACCGACCCTGGGCGGCGAATCCAAAAAGAACTCGAGGATGACTGGTCATGAATGAGAGTGAAGAAGAAACTGATGGACCACGTTTTTGGATCGTCACAGATCCCGAAGCAAAGCCCTTCGGCGAACCCACCGTAGCCGTGGTTGACGAGCGTGAGGGCGGCATCGTTGCCTACTTCATGCTTCTCGATGATGCGCAGAAGTTCTGCGAAATGATGGAGAATGCGAGTGCGTAACGCATATCCTCCAGAGTTCGACCTCGACGGCAGCCTAACCGAGCAAGAAATGCTCGACACCCTCGATGCTTATGGCCACCTGACCTGGACTGTCGGCAACGAAGACTGGCTTGCGTGCGCTGACTACAATGTCTTCGTCAATACGGACGGGGAAATCCTTCTCGCATACCATGTCGTCGTTGACTGTGAATCTGGTGGATTTACAGACACGCTCGAGGCTCAGGTTCACAACCTGACAAAGCAACCTTACTCATCAAAGAGCGGCTTTTGCCCGTTATGGCAATATGCCGACATTTGTGCTGAGCACTACATGAATGACGATCAATTCGGCGTGCCAGATCCAGACGAGGTTGCGGCTACTTGCAAGTCTTTCGAAGAGGATGTGACCAACGCTGTCGCTAAGGCGCAAAGACTTATCGACGAAGGTGCAGAAATTCCACAAGGACCAATCGAATGAGTGAAAAGCGATTCATCATCTGGGATCCCAAAGACAACTACCGCCCTCGCTGCGACGAGGATGGAAACATCGTCAGTGACGGCATCATCGGTCGTGTCACGGCTACCAACGTTTACATGACGACGTACGCAGAGTATCCGAACAACTCGCGGTCACTCGATGACCTCCAGGTCGGCGAGGCTGTGTATGGTGTCAAGTACTCCCTTTCCGGCTCCTCCGGTATTTACGACGTGTATCGAGTCCAATGAGCCTGAAGTCCGCACTAGAAAGCATGCGATACAGCCTTAACCGTCAGCGAATGGGCGACGACCAAACTGTGACGGTTAAGGCTGATGATCTTAAACAGGTTCTCAAAGCTGGAGAGCATCTGAGATACCCGAGGTTCAAAATCGAAGAGCCTGTAACTGTTCTCGATATGCCAAATCATGGAGAAGACAGTGCTGCGCTCATGTTGATGCTGCCAAGTGGAGAGCGCGTAGATGTTTTCTACAAGGCATTCGGGGGACTGATCGAAGTCTTTGTGTACGAGCCAAAAGAAGGTGGTGAGTTCGATGGATTTAAGGCCAAACCAACCTTCGTGACAAATATGACCGACAAGCTCGATGCAGATGGCAATGTTACCCAGCAAATGTGCGACGCTCCGAAGGCTGATGGTTGCCGCGAGCATGTGCGTATCGCGACACAGGTTTGTATTTCTGTGAAAGATATTGATGATGATGAGCCTTCCACCACCTGACAACAAGATCAGGGTCTACATGCGGGCCAGTGGTGGCCCTCTTCGCGCAACGGCCGAATTTCCTTTCTCGGATTTTCGGCCGACGCTTGTGGGGGTGCCGATCCAGCGAATCAAGGACCTACTTGATGGCTTGCCTGAAAACCAGCGCGCTGCAACGCTTCTCAATCTTGTCGTTCATTACGGCAAGACAATTCCTACCTAGCAATGAAACTTGATCCATACGAAGAGCTGATTGAAAAAGCGACAGCCACGCTTGATAGCGGGGATCTCGATGACATTGTTCATGAGATCAAAAGCGGGGAAGCTGCATCGATAAATAATCAGGGCATCGATGTCCAGCTTGAATACATTGAAGAGTCTCTAGGGAAAGAAGAGACAGCAAAGCTTCTCAAGGGATTGATCGAAGGCGAATACTAGATCATGCGCTTCTACATCACACTGCGGCTCGACGAGGAAGAAACCGGGATCATCTATGATGGTTTTGAGTGGGCTCATTTTTGTTTTAGTAAACTAACGGATGAGCCGCGAAAAATTCTGTTTGGCTCTGAGAATGGCATCATCCATCCCGGTATTCCGTTCATGCCAATGTGGATGATGGATGAAGATTTCAGGTTCGATGTCTGGCAGGATAGCGAACCTTTTAGGCGCCTTGCTAGATACGAGCGCAGCAAGTACTTCAATCATTTTGATGGAGAGCGGGGTGGCGTATACCCCATCGGAGTTCTTCACACGGCTCACCTCTATCTTCGGCTCGTGCATATAAAAATGCGTGAAATCATGAAGAACAATGAGGAGATTGAGCCATGGTATGTAAAGCCAGGAGCAAGTGATTTTCTCACGAAGTTGACTCGTGTTGATGAACGTAAGATCAAGATGGCTATTTCACTTCTGGAAAACGCATCTCAAGCATGGTCTATTTTCAAGGATATCGGAAATGAGTAAAATCCAGGACAACCTTCATAACTTCAGCTTCGGTTTGTGGACCGAGTGTCCCGAGCATGCCCCGGTGGCGTGGGGCGCGCGTGGCATCGCCGACCAAGGTGTCGGCTTCAGCCTCATGCTTGACCGGCAGACCATGGTCGGGCTCGAGCAACTGCGCGGACCCTTCAGCGCGATGGTGCTCAACCAGGGCGCACTTCATCGTGCCAATGAGGAATGCCGTCGTCTCCGGCACGGGTGGGATCCCCTCAAGGCCCTACTCGAGGCCGCTCCCTCAAAAGACTCCAATGAGTTTTTCCGGTACGTGCGAAAGCGAAAGGAATACATCAGCGAGCACATCCACGGGGACGTTGCTAGTTGGCTATTGGAAAAGCTTTGGTACTACAAGCCTAATTCCGGGCCGGATAAGCAAGAGATCTACGATTTGCTCGCAGATCCGCGCAAGCTTCGCTCACGGCTGATGCATGAACAGAAGATCCTCGACGCCTACTACGATGCCGTCGATCGGCAAGATGCCGAGTGGGAACGCAATCCGCCTGCGCCTCCGCATCCGCCAAAGCATTGTGAAAACGATGAGTACTACGCCGACGAGTACGACGAAGATGTCGAGCCCGATGACTGTCCGCAAGACTTCGTGAAGGTCAACGGCAAGTTCGAAGGGTGCACTTGGGACGCCGACAGCGAGGCGTGGATCTGTGACCTTTGTGGGTACGAGCACTACTTCGAATCGGAGGATCACCCTGACCGTGTGAAGAGGCCGCAAACTCCGATGCTCGAGGTCTTCAGATACTTCTTCGACGGTGGGCAGAAAATGTTCAACGATCGCGCTGAAACGTTCATGCTCTTCGACGATCACCACCTGAAGATTCTCGGCAATACGAATGCTTCTTACGGCTATGTCTATCTTGTTGCATACCCTCACCACGAAGTCGTCGACCTCGAAAATGTCAAGTGGTCGGGGTCGAAGGCGCCGCCGAACCCTGGTGACACTATTCGGACAAAGGAACTAGGCGAATGCATCGTATTCGGACATATCGTGTTCCACGACTGGCTTCACATCAATGTTCTTCCTACCTCGCCGCCGGACTGGTATCTCGAAAATGTCAAGAAATCCGGACAGTCGATGCTCACCAATGTCGCCGGAATTGACATCGAATGATTTGAAGCTTACGCACGATCTAGCCGGTCGCGCGTATGACTTGCTCGTCAACGATTGGGGGCTTGATGAGGATGAGATGCCGGTTGGATCTGGAGAGATATCCGCACTCGAGCATCTCATCCACGAGGTATCGCATGCCGTATCGCTAGGCCTCAAGTTTGAAGGTCCAGAGACATCGAAAGAGATTGGCAGGCGCATTGGGCAGGGTAAAGGCTTGCGGGCTCACGCCATCGCAGAAGAGACGAGAGCGTGGGCCATCGAGTGGCATGTCTGGGGAAGATTCGATATGAGCCTCGAGTGGGGAGACCTCGCTGCCGCCGCTGCGATCCAAGAGGTAAGCGAGCAAGAGGTCAAAGACCTGCTCGAGCACTGGTACATCCTCGAGATGGCAGATGCTGTATACATGATTGTCATTGGGTATCTCGGAAACGGATATACGGGAGAGGTGGTGGAGTAAATGAATTTTGGAAACCTTGACAAGCTATCTCGCGAATTGCGAAAGAGGGACGACAAGGACTTCAAGGATGGTGAAGTCTTGCAGTCGATCCTCAATCTTGGCTACAGCAAGTGGCGTGAAAATGAGGGTTGGAGCTATGATGACATAGTCAAATGGGTCAGCTCCGAGTACGGTGATTTTGCCGCGCTTTGCATCTTGCTGGGCAAGTACAACTACCAGGTGAATAATGGTGGTCATACCCAGTATCACGACAACTGCTATACAGGAAACGTGAAGCGTGGCCATTTTGGTGGAAATGAGAGCTGCGAAACTCCTCTGCACGACATGATGGTGCGGCTGTTTCACAGGTTTGGACTTCACAAGTCAGAGCTTGGCGCCAAGCTGTATGGCGTGCTATGCGATTTCGCAGTCGAAGAAGATGACTTCGAAGATGATATCTTCGGGCATCCTGTTGTTCTGAACGCTAATTCGCTGGACAATAGGTACTACGAGTTCTGCGATGAATGGGTGGAGCACTTCGGAAAGGTCGTCACAGATGCCATCGGTGCGGTCCCGGCTCCGTCAGTTGAAGATTCGGCCGCCGCAATCGGCGGTTGAGAATGCTCGCAGGGGGTTGCAGATCCGCGCCTCTCTCCCGAAGTCTCGTCGCGGCGGGCTCGAGTCCAACGAAGCCGCAAAGGCTGGCCTAAGGTCCGGCGTCGCGCTAGCCCACAATCTGGCCGAGTTCCCTCTCGGTGACCCGCACGCCGTGCTCGATGAGCCTGAGGCCTACTACCTGGCGCTGTGCCGCTTTCGCGGCATGGCCTACCGAGCCCTCGAGCAAGGTAAGACAGCAGAGACGAGTAAAGCTATTCAGGTCTACCTGATGCGCGGTGGAGATCCCATGCTGAATCTATTCAAGGAATTGTTGAGGAAAGAACTATGAACGAGTGGATCGCAACAGACGGTAATGGCCCTGAAGTCCATTACGAAGCCCAATCAAGCAAACTTGCAGCAATGCTGTACGTGGACGATGGCGATTGGAATGAATGTGAGACGGAAACAACGTGGATTCAGGTCTTCGTTCGTCCCGCAGGCGACGGAGATGAGCATTCCGAATCTCACTGGGTTCGCCTAGATCCTCCAACCCCATTTTGCGAAGACGGATCTCGCAATCATGAGTGGGAATGCCCCCACGAAATCGTTGGCGGCCTGAAGGAAAACCCCGGCGTTATCGGTCATGGCGGGGGTGTAAAGATCAAGTCAGTCTGCCGGCGCTGCGGGCTATACAAAATCACGGACACCTGGGCAACGAACCCCGCAAACGGCGAGCAAGGGCTCGAGTCCGTCGAGTATGTCGAGCCTGACGACCTGAGTGTAGCTTGGGCGGAGTCGAACGGAGATGAAGAATGAAAGTCAAAGATCTCATCGAAATTCTCGAGCGCTGCGATCCCGAACAAAGCGTCATCATGAGTAAAGATGCGGAGGGTAATCGATATTCTCCGCTCTCTGAGGCAGTGGATGGCATGAAGTATTGGCCAGAAAATACCTGGAGCGGCACATGCTATGACTCAAATGACGCTGATGAATTTAGCCCCAAAGACTGGAATAGCCTCGAAAATGTTGTCGTGCTTTGGCCGGTAAACTGACATGTACGAATACAATCCAAATCTAACCGTTGGCAAGAACCTCGAGAGCATGGCGGCTGAGATTGAGTCGATACGCAGCGCGTGTGATGGGCTGGACGAGGCAATCAATAAGAGTCATGGAGCAGGTAGAGCTTACCTGCAAAATCTCCGAGACGATATGAGTGGTAATATTAGAAAAATTCATCTGAAGATGCGGAGCATCTCGGAGGAGTATCCACCGACCAAGCTCGTGTGTCCTCAATGCGGGTATGATGGTGAGGTGCATCTATCGAAGCATCAAAAACCGGAGCATGGCGGGTTTCGCATGCTGGAGATTGTGCTTCAGCCTCGGCGGATCTTCAGGATCGGTGAATTCAATAGAATGGAGCTGAGTGACCCAACAGAGTCATTCGACATGTTAGATAATATCTCAGATCCAAAAACCGAGGACTACCTCGATAGTGTTGGCGGTGTCTATGGGGACATTCGAAACTTCGCCAAGGGCAGATGGATCATCCTCTGCGGAAATTGTGGAGAGTGCTTCGATGGACGCATCTATGCTAAACTATGCCAGCATGATTACACCATGGAATCCATCGAAGAGCGGTGGGGCTCTAAGGGTAATAAGACCAGCGATTTTGCTAGGTGATGAGTGTGATGAAAGTGATTAGCGTGAGAGAGCTATTTATCATCATCCCAATTCTATCTGGGTGCATCTATGCGAACCGGGCTCCTGGCACAGTGAGCGCTTCCGGCGGTGACATCACGGAAGCTGTAGATCAGGCAATGAATCACTGCCGGAAGAAAGAAGTGGACCTGGGCATGGTGTGGGGGCCTGAGGAGCGCGAGATGTGCGTAAAGAACTCCATGGGTGAAGAGGCTTGGGATCTACTTCCCCGTCATCCGCATCAACAAACTAGCGTGATGAGGTGGATCGGATACTAGCCGATCGATTGGTGGATATCTGAATGAAGGTAATCAAAACGGAGTGCTTCGGCATCGTCGTTGAGCTTAGTGAAAACGGCGGCGGTAGTATTGAATCAAAGCTCAAATAAGATGGCCCAGGCGACAATGTCGAAATGTGGAATACTGCCATGGACGCGATCGAGTCGCTGGTCCTCGCGCATGCATGCGCCGGAATCGATATCGAGGACCCTAGGTATCTACAAGGAATCGAGACCGCTGTCCTAGCGATATCAGAAAGGATGTAGATAATGTACAAGAAGCGTGATGGAGAATGTAACGAGGAAATCTTCTGGGAATGCGTTACGGAGATCGGCTGGCCTTCTAGGAGTTCCAGCGTCATCAAGCGCGACCTGATTCACGCCTGGAATCAAGATTTTTCGGAATCTTTCCGGAAAATTTTCGGCGAAAAAACGCGCCAGGTTGGAAAAGCGCTCGACGAGTACGAAGAGCGCAATGAGATCGATTACTACCTTGGCGACGACAGCTTCTCAGATCTATCCGCCCATGTCGTCGGCCTCGGCAAGGATGTGTTCAGCAGGGAGGTCGATGATACTGAGCTTCTCGTCAAGCGCATCAAGGCAAGCGATTACAAGGAGTCGTTCGCTTACTGCATTCCCTATGCTGGGTCCTCGACCAAATCATTCGAGGATTACATGACGCTCATGGGGTACCCCATGGATGAGGAGGGTTGGTCTCATCGAAATTCATTCGATGGAGATCCACTCGAGACCTTCGAAGAGTACATGGAACACATGCGCGAAGACCATGCATGTGCAAGGGCGGGTGATTGGCGTAATATCGAGCACGAGCATTACGTGAACATGGCGAAGCCCTACCAACGCCGCTGTGAGATCTTCGTCAAAGAGATGAACGAACAGGGCTCGCTCAGCGAAGTGGAAAAGGATGCTGTTCAACTCGCGTCCGAGCTGTCTTCCTTCTTCCAGAATCTGAACACCGATGCTAGCGAGTCTGCCCTGAGCAACTGGTGGAAGCTCTACATGATCATGCAAAGCGGCGAGCTTCGTGACAAGCATGCAAAGCTACTCCCCATGGCAGGAAATCGCATGTATGGCGGCGAGAACCTGATCAACGATTTCAGGTTCTACATCGGAAACCTGGAAAGGTTCAAGTGCATGCACCATTATAAAGAAATGAAAAAGGTTGCGTGATGGGCGTGTATCGCAGGCAGGATCCTGAATCGATTGCTCGACGCGAACGGAGGATCGTTGAAAATATGCTTCAGGTCAGGCGACTGGAAACCTTGAATTCATATATCGACGATGATGGCATGTGGGTTAGGTGCTGCAAGGGTAACTCTGAAAGCCTTGCCAATGTTTATCTCTCCAGGGCCAAGGAAGAGACAGACCTGCTCATTCTCGAGCAGAGCCTCGAGCCTCCCGAATGAAGTTTGATACGCTCTGGATTGAAGAGGTGGGCCATCCGCCTTCGAACGCTCGTGAAGCTCGAGTCTTTGCGAACGCTAGGGTGTTATTTGCATCTGTGCCGGACGAAATTGTTCGAAGGTACATCAGAAAGTGTTTAGGGTTATAACCCAAAGGAGTGCAAATGTTTTTTCTTCCGTATGCGATCACTGCTGAGGAGGCGCGGGCTGAGCGGGCGTACCAACAGCGCAGGACAGACGCCTTGCGCAAGGATCCTGTACCGTGGGACCCCAACATGAAGTTCGAGGCTTCGCTTCACATCAAGGCATCGACGTACAAGATGCCTTCGCTATTTGATGTTGAGCCTACACCGGCAGAGCAATCGAATCCGAATAGATCTAAGAACCCCAAGCAGCATGCGATCTCCCCATGTGGTAAATGGCTTTATCGAGAGCGCATCATCGAGGCTGGGCAATCGCTTCAGACTAAGTCAGGTAAGCGAAATGGCGTCGTGATGTGGGATGGACCGGTAAAGATTCCCATCATTCACAAGACATGGCCGGGCAGCAGGAGCTTCAACACGGATCCCTGGATGTCGTTTACTCCGATGGAGTTTTTCACCTTGCGGCCTGGCACTCGACTTGCTCGAGGTCACACCATCGTCGCTGGGCTCGGACTCGGCCACCAGCTTGTCGAGGTCTGCAAAAAGCGAAACGTCAAAAAGGTCACGCTCATTGAGATCGATCAAGGCATTGTTGAATGGATCTTGCCTCGACTGGATCTTAATGGCAAAGATGTTGAGGTCGTAATCGGCGACGCGGATAAGCTGATCTACGACATGGAGGCCGATGTTGCGCTCATGGACATCTACCCATCCTACGGCGGCAATGGGCACCGTCTTCGACTCGACTATGGCAGAGGTATGCTACCTGGCATCGGGAAACTGTGGGTCTGGGGAGCAGCATGATCGAGCGTACACCTCAAGAGTGGGAGTACCTCGGGCGCCCGACGCCTGGCGGCCTGCGATTCTTCAGGAGTCTGCAGGACCGCCGCATCGCCGTCTGCGACGAGAGTGGGCCAAACCCATGCGTGGCAGAGGAAGGCGTCCTATTGCTCGACAAGAACCGAGACGCGACGATATGGATCGAGACTGACCGCCAGCGAAGTCAAAACCTTGGCGGAGCGCTGTGGATGCGAATCCGCTTGCCACTCGAGAGCGACGAGGGTAGAAAGTCATCGTGCAACATCACATTCTCGGACCTCGCATGGCTTATCCGCCGCGGTTTTTGGGATAGAAATGATGTTGCTGCTGAAAAGTGTGAAGATATCTCAGTTGCAGATATTCTTTACGTGTTCAAGTGGAACGACGTGAGCGAGTAAAATGAGCGCGCTTCCTGCAAAACGATACAACGCACCTCCTGAGCATATCTGCGATCTTCTGGCAGAAACCATCCCGAAGCTTAGCGGAGTTGAAGAGCATGAGTCCATTGACCTCGCCAAGCGCCTCATCGAGCTGCAGGATAAAAAGCGAAAAGGCGTGAACACCAATCACGTATCTAGCTCGTTTTCTTGGCTGTACCAGTTAGGCATCCTCACCTATCGACGCAGGTACCTCAATAAAGGCGGTGCCAGACTATTCCTTTCCCGTGCCCCGGGAGCCTCTATGGCCATGATCGTCTCAACGATGAAGGCTCGTCCATGGGTGTTCAACGGGAAGTGGCACTCGAGAGAGACCAACGAAGCGCTCGCGCGAGGAGAGAACCCATTCCCCGACTTTGTTGAGCCGCCAACCAAAGAGGAGATCGAGGACGCCAAAGCGGTCGTAGGCAAAAATAATCCGGAGTCGACCAAGGCTAATACAGAAAATCCCAAGAATAAAAAGAAGAAGAAAAAGAAGCCCGGAGATGCTGCAAAGAAGTTCGTCGATGACTGGACGGGCGTTATCGAGGATATTCCGGTCAAGAAGAAAAAGAAGAAGACCAAGCCTGAGCCGGAGCCCGAAAAGCCCAAGAAGAAAAAGAAGAAGTGCTGTAACGACCCGCACGTGGTCCGCAGCAAAAAGACCGGCAAGCGTTGGTGCAAGAACTGCGGTACCAAGTACAAGTCGAAGAAGGTGAAGTGATGGAAGGTTTTTTCATTTTTGAGTGCATGTCCGAGTATGAAAATGTCGTCGCCATCGTTCCGACGAACCTAGCAAAGCTCAAGGAGCTTGCGAATTCTATCCGCGTGCTATCTGACAAATTCGATGACTTTGCCGGTGTTTCATTTTGGGACGCAGTTGACGCATATGAAGCATTCGACATTAAGTCGTTGATCGATGACAGGGTGGCGCTAGATCACTACGAAGAGCATCGCTGGGCATTTGTTCGAGATGATCCTGGCGAACCCGATACGATGGATCTTCGAGCCCGAGTCGGGAAGCTGCACATCGACAAAGACAGTGTTTGGTGGAGCTTTTCGCCCAAGCACGGCAGTGAGATCATCGAGACATCATTCATCTCGATCGGCGAAGTCATCGAGCTAATCGGAAATCTTGGCGCCTCATGAGGTTCAAAGATTACAAGAAGCGCAGGCTGCCTGAGGAGATATCCAAGCTCTTCGAGGGCAGGCCGGAACCGATTGACTGGGCTGAGAATGAAGCTCGAGTTGTCGCTAGTGATGCTCTGAGTTTTTCAGACCTCGAGTTTTCAATTCGACGATTCGGCGAGCAGCTTACGGGCAAGCCGTGGGGTAGCGATAATGCGAGGGCGCATCTCGCGTGGTGCATTTCATGTGCGCTCGCTGGTCAGATACGGATGATTCGCAGCGACCTCATGCAGTCACTTGGCGACAGCATTGAGAGCCTCGCCAAAAAGGGCGCCGAGAAGGCAATGATGGAGCCTGTGGAGCTAGGCGTTTTGGTCCGCAAAGCTGCAGCAAAATTTGACGAGCGAGGCATGTCGCATGAGGCGGCTATCTGTCGAGATGCTGCAACGGTGATTGAGGAAGATTTATGAGCAACAAAACAGTTTCGAATATTCTCACGGTATGGTTCACGATCCTGATCAGTACGATCATGGCCGTTGCAATCTGCAACTACCTATCCAAAGAGCATCCTAAGTCCTGTTCTGAAATCAGCTCTGACTTCATGGGGGAGTGCATGGACAATGTGTCCAATGGGGGCCTCAACTATGCTTACCCCGATGAATGCGAGGAGTCTCGACGCCGAATCGCTCTGGACTGCCGTGAGGAGCGTCGTAGATGAGCGATCACATCGATGAAAAGGCAAGTGGCTTCATATCGGAGGAGCA
>Ga0209986_10003027_pt1 | contig 14929 bp, 11 predicted proteins | sample BlataG_FD_183168 | JGI IMG/M metagenome (GOLD analysis project Ga0209986, IMG submission 183168) | Deep subsurface microbial communities from Black Sea to uncover new lineages of life (NeLLi) - Black_00105 metaG (SPAdes) (version 2) | ecosystem: Environmental > Aquatic > Marine > Oceanic >...
TGTTTCCGGTTTCGGAAAATCCAGCGGTGATAATGATCGCTGCTGAAACACCTGCCTGGCCACAATCCTCGAGCACGCTGGTCACGGTTGGGGCTGGAGAGACAATCACTGCCAGATCGACAGGTTGTCCGATGTTGGCAATGGCGTCGAAACCAGGCGCGGAGAAGGCTCCCTGCGCTTTAGGGTTTACAGCGAAGACGTTTTGATAACCCCCTTCAAGGAGCTGGGCTATCAGTTCGTAGCCCAGCTTGCCTTTTGAGGTTGATCCCACGACGGCTACGCCGCGGGGGTAGAAGAGTTTTTCGATGCTCATCCTATCCAGAGACCTCAAGCCCGGCCTGGAAGGCCGTCGCGTTCCGTTTAGCGCCTGTTTTCCAACGCTGGCGGATGATGTTCGATACTTCGTGTGGATCAAAAATCTGACCCAATTTGGTGTGTCCGAGGACGGCCCCCATCACGAAAATGTTGGCTGGAACGGGAGCGCCTTTGTGCAAGGGTATCTCCTCCGGATCGAGGTAGAGCAGGTGGGCTCCGGCCGCTTTCACTTCCTCCTGCACCTGATCGAGTTCGGGATAGGGCGCTTTACCCAACATCACCGCCGTCGGAAGCCAGAGGTGTCCCAGTAAGACGAAGTCCTTCCCGGGTTTGATGAAGCGGATAGCTTTGAGCGACTCGGACAGCTCCATTCCGACCACCAAGTCAGCGCCTTTCTCAGGGATATTAGGGCCGGTCACCTCGCGGCCAAGACGCACCTGGGCTTTGACAAAACCGCCACGTTGAGCCATCCCCTTGATTGGGAAAACGTTGACCGGTATCGCTTTCCGCAGCGCTGCCTCTGCCAGGATGTTACTCATCGTCAACACCCCTTGACCGCCGACGCCGACGAGATAAATATCATAATTCATGGCCATTACTCTTTCACGATAGCTTCTCGGTGACAGACGTCAGCACATAACCCACATCCGTAACACAGGATGGGGTTAATGATGATCGTTTCCTCTCCGACGTCGATGGCGGGACAACCCGTGTGGATGATGCATAACTGGCATAGGTTGCAATTCTCGGGTATCACGTGGACCAACCCCGGCATGACATCCCGTCGTTGAGCCTGGATGGCGCATTCTTGTCGTGCAAGCACCACCTTCACACCTGGGAGATGCATGCATTTCAGGATGGTTGCGGTGGTGTCCTCCAGGTCGAAGGGGTCGACTATATAGAACTGATCTACGTTAAGGGCGGGGATGATTTTGGCGATGTCCACCCGACGGTTTCCTGGCGGTTGGAATTCCTTGGATGTGCCTGGGTTGGCTTGCATTCCGGTCATGCTGGTCCACCCATTATCCATAATGATCAGGGTCAACGGAACCTGATGCTGAACTGCGTTGATCAGACTTGGGATCCCAGCGTGGAAGAAGGTTGAATCGCCGATGGTGGCGATGACCGGGGTCTCGACCCCACCATGGACATACCCTTGCGCCAGTCCAATGCTGGCGCCCATGGCGACCTCGTTCCAGACCGTGTCGAACGGTGGGTTCATTCCCAGGATGGTGCAGCCGATGTCCCCGGTGACCATCACTTCATCCTTGTTGAACCTTGACTTCCGAATAGCTTGATTGATGGCCATGAAGGTTCCCCGGTGAGGACAACCGGCACAAAGCGTGATCGGTCGCTGAGCAGCGAGCGCCTCAGCCTCGCTCCTTCCCTGGAAGCAACCCTCAGGGATGTCTATGTCTAGGGCGACCCCCATGCCCTTCACGACGTGGCTGACGTCATATTCACCCACCCGGCTGAATGTGCCATCTAACTTGCCGATGATTTTGCCCTCATACCCCCACTTGTGGGCTTCGAGGTAGACGCCACGTTCGATGTGTGGCTCAAGCTCCTCCAGTATTAATAAGGCCTCACAATGTTGAAAGAGGTCTCGTACCTCATCGGAAGGCAAAGGGTTGGGCGTCGCCACTCGAAGCACGGAAAGGTCTTCAGATTTAACACCATATTGGGGTGCGATTTCGAAACCCTCTTCCAGGTACGAAGCAGCCACTCCGCTGGCGATGATGCCCAATCCGCCAGGCTCTTGGGCAAGCTGGAGCCGGTTCAAGCCCCATTCCCGGATGATGTACTCCGCTTTTTCGAGCCGGGCGATCAGATCGCGGTGTTGGGTCATACTGATCGCCGAACCGGCTTTGGTGTACTTGGTGGTATCTTTCTCTAGGATCGGCTCCCGCTTAAGTGGGGGCAGTGGTTCTTCGATCTCCACCATGGCGTGAGAATTGGCGATGGCTGTTACCAGCCTGAAAAAGATCGGGCTCCCTATCTGCTCGGAGAGGTCGAAGGCGACCTGGATCAGTTGGTAGGTTTCCGCCACGGAGGAGGGCTCCAACATCGGCAGATCGGACATCAGGGCGAATCCCCTCGAATCCTGTTCCGCCATGCCGGCACTGGCCCCTGGATCATCAGCCACGTAAATGACCAAGCCGCCGTTGCATCCGGAATATGCGATGGAGATTACCGAATCATAGGCTACGTTGAGCCCCGACATCTTCATTGCACACAGGGCTCGTTGATCGGCCCACGAAGCTCCAGCGGCAATCTCAAAGGCGACCTTTTCGTTGGTGCTCCATTCGATGTGCCTATCTTTAACTACTGGCATTGTCATAAGGGTAGTGAGAGCGCCGGTTGATGGTGTGCCCGGGTAGCCGGTCAGGACCTTTGCTCCGGCTCGCAATGCGCCGAATGCCAATGCCTCATTGCCGGTAAGGATCTTCGTTTTCAATCTACGCCTCCATCAGGCCATCAAAAGCTCTGTTTGCGCTGGATTTGTGGGCAAGAATGTACCCTCTCCTGGCAGCGCGACAACCTCTCCCTCCCAGAGGACACGACGTCCACGCTGGAAAGACATCTCCGGCCACCCCAAAACCGCCTGTCCCTCATAAAGGGTGTATTTGGCGTTGGAGTGTTGATTCTCTGCTCGAATGGTGTACGGACGTGTTGGGTCGAAGACGACCAGGTCGGCGTCGGAGCCAACCGCGATAGTGCCCTTTTTGGGGTACAGACCAAAGATGCGTGCGGGATTCTCGCACAATACCTGCACCAAGCGGACGACGCTTATTCTCCTTCGATTGACACCTCCATCGTAAACCAAAGGCAATAAGGTCTCGATCTGTGGAGAACCAAAAGGTTGGTCAAGGAAGTCTCCAGCGAGGTCTTTTTTCTTTGGGGCATGATCGGTGGAAACAACCTGGATGGTGCCATCGGCCAGGGCATCCCATAACGCCTGGCGATCATCGGCGCTGCGGATTGGTGGACCGATCTTGGCCAGCGCCCCCAGTCGCTCGACGATCTCTTGCGTCAGGGTGAGATATTGGGGGCATGTCTCGGCGTAGACCGGTCGTCCCTGCTGTTGAGCTTGCCGAATATGCCGCAGCGCACGAGCGGCTGTCATGTGGACGATGTAAAGTGGACAATTCGCGACCTCAGCCATGCGTATCGCCCGAAAGACCGCCTCTTCCTCTAACGCCGCTGGTCGTGTGGCGTTGAAGAATTTGGCGGAGGCGTCCGGTCCCGTCAGGTACTTGTCCTCCAGGAAATCGATACCACCCCCGTTCTCACAATGAACCATGGCCATGCACCTTAGCTCGGAGAGTATGTCCATGGCTTTGAGTAGGTGGTAATCGTCGGTGTACCAGCCCTGTTTGATATAGGGCATGAAGAACTTGAAGGTCTTGATGCCCAACTCGATCACCGATGGAATCTCGGGCACTTGTTTTGGGGCATCGAACAAACCTCCATGCAGTCCAAAATCCAATCGGGAATTGGCCAGTCCGTCTTCCCGCATCTCCTGGACTTTTTGAAGCAGGCTGTCTCCTGGACGTGCATAGGCGAAGTGGAACAGCGTCGTCGTTCCCCCGTATGCAGCGATACGTGAGCAGTCCTCGACGCTATCCAGGTAAACCGGATGAACATGGACGTCGATGATGCCCGGGAAGAGGTACTTGCTGCTGGCGTCGATCACCTCATGGGCCACTTCGCGCGGTATGTCCGCCTCGACTGCGGCAATAACTCCGCCTCTCACGGCGACATCGACCCGGCGCACTCCTGCTCCGGTGACAACATTGCCATCGACGAACAATAGATCAAAAGTTTGATCCACACTCTGCTCCTTTGATTTCTCTCACTCCTAAGCGTTCTTTGCCTCTTCGATTGCCGCCAAGACCTTTTCGGGAGTCAGTGGTAGGTCTTTGATACGCACGCCCAAAGCATTGGTGACAGCGTTTGCGACTGCCGGTGCGGCAGGTGTCAAAGATGGTTCGCCTATGCCTTTGGCACCGAATGGTCCCAAGCCTGTTCCCGACTCGAGGATGATCGCCTTGGTGGTCGGCAGATCGCGCGATGTCGGGATTAGGTATTCGGAAAGCGATGGGGTCTGAATCACGCCTTCAACGACCTGCACCTCCTCCATCAGCGCATATCCTAAACCCTGAGCGCTGCCGCCCTGGATCTGTCCCTCAACGGCGATCGGATTGATGGCTCTGCCCACGTCGTGGCAGCCAACGCTCTTGAGCAAGGTGATCTCACCTGTCTCCGTATCCACAGCAACCTCAACCGCGTGGGCGCCGAAGGTGAAGTCTGGGAAGATGTCCCCTTGACCGGTCTCCGGATCGATTGGGTCGGTGAAGGGGGCTTTGAAAAGCGCCAGGTTGGAAAGCGGCAGACCTTCGGCGGCGCACATCTTGGTCAGTTCCGACAATGGGAGGAGATTCTCCGGATCGCTCTTCACGTAAACTTTGCCGTCAGCCAACTCCAAGTTTTCAATGTCCTGCTCAAAGTGTAATTGTGCATATTCAAGCAAAACCCTGCGTATCTCGCTGGCTGCCTGGTGAACGGCGCTGCCGGACATATAGAGTTGACGTGTGGCGGTTGTAGTCCCTGCCAGTGGAGTCAGTGCTGAGTCGGTACTGTAGATGATGAAATTTTCCAGGGGCACCCCCAGCACCTCGCTGGCGATTTGGCACAGGGTGTTCACTTGGCCGCCGCCGAGGTCGGGTACACCACAACGGATCACCGCTGTCCCATCCAGTTCGAGGCCAACCCAGGCTCGTGAGGTATCGTGGAACCAGGTGATCCGACCATAGCTTTGCATATATGAGGCAAATCCCTGCCCAACTTTTATTAGGCCGCATTCGCTCGTTTTTTCGCCCAGCGCTTCCAAGGCTCGCGTAGCGGTCTCTTCCAGCCATACGGCGCTTTTCATCTGCTGTCCGGTGGCGTTTCGGTCGCCCGTACTGAGGTAGTTCGCTCGGCGTACGTCTAATGGGTCCATATCGAGTGCTTTAGCGATTTCGTCCATCTGCTGCTCATACGCCACGCAAGCTTGCGCGGCACCAAATCCCCGAAAAGCGCTGGTGAAAGGGTTGTTGGTAGCAACCGATGTGCTGTCCACTTTCAGATGTTCGACACGATAAGGGCCGCATGCGGTGACAGTGGCGTACAGCAAGACGTACGGACTCAAATAGGGATAGGCGCCTGCATCTGAGATCATCTCGATCTCGGCGGCAGTGATGCGACCGTTCCTTTTCACGCCGGTGTGGTGGGTGATGATAAAGGGATGGCGCTTGGAGTGAGCCATAATCGACTCCTCGCGCGAGTAGGCTAAACGCACGGGTCGGCGGGTATGTTTAGCGAGCAGCGCTAAGAAGATCTCGACCGTGATGTCCTCTTTGCCGCCAAAACCACCCCCCAGAAGCGTTCCTTGGATGTGGATCTTATTTTGTGGGACGCCCAAAGCCCTGGCGATGCTGCGAAAGTGTTCCACGACTTGCGTACAAACACGGATGTGGATCACATTCTGATCGTCCATCCAAGCCACACCGGCTTCCGGTTCAAGGTAGGCGTGATCGACGAAGGGGACGCTGAAGGTGTTCTCGATGATCATGTCCGCCATGGCCATGCCGGCCTGTACATCGCCCTTTCGGATCTTCCACGTTGCTACGATGTTATCCGGTTCATAGACCACCGGCGCGCCAGGTTTCATCGCCTCCAGAGGATCGTACACACCAGGCAGGGTATCATACTCGATCTCAATCCGTTCCAGCGCTTGTTCGGCGATATCCAACCTCTCAGCTGCGACCAGCGCAATCGGTTCGCCCCGGTATCGGATGACCTCGGAGGCGAGCACCGGCGCGTCGGTGCCAGCGCGACGCTTTTGACCAGTTTGGCCTGGCATGTCGGTTACCAACTTGGCATCCGGCAGATCCTTCGCGGTCAATACGCATATCACCCCCGGTAGTTCCCGTGCCTTGCTCACATCCAGTCGTTTGATGCGGGCTGATGGCTGGCTGCTGCGGAAGACCTTGCCATGGAGCATGTTCGGCATGCTAAAGTCGCCAGCGTAGACAGTGCTGCCTACGGCTTTCCCCAAGGCATCAACCCGGCGCAGTGGCTTGCCCACCACACGAAGATCGGGAGGTTCTACAGGAGGGAGTGGTTTTGCTTTGTATTTCATTGTTTACCTCCTTGCCCTGAGTCGGCCAACGCGCTCGCCGCCATCCTCTCAGCCGCGATTTGTATGGCCGTAATGATCTGGGCATAGCCGGTGCAACGACATAAGTTGCCGGAGATGGCCTCCCGGATTTCCTCTTCTGAGGGATGTGGGTTCTGGTCCAACAACGCTTTGGCTGAGATGATCATGCCCGGCGTGCAATAGCCGCATTGCGCGGCGCCAGCATCGGCAAAAGCCTCCTGTATTGGATGGGGGTTGTCCATGGTGCCCAGGCCAGCATTGGTGAGGATCTCCGATCCATCTGCCTGACAGGCGAGGACAAGACAACTGTTGACCGCCTTACCGTTCAAGAGCACAGCGCATGCACCGCAATCCCCCTTTTCACAGCCGTTCTTGACATCGGTGTAGTTCAGCTGGCGTAAGGCATTCAGCAGGGTCTCATCTGGGCTAAATGCAACCTGGTGTTTGCGACCGTTAACCGTGAGTGTAATCATTTTAGGTTGCATCGCTTTCCTCCCTTGGCGCCATTTCCTGTGCCGCCCTACTCAGCAGGCGTCGCACAAGCACCTCAACCATGCGCCGTCGATAGTCGGCTGACCCGCGGATGTCATCGATCGGGCTGACAGTCTCAGCGGAGAGCTGTCCCGCTAGGTCGATGATCTGTAGCTTGAGCGGTTGGCCGACTAAGATTTCCTCAGCGGCGTAGGCGCGGATGGGGCGAGTAGCCACAGCCCCCAGGGCAATGCGCGCTGACTGGCAAAGGCCATCTTCATCCTTCTCGACCATCACCGCCGCGCTCACAACCGAACAAGCGGCTCCTTTGCGGAGCCCAATCTTGGAGAAGCCGCCGGAGCTACGCGTCGAAGGCAGAGGCCAACGAATGGACACCAATAACTCTTCCGGTTGGCGTAGCGTCTCATTCACTCCGACTATAAATTCGTCCAGCGGCACTCGACGTACGCCTTTCTGACTGGCAAGCTCAACCTCAGCGTTCATAACGAGCAGTGGAGGGGCGGTATCGGCCGCTGGCGAGGCATCCACCAGGTTGCCGCCCACCGTCGCTCGATTGCGGACCAAGGGGCTGGCAAAGACCGCTGCCGCCTGCCTCAACGGTGACCCATACTCAGCGATTAGGGGGTCTGTCAGCAACTCAGCGATGGTGGTTGTGCTGCCGAGGACCAGATGACCGTCCTCCCTACGGACCCCGTGTAGCTCGTTGAGCCTGGTCACATCCATCAGCATTTTGTAACGGTGGCGGTCCTCTCGCATATAGACGATGATGTTTGTGCCACCTGCCAATGGTGTGAGGTCGGGAGCCCTATCCCCTAACATCTCAAGGGCTTCGGGTAAGGTTTGGGGCATCAGAAGATCGAATTCGGGCACCATCTGTCTCTCCCTTCTCCTACTTCACCAAATGCATGTTGCTTGGCGACAGGCTATAGCCTTTGAGCGGCGCCTCCCGAGTAAAGTAAGATCTCATACAAACTTCCTCTTGGCGTGGATCTCCGCCAATGTATGTCATCCAATGTAGATCAAGGATGCAGCGTTGGCATTCAGTTCATCCATTGCGCTGGGCGCGCCTAATTAACTGTGTGAGACTCAATATAATTCATCACAGATCGTACAATGCTTGCGAAACCGGTGCATCGACAACGATTACCCCGTAAATAGCTCCGCACATCATCCTCGGTGGGCGAGGGAATCTCTTCGAGCAAGCTCTTGGTGATCATCAAGATCCCAGGGGTGCAATAGCCGCATTGAAAACCTTTATGTTCGATAAAGGCCTCCTGCAGCGGATCCAACTGGCCGTCAGGGGCTTGCAACCCTTCTACGGTTAGCACCTCGCTTCCATCGGCTGCAATGGCGAGCACCAGGCACGACAACGCTGGCTTGCCATTAAGCTGAACGGTGCATGCACCGCACTCGCCGATGCCGCAGCCATACTTGGTGCCGGTGAGCTGCAACTGATCGCGAAGAACATTCAAGAGCAATTCATTGGGTTCAACCCAGAGACTGTGAGTTTTGCCGTTAACCATCATCTGGATGAGGTGCTTCTCGCCGGGTCCGACCCGTAGAGTGGTTGTACGCCTCGTTTCTGGAGTCGTAGTGCGATCGCTCTTTTCGAAACCTCCGAAGGGGCGGCTCCCGTTCGTCCGCTCCCAGGCCACATTCAGGACATCGTGGATGAGGGCTTTAACGATCTGGCGGCGATACCAAGCTGTGGATCGCACATCGTCGATAGGCGAGACCTCCTCCGAGGCTACACTGCCTGCCTGAAGCGCCAGTTCGGTATCAAAGGTCCGGCCAATGAGAGAGGCCTCTGCTTGCCTGGCGCGCATGACCGTGGGGGCCACTGCGCCTAAGGCCAATCGGCAATCCACGATCCTATCTCCATCACGCACGAGGGTCGCCGCCGCGCTCACCTTGGCAAGGTCGGCTTTGACGCGTGACACTTTGATAAATGCACTTCCTGTGTTCGGCTGTGGTGGCGGGAGATGGATGGAAGTCAGCAATTCACCACTCCGCAAATTCGTTTTGCCCGGTTCTAACAAGAAATCTTCAATTGGGATCACCCGCTCGCCGTCGGGCATAAGAAGGGCCAAATGAGCGTCGAGGGCTATCAGCGCCGGGACGGTATCTGAGGCCGGTGATCCATTGCACACATTGCCACCGATGGTGCCCATCATCTGGATTTGCATTGAGCCAAAGGCATCGCAAGCCTCCGCTAAGGCGGTATAGTTTGCTCGTATCTTCGGCATGTTGCGACATGTTCGGATCGTTGAGCGTGCGCCGATGAGTAGTTTGCCCTCCGGTGATGAAACCCTATCAAGCTCTGGTAGCTTGTTGATATTGACCAGGCATTCTATGGGAAGGTTCTCCATCTTCATTTGGACTAGCAGGAAAGTGCCCCCTGCCAATACGCACGCACGATTCCCGTATTCACTCAGGATGGATATCGCTTCGGCTAACGACGTCGGCTCGAAATACTCGAAATCATGCACTAGAATATGTGTGTTGGTCATGGGGTGAGGATGAACTATTTCGATGCTCATTTCGACTGACCCTTATCTTTTAATGCTTTCATAATTGCCTCTGGCGTGATTGGCAGTTCGTAGAAGCGGATACCGATCGCATTGTAAACGGCGTTGGCGTAGGCTGCGGCCACTGGGTTAGTGGCTGCTTCGCCAATTCCCTTGGCGCCGAATGGTCCACTGGGCTCATAACTGTCGGCGAAGTATGAGTGGATATCTTGCACGTAAGGCGTTTCACCGATGGCTGGCGTCTTGGCGTCGACCCAGTAGCCCCGAGAGGCGATCTGGCCATCGGGTTCCCACTGGTTGCACTCACACAGAGCATACCCCATTCCTTTTGATAGCCCCCCTTCCAGTTGTCCGACTGCCATGTCTGGGTTGATCACCGTGCCGCAATCACTGCCCATGGCTGCCCGCTTCGTGCGCACCTCTCCCGTCCACGTATCGACTTCCAACTCGACGAAGACCGTTACATAGGCCGGGGGGCAGTTGACCGGTCGGTAGCTCTCTACTGCGGCAATGGTCTTCCAGCTCTCCGTCCAGCATCGGGTGGCGATCTCGCTGATGGTCATCCGCTTCTCGGGGATCGAAGGTGCATAGACCATCCCTTGAGATTGCTGTTTATCGAGCTTTAAGGTCAGCGCGTCCGGCATGACGTTCAAGTAATGAGCTGCCGTCTCCAGAAGCTCCTGCCGTACTCCCTCAGCAGCTTTAAGCACCGCGCCGCCTCCGGCGTAGACGCCACGTGTGGCATGGGTCACACAGTCATAGACGGTGGAGCGGGTCTCAGCTGGCGCGAGGTTAACCTTCTCCAGGGGCACACAAAGCGCTTCGGCGGCGATCTTGGCCAGCGCATCCAAGGTGCCTCCACCGTGATCCATGAGGGCGGTGATAACATCTACCGAGCCGTCCTGGTTGACCTTGACCATGGCGCCGGAGAAGTCGATCACATCTCCAGGCTGGGGTGCGCCGGCGCTTGAGGTGTGGAAGCCTCGCGCCAATCCGACCCCCCTCCGGAAACGTCCGGATTGAGAGCCTGGTTTGGGTCGGTTTTCCCAGTCGATGATCTCAGCCCCTTGACGGAGCAACTCGGGCACCCCATCACTCTGCACGATCGATCGTACTAACGGGCCCTGCCCCCAGAAAGTGTCACCCAATCCAATGTAGTTCTTAAGGCGCAATTCGAGCGGGTCCATTCTGAGCTTCTCAGCCAATTCATCCATGAGCGTTTCCGCGGCGAAGGTGACCTGGGGGTTGCCGAAACCTTGCATCGCGCAGGAGGGGGCTTTGTTGGTATAGACGGCAGTGCCCCGATACCGGACATTGGGTAGCTTGTAGAGGGATACGAGCCATCCGACACACACACCCAGGAAGGAGTAGGGTTGGATGTTGTGCGCCCCGATGTCAGCGACGAGCTCCATCTCCGCTCCCAGCAGCGTGCCATCCTTCTTCGCGGCTAACTTGAGGGCGATCCAGGTTCCGTAACGGGTGTGGTCGTGCATGTCCTCTTCCCGGGTCAGGGTGAGTTTGACCGGGCGACGAGCCTTCAGCGCCAGCGCAGCGCAGATGGGGATCACGGAGTTCATTTGGATGCTCGAGCCAAAGGTCCCTCCGATGGGGACGCGCTTCACATTGACCTTGCTCAGTGGAATGTTGAAGATCTCTCCGAGAAGGATCCGCACATTGTGTATGGACTGCGTCGTAGGCCAGATTGTGAGGCCGCCATCGCTTTCCGGACGGCATACGACCGACTTCGGTTCCATTTGTGCGTGGTAGATTTTGGGGGTCTTGAAGGTGCCCTCAACGATCACATCCGCCTCAGCGAAGGCTTGATCAACGTCTCCTTCCTCCATCTGGCGAGAGCAGGCGATGTTGTTCTCGACCTGGATCTCTTCCTCGCCCCACAGGATGGTGTCATAGATGGGTTCAGCCCCTGACTGCATCGCCTGGAAGGGATCAATGAGCACTGGCAGAGGTTCATACTCGACCTTTATGGCGCGGACGGCTTTTTCTGCCAGTGCCTCGGTATCAGCGGCCACGGCCGCTACCGCCTCTGCCATCCTTCGAACCTTGTCAGCCAGGATAAAATGATCCTTGTGGAGAACCGAGGGGATGGTGATGATCCGTTCGTTGTAGCGAACGTGGGGGATATCATCGAAGGTGATGCACACAGCCCCCATGGCTTCAGCGTCCTGCACGTCTACCCCTTTGATCCGGGCATGGGCATATGGGCTGGAAAGAATACGTCCGTAAATCATCCTGGGCAGCTGGATGTCGATGGAATATCGTTCCGACCCCGTGACCTTGGCGACGCTGTCCTTACGCTGGGTGGCCATTCCGAGCACATTAAATTTACTATGGTCCATAGCTTGATTCTCCGCTTTTATACCCTCGAGGAATTCTTTATCTTTATTACCTGTCCTTCTGCGTGTATCTCTTCCTCGCTCGTTTGGTGAGTGTACAATAAGCTACCTGACCCCCCCTGGATCATCATGGGATGTGAATCTATTTTAAATCCTACCGGTCACCAAAGCGATGAGAGCCATACGGATGTAGATGCCGTTCTTTACCTGGCGGAAATAGGCCGCTCCGGGCAAGGAGTCGACGTCGGTGGCGATTTCGTTCACCCGCGGCAAAGGGTGGAGGATCGTCACTTCGGGTCGGATCCGTTCCACCATTTCGCGGGTCAGGATGTAACTGATTTTAAGTCGCTCGTATTCAGCAGGATCCTCGAGGCGCTCTTTCTGGATGCGGGTCATGTAAAGTACATCGGCTTTTTTCAGTGCTGACTCAAGGTCGGTTGTTTCCTCTAACTTGACGCCGCCCTCACGCAGCCGGGCTGTGATCTCGTGTGGCATGTTTAGTTGATCGGGGGCGACGAGGATGAGGCTGCAATCGTAGTGCTTGTACAACTCAACGCCAGCGTGGACGGTCCGACCATATTTGAGATCGCCGCATAAGACGATCGTGATGTCATCAAGATGTCCTCGCTCGGAGCGGATTGTGAATAGATCTAGGAGCGCCTGGGTGGGATGCTGTCCAGCGCCGTCGCCCCCGTTGATCACCGGGGCGGTCGCTGCCTCCGCCGCCACCTTCGCTGACCCGATCTCGGGGTGGCGTATGACGATCACGTCTGCATACTGATCGATGGTGCGGATGGTGTCCGCGAGAGATTCCCCTTTGGCAGACGAGGTGGTGCCGACGGAGGCAAAGCCAACTACCTCGCCCCCCAGACGGTGCATGGCGGTCTCAAACGAAAGACGTGTACGAGTGCTGGGCTCAAAGAATAGGGTTGCCAGGATGTATTCTTTCATGAGGTCTAAGACTCGGCTCTCCTCCAACCGTAGGCGCATGTCCTCGGCCACATCCATGATGGTTTCGATCTCCTCGCGAGTGAATTGGGCTCCGTCGAGGATGTCTTTTCCCTTGAAGTCATGCATAGAATTCCTCCTATTGCGCGCCCCTTATTCTAGAAGATTTTGCTTCATCATACACAACGCGCTCGTAGAATCGCATCGCCATGTGCAGCGTGGTTAGCTCATGCTTGCCTCGATTCCCTTGTTGAGCAACGTTGTGATCTGAAGGGAGGCGTTACGGCAATACTCTCGGTATTGTTCTGCTCGTTCTTTGTTGAAGCGAGAAATAGGTCCAGCGACGCCGATGCCCGCCACTACAGCCCTGCTTCGATCGCGGATCGGTGTGGCCACCCCCCAGGCTCCTTGATCTGTCTCCTGGTAACTTTCTGCGTATTCATGTTCCCGAATCTTGATTAATTCAGCCATCAACTTGTCTGGGTCGGTGATGGTGTTGACGCATAGTTTTGGTAGCCCCCTCTCTCGGATGACATCTTGGATCTCCTCGTGTGGGAGATAGGCCATAAGGATCTTTGAGGATGCCCCCGCGTGAGGGAGACGGCGTGTGCCCACATCCAATGTCATTCGAACGGGGTGACTGCTCTCGACCTTTTCAATGCAGACGACCTCGTGGTTTTGCCACGCGGTGAGGATGGAGGTCTCTTCCGTGAACTTGGTGAGTTCTTGCATGCAGGGCTTGGAGATGTGGATCAACTGTGTGGTTTCCGTGGCAAGGCAACCCCAGGCGAAGAGGCGATAACCGAGACGCCACCTTTTGTTTAATCTATCCCGACGTAGAACCCCATGGGATTCCAGGCTAACCAGGAAGCGATGCAGGGAGATCTTCGGCATAGTGCAAATATCCATCGTCGCTTTCCCGACAACCTGCTTGCCTCAACATCCTGCGAGTGTGTTGATCCATGACCAACATTCCCATTTCCTCCATGATGCGCAGGGCCGCTTGGTGAATCTGACGTGAGTCCTCCTTACTGAGTAGACGCAGCTTCCCCATCTTTTCTCCTACTTACCTATTTCGCCCGGTTCACAACTTCTTTAGCCAGCTCCGGCACTCGGTGACTTCCTAGAATCTCCTTTACCTTTTGATTGGCTTGGGCAGTAAAATCCTTCCTGCCATAGGGTATATTTCGGGCGATTCTGAAGCTCGGAAAATGCAGACCGGACTTGAAATGACTCGGTGAGTCATACACCCGGCTTTTTGTGTAAGCTTCCTGGCCAGCTCCATCGATCTCATTCCGAAGCACTTGATATTAATAGGGAAACTCGATTCCCATCTCGGCAAGTTCGTCTTTGACTCTCCGGTACATGTCAAAGTGCTCCTGTGTGGGCAGGGCCGTGGCTACATCGTAGCACTCCTGGTACTCAACACCCATCGGCGCATCCGCAGCCCGGCTTTCATATTTGTCTAGAAGCTTTAAGGTGATTTCATTGGCCTGATCCCTGGTCATTCCCTGCCTGGCAACGGCATGGCCGACCTCCATACCGATCCGTGCTTCCAGAGGGGTGGCCCGGTTGCGGAATTTGTTTCTGGCCGAAGCCATCTCCCACAGGTGCCAGCCGGTCACCGTGCTGACCAGGGCATGGCAGGCTGTCTCATAGAAGAGCATCTCGGTCATGGGACCCGCGTTGGCGAAGCCGTTGGAGGTGTAGAGCAGTTTGCTGTTCCTGGCCATGGCTTGCCCTGCTACGGCAATGGGCCATAGAAGTTCCCGAGTGGTATTGGAGACCCAGTTCAAGTGGAAGGGGAAGTGCTGATTGTAATTGGCTCCGTAAATGCACAATCCGTTCAAGCTATAGGCAACCAGGACCACCGCCACCCCTTCGGATCCTCCACACCATCCGCCGTAAATCGGGCCGGTAAGGTTCCCGACATAACAACCGTACTGGTGGCAGTGGACCACTCGGTTCAATTGGGTATCAGCGGTCTTAAATTCGGTAAGCGTCCCGATAATACGGGAATCGCTGGTCCGGACCCCCCACTCATTATTAGAAACGGCGATCTGACCGCTGTCATGTTCTGCCGTACA
>Ga0209986_10003028_pt1 | contig 14926 bp, 15 predicted proteins | sample BlataG_FD_183168 | JGI IMG/M metagenome (GOLD analysis project Ga0209986, IMG submission 183168) | Deep subsurface microbial communities from Black Sea to uncover new lineages of life (NeLLi) - Black_00105 metaG (SPAdes) (version 2) | ecosystem: Environmental > Aquatic > Marine > Oceanic >...
GATGAAATAGGAGGACATTAGGAGACAATATGGCGAAGAAAAACAAGGACGTCAGGGGAAAAGAGAAGAAGAAACCAAAAACTAGTGCATCAACAAAAAAATATGATGCCTCGAAGATCCAGGTACTCAAGGGACTTGAAGCTGTTCGACGAAGACCCGCTATGTATATTGGTGATACTGGTTTAAGGGGTCTCCATCACTTAGTTTTCGAAGTTGTGGACAATGGTATTGATGAAGCTTTGGCTGGCAACTGCGACCTAATAAAAGTCACGTTGGATAATGATATAGTGTCGGTCGAAGACAACGGCAGCGGTATCCCGGTGGACATCCATCCCATCCAGAAAAAATCAGGACTCGAAGTCGTCATGACCATGCTTCACGCCGGCGCTAAGTTCGATGATAAGGTATACAGTATAAGCGGTGGGTTACACGGCGTAGGCATCTCAGTAGTCAATGCCTTGAGTGAGCTCCTCAATGCCGAGGTATATCGGGATGGCAAAATCTGGTTTCAAAGCTACAAACGTGGCAAGCCTGAAGCCGAGATCAAGGTGATCGGTACAACAAAGAAAACCGGTACGAAGATTACTTTTAAGCCAGATACCGAAACTTTCAAAAAGATTGAATTCCACAAAGGAATAATCACCCAGCGTTTACGTGAACTGTCATTTTTAAATAGAGGTTTAAGAATCGATTTCGAAGAACCAAAGACTAAATTCAAAGAACGTTATTTGTCACAGGAAGGCGTTGTTGACCTGATCAAATATCTGGATTCGGGTCGCACCCGCTTACATAAACCAATATGTTTTTCGCACCGGCATAACGGTATTGATGTTGAGGTTGCCCTGGAGTACAACGACTCTTATTTGGAGAATATCTTTACCTACGCGAATACAATTAATACCCACGAGGGCGGTTCCCATCTCGTGGGGTTTAAGAAGGCGCTCACCAGAACGCTCAACGATTATGCACGTCGCCACAATCAGCTCAAGGACAGCGTCAGTTTTGCTGGTGAGGATACACGTGAGGGGTTAACTGCGGTGGTTTCAATAAAAATAAGAAACCCGCAGTTTGAAGGACAGACCAAAACAAGGTTGGGTAATCTAGAGGCAAAAGGTGCGGTTGAATCCCTGGTCAACGAACAGCTCTCCGCCTTCTTGGAAGAAAACCCGAGGTACGCAAATATCATTATCGGCAAGATCAAAACGGCAGCCAAATCCAGGTTAGCGGCCAAGAAGGCTCGTGAATTAACCCGGCGCAAGTCTCTGCTCGACAGTGAGACCCTACCTGGCAAACTCGCTGACTGTTCATCCACAAACCCTGATGATTGTGAAATATTTGTTGTCGAAGGCGATTCTGCAGGCGGTAGTGCCAAACAAGGCAGAGACCGGAGATTCCAGGCTATCCTACCGTTGCGCGGTAAGATTCTGAACGTTGAAAAGAGCGGTTTGAACAAAATATTGAGCAATACTGAAATCAGAACTCTCATCTCGGCAATTGGCTGTGGCATCGGAGAAGACGGTTTTGATGTTTCCAAGGTGCGTTACAAGAAAGTTGTCATTATGACTGATGCTGATGTTGACGGTGCCCATATCAGAACGCTATTGCTGACATTCTTCTTTAGATTCATGAGGGATTTAATCGACTGCGGGATCATTTATATTGCCCGACCACCTCTCTACAGGGTACGCGCCAACAAAAGGGAAACCTATCTGTTTTCTGACGACGAGCTTCAGAAATTCATGAAATCCAAACCCGGCAAGAACCCAAATATCCAGCGTTACAAAGGACTTGGCGAGATGAACCCACAGCAACTCTGGCAGACAACTATGGACCCGGAAAAACGCATTCTCAAGAAAGTCAATATGGAAGATGCCGCTGAAGCAGACCGTCTCTTCTCGATATTGATGGGCGGTGAAGTGGAACCGAGAAGAAAATTCATTGAAGAAAATGCAAAGTATGTGGAAAATCTTGATGTGTAACTGGTAAGGAGGTTCAATGGGGCGGATTGATCTTTTTAAAGAACTAACCGATGCATTTGGAGTATCTGGATATGAGCAAGATGTGGTCAGTATATTAAGGAAACATTTCGGCGATCACGGACAAATTACAAGAGATAAATTAGGTAGTATTATTGTAAAAAAAGTGGGCACGAGCGAGAAACCTAAAATAATGTTTGCCGCTCACATGGACGAAGTGGGCTTCATGGTAAAAGAAATCACGAAACAAGGTTTTATCAAGTTCATAAGCATTGGTGGATGGTGGGCTGGGAACTTACCAAGTCTGCGTGTCAAAATAAAGACCAGGAAAGGTAAATACGTACCAGGTGTCATCGGGCTCAAGCCAATACACGATCTAACTGAAGAAGAACGCAAAAAACTACCAAAGGCTGAGGATATGTATATCGACGTTGGTGCCACCAGGGCATTTGACATCAAAGAAAAACTCGGCATCAAACCGGGTGACCCGATTATCCCGGCAGCCGAATTTAAGCAGCTGGCAAATAGCGACTTATATCTGGCAAAGGCATGGGACGATAGGGTTGGATGTGCTCTGCTCGTTGACCTGCTTAATAACTTAACCGCAACTGAGCACCCCAATACTATCTATCTTGCCGGCACAGTACAAGAAGAAGTCGGCTTAAGGGGTGCCAGGACATCATCCTTTGTTATTTCACCAGATATCGGTTTTGCCCTGGATGTATCCATTTGTCGTGATACACCTGGGAATGAAGCAGATGCGGTTGAGCAACTCGGCGGCGGTGTTGGCTTGTTGATTTATGACCGGACCATGATCCCCCATACGAAACTCAGGGATTTCGTATGTGAACTCGCTGATTTGAACAATATCCCCTATCATTTCACATCGATAAAAGGAGGCTATGACACCGGGATGATCCACCTAACAAACTTCGGTGTGCCGAGTCTGGCTATCGGCGTGCCAAGCCGATACGTCCACTCGGCTTCAAGTATTGTGTCATTAGAAGATTACGAACATGTGCTGAATCTAATAACTTTAATCGTGAAGAATCTTGACGATGAAGCACTTAAACAAATAAGTTCCTGAGGAGGGAGTATGGCTAAAAGAATAATAAAGCCTGGCGCAACATACTATATCGAAACAACGACAAAAGATTGCATAGAAATTCTAAGTGACCCTCACTGGTCGCGATTCCTGCTCTTGTCGATCGGTTACCACCGATACATGCTCAATTACAAGATATATGCATATTTAGTAATGCCCGATTCGTTCTACCTGATTATTCAGCCCGGTGCGATGTACACGGTTTCTAAAATAATGAAGTTGATAAAAGGTAATTTTGCCAGGAAATATAATGAATACAAGAAAAAAACAGGTACTGTCTGGAGTCAGAGTTTTGTTGGCGAAATAATAAGAGATAAAAAAATGTTTAAAGAGCGGCTCGACTATATTCATTCCTTACCAGTAAGAAGCCGGCTTGTAAAAGAAGCACGGAATTACGAATTCTCAAGTTACAACAATTACGTGATGGCGAGACGAACAACGATTCAACTCGTCATTGATTCGTTGCCTGAGAAATTCGGGTCCAAGAAATAAACAAAGATCCATCAACTACTGTCTGGGATAGATTCTGGGCAGGCAAAGACCCGGCCGTGATATATCCACCAGTAACCAATATTGTTAACGAACTCACCAAGGTTACAAGCATATCTGGCAAGAAAATACTTGAAGTTGGCACTGGAACTGGTCGCGACGGACTAAAAATGAGCCGGCTCGGCGGTATTGTCTATCTATTAGATTACTCTAAAGAGAGTCTGCGCCTGGTTCGTTCCAGTGCTGAATCAACTGATGTCAAGCTCATTCTTGCAGATGGACGCTCCTGCCCTTTTAACGATAATACCTTTGATGTCGTATTTCACCAAGGCCTTTTGGAACATTTCCCTTCTCCTTTTGGTCTCTTGCGCGAAAACTTTAGAATTCTCAAAAAAGGAGGGTTGTTGGTCGTTGACGTTCCTCAAACTTATCATATTTACACAATACTCAAACATATCCTAATTATTCTTGGTATGTGGTTTGGTGGTTGGGAAAGACAGTTTACCATTGCCTCACTGGCTAAACTCTTGGTCCAGTTTGGGTTCCAGCCAATATGCTTTTACGGTGACTGGTCACGACCCGGCATATTTTATAAGATCGTGCGTGAAGGGCTGAAGCGGGTCAAGATTAACCTACCTATGTACCCTAAATACTTTGGCCGGATAACCACCAGATTCTATGGACTACAAGAGCGTCTGCGAAAGAAAAAACTATTTTTATACACAGTTTTATCAATCGGAGTCATAGCGAAGAAGCACTAAATCAAAGGTTGCTACTTGGGTCGATTTGTGAGTAATGGCGTTCCTTCATCACTTAAGGTATAGTATACCTCCTTGCGGTATTGTGCCGGCGCATATCTCGATATGATATAGTCAACGTATTCCACGGTTTCCGGGATTGACGGTACACGATTCAACTTCCTCACAATCCCTGGCCCGGCATGATATGCAGCAAGGGCTAATTCCAAATCTTCGTCAAAGATGTCGAAAAGATCGCGCAGATAGGAAACACCACCCCTGATATTTTCCCACGGGTCATAGGGATCGTCCACACCCAGTATCTCAGCAGTTGCCGGCATCAACTGCATGAGACCAATAGCACCACTTTTGGAAACTGCATTGGGGTTGAATTGAGATTCCTTTTCAATCACCAATTTGACCAATTGCTGATCAATGCCATATTCCTGGCAGTAATGGCGTATTATATGATCATAGTCATCGTAGACAACCACCTGTTTAGCTGCGTCAGTTTCTTCAAGCTGCGGGATATTCGAAAGCATAACCTCACCATCTTCGCAGTTAATCGCTATTTGGACTAAGAGCATCAGAATAAACATATAAAATATTATATGAAATTATTATCTTGTCAACCCCGTTAGATAAGATTTCTGAAAAAGACCAGAGATCTTCGATTACAACGATGATAATTGCTGAAATATCACTGCAATCTTTCTGTTATCACCGTAATCTTGAGAGCAATGAATATTTTTTCAGAGCTCTCTAAATAACACACTGTTACACGATCAAAGAGCATAAGCATATTTGAAGTTCGGTATCTAACGGGGTCAACAGTGGAATAAAAGTTCGTATTCGTATTTTTTTTGAAACGGTACTACCTGGGTGGTTTCTGGCTCAGCACTTCATACACCTCAACTGGCTTGCTAATGTTTTTCATCTGGACTGGCGGTAGTTTCCTCGCCTTCACAAAATCCCTGGTCAGTTCATAGGTGGATTTGCTGATAAGTATCTGACCTGGTTGCGCGGCATTTTCAAGCCGCGAGGCAAGGTTCACAGCCCGCGAAACCACGGTGTATTCCATCCTGTTAATATTACCGATATTACCCGCGATCACTTCGCCAGTGTGAATACCAATCCCTATCTCAAAAGCCTCGACTTCAGCAATTTCCATCTTCTGTCGCCAAGCCTCTTTTAAGTCAATCACACGTCGCTTCATATCCAGGGCTGACTTTACCGCCCTCAATGGATCGTCATCATGGGCGACCGGTGCGCCAAAAATCGCCATAACACAATCACCAATGTATTTATCAAGGGTTCCTTCGTGAATAAAGACGATATCAGTCATGTTGCTCAAAAAGTCATTTAGTATCTCGACTGCGACAAGAGTATCGACCTTCTCGGCTAATGAGGTGTAGCCGCGGATATCGCAGAAAAGAATTGTCGCAATACGTGCCTCACCGACCAAAGCCATACCTTCTTCAGCAGCCATGATTTTTTCAACGACTGTTGGTGAAAAAAATCGTTGGAGACGATCCCTTATTTTTTCTTCCCTCTTTATTTTTTCATAAAGTTGGGCATTCTCAATAGCAATGGCTGCCTGGTTAGCAAATGATATCATGAATTCTATATCACCCTGATCAAAATGCCTTTGGGTAACCGGGTTATCAAGATAGATAGCTCCGATCCTACCTTTTTCCTTAGCAACAAGCGGCGCGCAGATGACTGCGCCGATTGCGTAATTTATAACGCTCTCCTGAGCCCTGAACCTTTCATCGCTCATCGCATCTTCAGTGGCGATTACCTGACCAGTCTTGTAAGTTTCCCAGGCAATGGTTTGACTAATGCCCGTTGTTGTACTCGGTTCAAGTTCACCGCCCATGTTCCGGGCAACCTTAACTTTCAAGTTTTTGGATACCTTATCGTAGAGGATAATGAACCCGCGGCGCGCCTGGAGTATTTTCAATGCCAAATCCATGAGCAGGTTCAGCAGTACGTTAAGGTCAAAGACAAAATTAATGATTTTGCCGACTTCGCACAAGGTTGATGCGATCTCCTTGGATTTTTCAGCTTCGCTGAACTTATCCTGGTTCTGAGCAATACAGGTCTTAAGTTCGTTAAGGGAACGTAATACATTTTTCTTCGCCGCGCCTTTTGATAGCTGTTTTTTTATCGACTCTATCTTCTCGGCAAAGTCAAAACCCGTACCAAACCGGCGGCTTGGTGTTTTCCGCTCAGGGATATGGTCAAGAGTTTTCTCATCGACAAAGGTGATTACTGTATTGCCGACTTGTATCTCATCTCCATAACTGAGCTGCTTTTCCACAACCCTATCACCATTAACAAAAGTTCCATACCGACTTTTGCGGTCATTGATTATGTATTTATTACCCTTTTTCTCGATTTCGATATGGAACCGTGACACAAAAACGTCATCAATGACAATATCATTGTCATCGCGACGGCCCAAGGTCATATGGTCTTTGTGCAGCTTGACGACTTGGGTTTCTTCGTCTGGCTTATGGATCAGAAATGTCGCCATTTAATATTTCTAAGCGCGTGGTTTTTAGATGTAATTTGACTACGGCCAGATACCCATATCATCAAAATGGGCAGTAGCTACTCCTCCCATTTCCCATGATTTAACCCACAGTCCTATCGAACCTCCGTCGAAAGTGTCGTCGGTTAACTCATACCGACCAGTGACCTCACTTTGTGTCTCTTTAACGACAATGGTATCCTGGATCAGTTTAATGGTCGCGCCGTCAATTGAATGGTAATTAATACCGTAGACAGTTCCACCAAGATCGACTTTGCCTGGGTTATTAGGATCATAAGGGTTGTCGCGCTCCGGCTCTAAACAGCTCAAGGTGCTGATGAGCAAGATTGAAATGAACGTAAAAAATATCTTCATCTTGTCCTCCTTTTAAAAAGACATCATGTAACCAACTTTTATCCGGTCGGAACCTGGTACGCAATACAAACCTTTGTCCTGATCGAGCAATGACCATGCAGTGGCTGGTTTTGTAAAAAAGACATCGTAAATATTATATGCATAGACAACGCCGAACAACGCCAGGTTAATAGCGGTGATATTATGCCAGACCCTGTATTTTTTATAGGCATCATTAAATTCGTATTGAGGAGCTTCGGCTCTAACGTCCAGGTAATTATTGTGAGCAGCTTCACGCATGAGTAATGAAAAAATCGATGTACCGAATGTTATGCCGGAAGCGATCATGATTCTCTTGCCCTTGCTCGAATAGCCTTTGTACATCTGGCCCCAACCTGGTACGCAGCAGGAACGCATGAGCGCCTTTGTTTTGCTTACCCTTTTCTTTCTTGCCGGAACTACTGGCTTTGGAGGTTCGGGCTCGACCGGGGTTGGCTCTATTTTCATTTCAGCCTTTGCTTCTTCGAACACCTTGATGATCTTTGGTGAAACAGTCGTTGGATCAAGCTCCATCCTAGGCTCAAGTGCCAGGGCCCTTTTAAACTGCTTCTTTGCCTTTTCTTTATCACCAAAGGCAACATAGCTAAACGCCAGGTATTTGTAAGCCTCAACCTGATCAGTAGATTCAAGCTGTTTTAAGTACTGAAGCGCATTCTCCAATTCACTGATAGCTGATTCATACTCTCCATTGTTGTAATAGAGCTTTGCCCTTCGCAGCATATGCTCAAGCGAGTCCTCAGATACCTGAGCAAAAGCAAACCCCACCAAGACAATAGTCAGCATTAAGAAAATCTTTTTGAACATCAATCCTCCTTTATTTTGATTTTAACTCCACATATTTTTTCAACATCTTTCCAGCCGGGATATCTATTTGCTGTTCTGTGGTTTTATATGATGGGTTTATCAATTTTAATATGTGTTTTCCTGGTGACAACTTTATCGGTTTAGCAATCGGCGTTGTTTCGTAGTACTTACCATCGATGTAAACATCAGCCCATGGTTTAACCGTCAGTTTCAAAAATCCATCTTTTGCGTCAAGTTTTATGTTCATATTGACGGTTTTGTTTGGCGCAAAGATGATTTTCTTTTTCCAAACTTTGAAATTAGGGTTTTCCAGTTTCACCGAATGAGTACCAGCAGGTACTTTTATTGGTTGAGCAATGGGCGTAGTTTCTACGTACCGGTCGTCAATATATATTTTTGCCCACGGTTCAACGTTTATTTTCAGATATGAAAATTGTTTTTCTGCTACCGGCGTACTTACCTTGATTAGCGTCACATTTATAGTTGCTTGCTCTGCCCCAGTAACATCGCTGCTTACCTCTTTGGATTGATAGCCCTTTTTCAGAAACTTGACGCGGTGTTTACCTTCAATCATATTTTTAAGTGTACATGGCGTTTTTAAACCAGTATTGACATTATCGAGAAAAACCACTGCTCCAGGCGGTTGTGACTTCACAAAGATACTGCCGTAAATAACTGAACTTGCTTTTTTTTCAAGAACCGGCTTCAGGCTAACCGTATCTCCTTGTTTTATTTCAAAGGTTTTGACATATTCAACAAAACCAGGCTTGATTAATTTCACTGTGTGTTTGCCATTCACAAGGCTATTGAGCAATGCCGGCGTTACTATTTGCAGGTTCTTGTCATCGAGGTATATCAAGGCACTCTCGGGCGTCGATTTGATATCCATAGCACCAAAGGACATTGTTGTATCTTCAAGTAGTACATGCGTTTTCCGGCGCTTTGTTAAGGAAACAAACAAAACCACCGCGATTATCAAAACTGCAATGACCATGCCGATTGGCAGGAGCGGCAACTTACGACGCTCTGGCGCTGCCTTTTTCTGCTTAGGCAAGGGTGTGTCTTCTTTCCGCTTCTTGAGATCTGTCAGGTGTTTCTTTGCCTGTCCATCATCAGGCGCAAGATGTAGAACTTTGGTGAACTCGCTGATCGCATCATCGATTTTCGAATAGCCAAGGGTCATAAAATAAAGACCGCGTTCAAAATGTTTCTTTTTCCGCCGCTCAATAAGATCTTTGAAAAGCGCATCTGGTTTACTAACAAAACCACCGATCTGCTTTCCGGTGACTTCAACCTTGTTCCTCTTGAAATATGAATGGATTATCTCACTGACTGCGGTGATTTCCTGGTACCGGTGGTCGAGGTCTTTCTCAAGCATTTTTTCGATGACATCATTGATTTCTTTATTGATCAAAGGGTTTACTTTAAGCGGCTTTGGCTGCTTGACCGTAATGATTTGATGGATGACGGATGAATAATTCTCGCCACAAAATGGTTTGCTACCAGTTATCATTTCATAAATAACCACACCCAAAGAGAAAATGTCTGTCCGATTGTCCACCTTTTTGCCCGCTGCTTGTTCAGGCGACATATAAGCCGGCGTGCCAACGATTGACCCGGTTACCGTAACTGAAGTCAAATCCTGCGCCTGGGCAAGGCCGAAATCAGCGATCTTTACGGTACCGTCATAGCCGATCAAAATATTCGCGGGTTTGATATCACGATGGACCATGCCTTTTTGGTGGGCATGAGCGAGCCCCTTGCTGATTTTATAAGCAATGGAAAGTGCAATGTCAAGAGGCATGAACTTAACAGAACTTACCAATTCCTTAAGACTACGACCATCAATATACTCCATCGCAATAAAATATACATCTTCGGTTTTTCCATAGTCGATAATATTGACGATATTCTCATGTTTCAAATTTGCCGCCGCTTTTGCTTCACGCTCGAACCTCGTAATGAAATTCTTGTCCTGGGCAAGATGACCGTGGAGTATTTTCACCGCAACGATCCGGTCGAGTGAAACTTGAACTGCTTTATATATTGCCGCCATACCACCGGTGGCGATGAGTTCTCTTATTTGAAAGTTTCTGACCGTGCGATTTATCATAGTTATGTAAGAGTATATTAAAATAATATTTCAAGTCAAGAAACAAAATTGCCAGGGTCCATTGCCTTACAATATTTTCAAGGCTTTGCATATCGCAAAATATTGCTGTCTCTTGACAAATTATGAAATTTATATACAATATCACTATGGAGGAAAAATGATAATAATATTAATACTAATTATCTTCTTGGTAATCGCATTCATTGCCATCTATAACCGACTTGTAGTCAAGAGGATGCGCGTCAAAAACGGCTGGGCACAGATCGATGTCCAACTGAAACGTCGTTATGACCTCATACCCAATCTCGTTGAGACGGTCAAGGGTTATGCAAAACATGAAAAAGAGGTCTTTGAAAAGGTTGCTGAACTACGTTCCAGGGCAATGGGCGCAAAATCGCCAAAAGAAGCGGCTGATGCCAATAATATGTTGACTTCCACCTTGAAGACCCTTTTCGCGGTGGCGGAAAATTACCCGCAGTTGAAAGCAAATGAGAATTTCTTGAAATTACAGGAGGAATTAACGGCAACTGAGAATAAAATATCGTTCGCGCGTCAGTTCTATAATGACGTGGTAATGGATTACAACGCGACAATCCATAAGTTCCCGCAAACCATTATCGCATCAATGTTTAACTTTAAACCTCGTGAATTCTTTGAGGCACCAGAAGAGGAGAGAAAAACAGTACCAAAGGTCAAGTTTTAATGCGCGATACGCTTTACGACTTAATCGGTGCCAACAAACGCAAAACCTTTATCTTCATTATTATAACAAGTTTATTCCTCGGCGCAATCGGTTATGTCGTAGTGCGCTATCTTAACTGGGGTATTACCGGCTACGTTTTCTTTGCGATTTTCATAATCATCTACAATATCATCCTCTATTATAACTCAGACAAATTAGCGATCAAGGCAACTGGTTCTGTACCAGCTGACCCCGATGAATTCCGGATGCTCCATAATATTGTCGAAGAAGTGGCGATTGCCGCAGGTACGCCAAAACCAAAAGTCTACATAACCCCTTCGCCGGCGCCCAACGCCTTTGCTACGGGCAGAAACCCTGGAAATGCCTCAATTGCAGTGACCACCGGACTTCTTGAGATCATGAACCGGCAAGAACTCCAGGGCATTGTTGCTCACGAGATGGCACATATCAGGAACTATGATATACTATTGATGACCGTGGTCTCGGCTATAGGCGGGTTGATAATACTGTTGCGGGATTTCTTTCTGCACTCTATGTTTTTCGGAGGTCGAAGGCGCAGTCGAAAAACCGGCGGTCAATTAGGCTTAATCCTTCTGCTAGTCGGGATTGTCCTGGCTATTGTCGCGCCGATATTCGTTGCCATGATAAGGGCAGCGATATCCAGACAACGTGAATACCTTGCCGATGCATCGGGCGCATACATCACACGCTATCCAGAAGGACTCGCCCAAGCACTGGCTAAATTGCGTGATCAGCATACACGCCTGAAGCGTGCGTCCCAATCAAATGCTCATCTATTCATTGCCAACCCTTTTGGCAAAGACCGAGCTGATGCTGTTGGACTATTCGCAACCCATCCGCCGCTCAATAACAGAATTGATCGATTAACCAGTTTGGTCATATGATCCCGCTGCTTTTCATATTGTGTTTTAACCCGGGCGAGAGACTTGAATATGAGGCAAAGTGGTCGTTCCTGACTTTGGGCACCATGACTCTGGAAATCATCGATACCGTGGACTACGATGGATTCAATTGCTATCACATTTCGTCATTACTAACTTCCAACCCCAGGCTCAGCTTTCTCTTCACGCTAAATGATACGATTGAGGTCTATACTCGAACTGATGACCTCCTTCCTCTCTATTACGAAGAAATGATAAATGAAGGTAACTATAAAAGCCGTTCAAGACTTACGTTTAACCACGATAGTCTCGTCGTAAACTATGATGACACGTTATTTCTCGAACTATTGGAAAACTCCCGGGATCTGCTCAGCTTCTGGTATTATCTGAGAACGATTGCTCTTGAACTAGGCGATACAATACCAATCAATATTCACAAATCACAGGAAAACCATGAAATATTATGCTATGTTGTGGAGGAAAAGGTTGTGAAAACCCCTTTAGGAGAATTTAACGCGGTCCTTGTTACGCCCCAGACACAAGGTAAGGGTATATTCGGTTCAGGAGGTGGTATGGACATCTGGTATTCCCGGGATGAATACCGCTACCCCGTACTCATCAAAGCCAAAATCAAAAAAGGAAGTATCCTGTTCAAGTTGAAAGGGGTAAGGCATTAAAAAATTTGCAGTTATATTAGCCGGCGGTCGAGGAGAACGATTCTGGCCCGTGAGCCAACCCGATTTTCCAAAGCAGTTTGTTTCAGTATTTAATGATACGCCACTCATTGTCCAAACCATTGAGCGATTAAAGGCCCACTTTAAAAAAGAGGAAAGGGTCTTGATAATACCTGAAGAATTGAAACGGTTAACACGTACCCATCTCGGCAAAGAACGCATAATCATAGAACCAATGCGCCGGAATACAGCACCGGCGATCTGTCTTACCGCTTTGAAACTACTAAAAGAGCATGGGGATGGCGTAATGCACGTCATGCCAGCAGACCACCTTATAAGCCCTAAGAAAAATTTCATCGCCGCGTTAAGGTTCGGTGGCAAACTTGCCCAAAGCGGCTATCTTGTAACGTACGGCATTGTACCAATCCGTCCAGAAACCGGTTATGGCTATGTGAAACTCGGCAAGCAGATAATCTCGAATAGAAACATAGCGGCATTCGGGGGTGCTGGCTTCACTGAAAAACCATCGTTAGCAAAGGCAAAGAAATATTACAGAAGCCGAAGCTATTTATGGAACAGCGGTATATTTAGCTTGGGTATAAAAACGATTCTCAGTGAGATGAAAAAGCATATCCCCCAAGTCTATGAAGGTGCTAAAGAATTTTCAAGAACTGGCAAGCAAATCTATTTCAAGAGAATCCCTGACATATCAATTGACTACGGTGTAATGGAAAAAAGTAAGAAACTCTGCGTTGTCCGAGCCAATTTCCTTTGGGATGATGTGGGTTCATGGCTTGCTCTAGAACGCTTTTTCAAACCCGACCGCAACGGCAATATAATGTTGGGTAACACAAAAGGTCTTGAAATCAACGATACAATTATGTATACTTCTGACAATATCCCCTTGCGGGTTTACGACGTCAAAGGGTTGATCATCGTAGCTTGTTCCAAAGGGATATTGGTCTGCAGTAAAAAAAGAGCTGCAGCTTTAAAAAAATTATTCAGGAAATAAAAAGGAGGAAAAGATGAGGAAGATGCTTTTAATCGGGTGCGTATTAGCATTTGTTTGTTGTGCCCCGAAACAATCAACCGTCGAAACCGAAGGGCTTGAAGAAGTCATAGTGTTTGGTGAAGAAGAAATCTCTTATGTATCAGAAGAACCGGTGTTACCACAACCTATAGAAGAGGAGGTTGTCGCCCCGCCGATCGCAGAAGAGCCCACTGTGCCACCACCTGAAGAAGAAGTAGTTGTTCCCCCACCCGAAGAGAAACCTGTTTTGCCGCCACCAGTTGAAGAAATAGTAATTGCTCCACCACCGCCAGCAGAGGAAGAACCAATCCTTCCGCCCGCACCGCTCATTGAGGAAGAACCTCCAGTACTATCAACACAACCCTATATACCACCAGTTGTCACGCCAACCCCATCATCAAGTCCACCTCCGGCTACGATTCTCGGTTTCAGAATTCAGATTTTTGCATCATCGACTGAAAAGAACGCTTCACGGGTCGCTGATGACGCAAGAACTTCATTCACACAAAACGTGTATGTTCAGTATGGTACACCCTATTATAAAGTGCGCATTGGTGATTTTTTAACAAAAGAAGAAGCTCAGATTGTAAAGCACCAGGCGTTGCAATTGGGTTACCGCGGTACTTTCGTTGTGGAAACAATGATCTCACCGTAGCAGAAAAAGGAGACTAAAACTCAGGAGCAGAACCTCGGTCCGGTGAAAAAGTCATATTCAATTATCCTTGCTACGACGAATCAACACAAGGTAACTGAAATAAAAGACATCCTTGGTTTGGATATTGAGTACCAAACACTCAGTGATTACATAAACATATCAATAAAGGAGGCTGGTCGTACGCTGCTTGAGAACAGCCTTAGCAAAGCAGCCTTCGCTTTCAAAGTCAGCCAAAAGCCATCACTGGCTGATGACTCAGGTCTGTTTGTCGATGCCCTAAACGGCGCACCCGGTATCTTTTCTGCGCGCTTCGGCAAAAATGACGAACACCGCATAGCCAGACTTTTAAAAGAAATGACGGATGAACACAACCGACGTGCTCAGTTTAGAGCCGTCTTTGTCTATTATTATGATATCAACAAGTATGAAGTTTTTGACGGTAAGTGCATTGGCGAAATTACTATAAAGCCGCGCGGCGCTCAAGGCTTTGGCTATGACCCGATTTTCATACCGAAGGGTTTTCGCAAGACTTTTGCCGAACTCGGACCGAAAGTTAAGAACCGCATCAGTCATCGCGCTAAGGCATTGAAGAAATTCAAAAAATATATCGAGAGGTTATTATTATAGGATCTGGATTGTTTTGTACCTGGATTTTTGCCCAGTTTTGATAAGGACCGCAGATTTTTTGACACCAAAGTGCTTTGCAAGAACCGCAATCAGTTCTCTATTTGCCTTGTTTTTTTCCGGCGCAGAAATGAGTTTAACCTTCAGGTGATGGACGTCCAACT
>Ga0209986_10003030_pt1 | contig 14925 bp, 16 predicted proteins | sample BlataG_FD_183168 | JGI IMG/M metagenome (GOLD analysis project Ga0209986, IMG submission 183168) | Deep subsurface microbial communities from Black Sea to uncover new lineages of life (NeLLi) - Black_00105 metaG (SPAdes) (version 2) | ecosystem: Environmental > Aquatic > Marine > Oceanic >...
GAAACGGGCCCCACCGGGGTTACTGGTGCTACCGGGGAAACGGGACCCACCGGGGTTACTGGGGCTACCGGGGAAACGGGACCCACCGGGGTTACTGGGGCTACCGGGGAAACGGGACCCACCGGGGTTACTGGCCCTGGTGGCCCAAATAGTAGCGGTACTGTTTCCACATTTACAGTATCTGGATTAGTAAATGTAAGCTCTATTATCAGTCAAGAGATTAATTGGTATAGTTCAGCTAACCGTACTGTGTTTAATGGTCAATTTGTATTAACAACTGTAAGTACCGGCACTCCGTCAGCGATAACCATCACATTTCCAGGTAGTATGCCCGCATTAGCATCGGTTACTAGTCTGTCGGGCACCGCAGGCGTATACGTTAACCCCCCAGGAAGTTTCCTGCCTAGCAGTAACAATGGTACGGTATTCGCTTCTTCGTCTACCCAATTTAATATAGTATGGACATCGGGGGCTACTACTACAGGTAATATTCTTAAATTTATCGCGATGTACAATAACATGTAATTGTAAAACTGATTGCAAATTGTATTTTTGGCGGTAAAGACAAACATGTCTTTGCGAAAGGATTTTTTGCTAAATGAGCTCAATACAGCCCACAGTCTTTCGGATTGTGAAAAAGTCAAACATATATTAGATGGATGTATACATGAGATTCAGTCATCAATCAAAAATGAACCCAAATCAATAATTTTAGAAATTATGGTTGATACTACTGTAGATTCGCCAATGTCAACTATAGATATCGCTAAGGCTTCCGGGTTGGGGTCAACTCGAAAATCAGTCAACAAATATCTATATAAGATGCAGCGACAGGGTATAATATCTAAAACTTCTGAAGCTGACGGTACTAAACCTCATTGGTATATTGTATGAAACAATTTAAAACCCGATCTCAGATCGGGTTTATGATCTATGATTTAGACTTACAAATCGTAGGTATAATATATCTATTTTTACCCTCAAAATCCCTAAATTTGACTCTAGGAGGCTCGCCGCTTGTGTAATTTTCAGCGGTCAGACTTAAACAGTCTGACATATATCTGACGGCAATTTCTTGACCTAACAGCATACCGTTTCGACCGTCAGTGAAGTAATGAACCCCAGCGATATTTCTACCAGTAGCTACATTTTGACCTAACTTATTAATCTCAGTAGCCACAGTTAGGGCGGTTGTACTGCCAGAATAAGTTTTAAGGGTACTACCATCAGCTGATGCCTCAACGACACCCATAATACCGCCGGTGAGCGAACCTGACATTACACCCGGAATACTAGCCCAACTTTTATCGCTGTCGAACAAGATCTTCAAAATAGTCGAACAAGCACCGGCTACAGTTGAATGACCTGCCGGATATGAAGGATGTACTGGCGAAGCTTCCATAAAACATTGTGGCAGTGTGTAACCGCCTTCGTCGGTACCTAACCACATATCGTTAATCTCTTTTACGTCTTCCAAAATCCCGTTATTTAGGATTATTGAGTCAATATTGTAGTTATCAGTATTGGCAACTCGTCCAGATTTGACATTATCGATCCACAGAGAATAGACTTCAGGTCGCAGACGCCGGTACCTTCTCCATTTCCAATACCAAGCGTGCTCAAGTGCTAATTGGGCACATTTAGCAATAGCACAAATTATAGCAGGCGGTCCGCCTGCGGTCACAAACGGTACTTGATTTTGATATTTTGGAATAGTTGGGTTTAACGGAACTTCTAACCCCATCAGAATATTCGCGGCTTGGTAGTAAAATTGATATATCGCATCGTTATGAACGGTCTCAGCTAATGCCCGCCCGCTAAATATAAATTTAGCTTCGGTATCTAAGGCTATTGGTCCCGGTAACGAACTAATTTGACCATTTTGAATCTTGATCATCTCTTCGGCATTGACACCCCATTCTGATCTACCTGAAGCCGGATATCTTGGTTCATAGCTCAAATATTTTTGGACGTTGACCATATTAGAAACTGGAATATTTAGCAATAACAATTGACTAACATATGGGCCAGCGCTGCATCCGTGGAACGGTATCCTAAAAACAGTTTCGGGAGTGAAGGCTACACCTGATTGGTCAGGAAAATACGTCAATACTTGAGGGTCATTCAATCTATCGGTCCCTAAAACTTTCGCAATTTCAGTGCTAGTTCCATATTCACAGAATGGAACATCCCTGGTAAAAGCTTCACAATACAGTTCGACCATTTCAGCCGCCGACGTTTTACTACTCAATATTGGCGGTTTCGGTAAACTGAGGTTACATTGGGGTACTCCAAGCGCAACTGCCGCAAAACTGGCCGTAGGATTTACTAATGGATATTCAGTTCCAAATGCTAATGGAACTTCTGACAGTAAGCGTAGATTATTTCTAGCTAAAGCTGTAACCAACTCCTTGTAATCAGTGTCATTTTTAAGACTACCAGTGGTAGTATCGTGTTCTAACGATTTCGTAAAACTACCGTTAAAATTGAAACAACGGTACTCTTCATCTTGAGCGGTATACTTATCTGTGAAAGTGCAATTTTCAAAATTTAATATCCCCAAACCACATCGAATTACATCCGAATCATCTCGGTAGAATCGACGTTTACAGTTCAATTTAGCCGAACATTTACGGGGTCTATATTTAAACCTTTTCGAACAAGGATCGCACTCCATATTTTTAAGTATGCGTAAAAACCCCAAACAAAATAAAACAATATGGTACTCATCACGAATGATGAGTAAAATTGTTTGTTAAGAAACTAAATAAACAGCTATCTTTTTAGCATAGTCACAAACATATTCTTCGCCTAGCGACAATTCCAGTTCCTTGTCCATTAAGCCTAAACGCTCAAGATAAACTAGAGCTTCAGCTTGATTGCGCACTTCCAATTCTGGGATCTCGCAGCTGTCTAGCTTACGTTCGCAAAACTTTACGTAATCCCGCATAAAACGACAGTTCAAACGTTTCTCGGGATGATTAAGATCATCTAGGATTGCCAGACGTTTATCTTCATAACGTTGTAATTTGCTACTGCCAGGTTTCTCACGTTCTTTCTGTTTAGAAATTTCAATCATCAATTCAGTGTCCCATAGCATAAACCCAAGACCAGCATACAGTACGCCGTTCACGTCTTGGGTAGGGATGTAGTATTCCGATATCTCGGTCGACAACTTTGGTTCGCCGCCAATAAACATTTGATACCTTCCAGATAGTTGAGAGTCAATAGTTTCGGGAGTAGCTGCAAATACATCCATAATAGGGTCTAGATTCCAAGATTTTCCGTTAAGGTCTTCGAGTCGGTAACTAACCGTAAATAATGCCCAATCTTCGACTGGTTTATGGAACGAAAAGTAACTCGATTTTCCAGGTTGGATAGCAAATTTGACCCCGTATTTCTCTCTCAAAATGGGGTCCAAATCCCTTCTGGTACGTTCATATCTACGAGTTAGATTTGCAGCGGCTAATTTCGCAAACCCTTCACCAAAAGCATATAATTTGGTTATATTTTCTTCAGTGAGTAGTATACTGCTTTTAAGGGCGGCTTTGATATCGAAATCATGAGTTAGGAATATCTGGGGCCCGGTGAAGATGGTATTAAGAACATCGCCTCCAGCGATGATCATAGCACCCTGTTCGTTCTGGCTGTTAACTCGTTTGATCAATCGAAGTACTTCCGGTTCCATCCAATCTTTAACAAAGTAATGAGCACCATCGTAGTCTGCCATTTTGATGTCTGTATATAATTTCAAAATAATAGATGACTCAATTGTTCATTATCAAATTGTTGTATGTAATTCAATACTTGAATTACGTGTCACGTCTGTGGATACATCATAACATTCATAGAACTCTGGCTATCGACAATTACAACCGAAGATTATTGAGATACCTTCAGTATCTCAAATCTGGAGGTGGTACTAATTTACATATGTACTTGGGTCAATTAATTCTGTATATAGATACTAATAATTTTTTGCAAGTATCACAATATCCTCAAACTTTAATAATTTCAACTCAAATGCAAAATATTAGAACAGTTGCATGCGATGTATACTCAGAACTATTGCAAGAGATTATCGATAAAGTAGAATGGCCGACACCAGTTTCATCCTAAGTTCTAACGGGGTTTTCTTATATTCAAGATACTTCAAAATATTGGGGTCATCGTCAGATCTTTTTACAAGCTCCTGCTCTAGCCGGTCGTAAAATTTCAGATAAATAATCTCGGTATCACCAAGGGATTGTGTCCAGCCCTGACGGAACATATACTCATACATATTGGCCGAACCCATATTTTTATTACAAGAACCGCATACTGGTCTTAAGTTGTCAATTGAAGTCCTACCACCGTGTCTGTCGGATATAATATGACCGCTCTGATGATTGATGTATGTAATTGGAGAATTACAACAGAAACATCTCCCGTCCATTGAACACCTATATTCACCATCAACCTTGAATGTGTTATGTTTTCGCCATACTTTTTCTCGAAGTGCCGATGGTACCGATCTCCGATCTGGTTTCGGGGTTTTGTAAAATTTCTTGATAGACGCTACGGCTGCTTTTAATGGGTCATCTATTTCGATAATTACGGACTTAGATAAACATACGGTATCATCCGGTCTTGGTTCAGGTTCAGGTTCAGATTCTCTGGTTAGTTTTTCTAATTTCTCGTGATTATCAGCGTTAGACAAAATTCTTAAAATCATATCCGATTTTTTACCACTCTTAGCGCCAAACGTTGATTCTAGTTCTTTAATTTTCATACGTTTGAGTACGGTTTCAGCAAACAACTGATCTTTATAAATTACATGCATAGCTAATGCTTTCTCGGTCATACTGGAGTCTCGAAAAATTAAGTTAATAACATCTTGTTTCTTACGTCCAGTGACTGAAAATTTGTCCCTAAGTTCATTGGTTTTAAATAAACACAAGTAAACCCGGAGTTCGGTAAGCTCGGTTTTAGTTGGGGTTTTCATTTATCTACAGTGGGTTCGCTCCAAGACTTTTTAATAACCCAAATCTAGTTTCAAAAAGTCTTGGAGCGAACATTTGTCAGAATCTCTGGCCATGTTTATAAATATCTGCAATTGGTCGTCTGTCAAATTAAAACCATTAATTGCGAATACTAGCGCAATATCCATTATTGCTTGAGATAACGAATCGTCCAAATTTCCTGATAATCCGTCAGTGCCAATTAGTTTGATTATTGTCTTAATTTTATGCTCGGTTTCAGACGATTGTGTATCTTTAGATTTAACTGGCTGGCGGTACATGCTAGGTAAATTTAATATTGTCTTGAAAATTGTTTTAATTGCCAAACTGCACTTCAAATTTTAAGAAAACACTATGGAAATCAGCGGATTCCGAACTTTCGGAAAAACTCAAATTGATGAGTTTAAACAACAAAAGCAACAAGAAACGATTGAAGAGGTTGTGAATTGGATCCAGGGAAGGGTCCTATCTTCTGCTATTGATGGAAAGAATACTCTATTCCTCGATATCCCCGAGTTGGTGGTTAGCTTCATGGACGATGATCCCCAATTTCCAGTTCCAGGACTTTCATGTGAAGGAGATATCGATGTCCATTTGGACATTAATTATATAAAGGGTGCTGTACTCGAAATAGTGATGGAAACATTCACGATTCCCGTAATTTTGTTGGAAACTGAAACTCTCACGGAAATCAATGGTTTCAGTGATTTAATTGAACACGACGAAAAAAGTGTGATCAGGGATATTCATGACGATGAATACGGTATCGTTCGTCGTAAACACAGGTGGAGTAATGATAAATACAATTATATCGCTCCGGTTGGTAGTAAAAAGCTTTATCATGATGAAGATGGCAAACGATCAGAATTGGTGCATCACGAGGAATGCTTGTGGTGCGATGAGGATGTTTGGAACCTAAGGTTTGCCGTCGAGCTTGACGGTACGATTCATTGCAAGGGTTGTTACCTTTATAAACTCTTGTTTGACGAAGAGATTGATTCAGAAAACATTCCCAATGGATTCTTTACGGCCCCCATTGATCATCTACGTGTGGCGATTAAGATCCCAAAATAGCTTTTATCTGGGAATATGTACCAGTCTTACACCAATTGTATAATATCTATCAGCATGATCTGTAAGCCAATTGGTAGATGTCTGTTTTAGAACGGGGGTATCCGAAAAATACCGTTTAGGTATCTAACATCTTGCTGTTATATCGAAGATGCTAGATACCTAAACGGTATTTTTAAAAAAGCTAGTTCGGCTAGCCTTTACTAATTTTGTTGCGTAAATGAAATTGGAATTATCTTTACGTAGGTCAAAATGTTCACGCGTCTAGGCGTTACTATAGAACCAGATGTTCCTAGTATTTTAAACCTGATCCACGAATATCCGATAACGGTAGTCAAATCAGCGAACGGTACGGGGAAGAGTGTGGCGATACCTGTAGGAGTTGCCAGAGATCGTAACCGGATATTAGTAGTAGTCCCCAATCGCAAAACTGCGGTTTCTTTGTATCATGATATGATCAGAAGGTTGAAAAAGACCAACCTGAAGATTGGAGTAGGATATGCGATTTCTGGCGATGTTAGAGTAGATGATAACACCAATATCATCTACGCAACCGCTAATTATGTTTACCGAAAAATGTTAGCGTTATTTACAGACGGTGTTTTAGATTTTGTTGGAAATCTAGCTGATATTATCATGGTGACCGAATACGACTCCGGAAATTCTGACAGTGATATGATCTTTTTATTATGGAAACAAGGTGCACTTTCCGGCACGATAACAATGCCCAGAATATTGTTATCCGGGTCTAGTTATATTGACCTCAAAATAAATCCTGATTCTGTAGGCCGATACGAAGCTAAAAAGGTTTCAACTTATACTACAGATCTTCAATATGCTCCCAAAAATTACAACGCTTATGATAAATCATTATTGAACGACACCGCGGATTTAGTTATTAATCTATATAACACAACCACTGGTAATTTTATGATTTGTACATCTGGTCCCAGAGAAGTGAACTCTATCGCGAAGAGAATTCAGAAAAATATTCATTCTGACGGTGTGACGATACTGCGGGCATATGGTGTTATGACCCAAGATCGGTTGGATAAAATTAACTCACCTGCCAAGTCAGGTATTCGAAAGATAATTATTACTTCGAATCTAATCGAACCGATATTAACAATCAGAGATCTGTCGGTGGTCGTAGACACAATGATTGAGAAGAGACAAATTAAAACCCGCGGAGGTGGTAGTAAGCTTGTATCTAAGTTAATTGACAAAAATACGGCCAATCAGAGAAGATTCCGAGCCGGTAGAACACAAGATGGAGCATGTTACCGTATGATAACCGAAGAACAATATCGTAAATTACACTCCGTGAAACCCCGGGAGATTAAATTTATACCACTACATAATCAGGTTATCGACTTATTTGGAGCCGGATTTAGTCCTTCTAGTATATTAGATATTCCCATCGTTAAATATGATAAAATTATTCGAAGACTTAAGAATTTGGGGTTATTAGATCGACGAGATATACCAACCGAAGCCTCGAGGTTTGTAGCTTCTCTACCTTTAGGTTTAGAAGCTGGTATTATGATTTGGAAATGGTTACAAACAAAATCAGATATTCCGGTTTTACCATGTGTGATAATTGCTACTATGATCGATAGGCGATCCAATTCATATTTTACTAATTTTGAATTAAATGAAACCAGATTACCGGGGGACAGGCAAAGACGAATTCGAGGTTCGGTTGTCAAGAGTAAACATGGTGATTTTATTGGCTACTCGGATATTCATACCTATTTCAAAATATGGAAGGGACTAACAGATTACACTGGCGGTATGAACGGTAGTTATAAGGAAGTTAGAGACTGGAGTATCGCTAATGCTATTAATTATGAACAAATTAACGATGTTTATAATACAGTTCAACGGATAATGAGAAAATTATCGTCCATGTACAGTCAGAGAACTGCACTTGTAGCTAGAATAGCTAGTGTTAGAAAGGCGACTAATCACATCGCGACTATCATCGAAGATGTATATGCTAATTCTAGAATGACAAGGGTGAAGAACTTTAATTATAGGGATAATTGGGGCACCATATACACGTTGGAACGTATATACAACAGAAATATGTTAACAATGGAGCCTCCGGATATTGTCTATACAATATTATCAAAGAGAATTGGAACAAATTCAGTTATCACCTGTGCATACGCTAATAAACCCCGGGATCAACGCCAAACTATCCCCGCTTATGATATTAATATTCTTACGAATATTGGTAGGAAATACCTAAATGAAGCTGTGATTGAAGATTTAGATAAGGTATCTCTACTTGATAGTATAGTATCAACCGTAAAAGAATAATACAACGTATTATTCTTTTAAAAACCGACACTAGTGTCGGTTTTTAAATACAAGTGTCGGTTATATATGAAAAATCATCGGGGCACTGCGGTGCCGTTTTCGTTTCAATGTGAAAGTGTCGATGTTTAGTTTCATCGATTGTATAAAATTTTGAAATTCCTTATATTGGGTCCGACTCATAATATCTTCTTGATATAGCAATTTGACGACGGCTAGATTTAGTTCTTCAAACTCCATACCAGTTTTTGGCTCAAGTTTCCGACTAATAGCCATAATATTAGCTAGACTAGTATCATGGGTCTTAAACCAATCGGTGATCTGTGGGTGATAGCTCTTGAATTCTGTCATTTATGACAATTGAAATCTTTGTATGTTTTTAGGTTTTTTAATAAAAAGAATGTCGCGGTGGAGGAAATTCGAAAAGGAAGATCTTTTACTATTACCGGACGCTAAAGAATTGCCATACACCTTGGGTAAGTCGTCTGTATCGTATGGTGTTGCTAAATGGGGCCAAATGAAGCTATGGTTGACATATGTAAATTTATTAAATTACTATGTACCGCCACCAACTAGCACCGAACGAAAGATTATAATGCTAGTGATTGGAGCTTCGCCTGGTTATAGTATACCGCTAATCAACAAGATGTATCCAGGTATACACGAATGGCATATATACGATACCCAGATGCCCAAATTTGAAGCGTTACCCGACGGACAGATCAGAAAACAAAACGACCGGTTACAGGATAAGATTGATATGGCAAGATGGAAGGAAATGTCCACTGATCGAACTTTTGGTACAACTAGACTATATGTCAATAAATCAACAGAATTTTCAAATATCCGGTGGCACAACCAGTTTTTCGAAGATCAAGATATCGATAAATGGGCCCGGTATAATAGTGGTAACCCAGACGTAGATATTGTATTTGTATCTGACATCCGCCGATTCGGACGCGGGTCCGGAAAGAGTAGCTACGAAATCGAAAAAGGTATTCTTGAAGATAATTGGTTACAGTCCAGAGCTGTAATTACGATCAAACCACTGGTATCTAGTTTAAAATTTAAACTACCATGGGACAGTACTAAAGGCCCTAGTACTATTGATCTCATAAACAGTACCAGCGAAGAAATACTGAACGCGTTTGACATTGTAGGCAGTGGTACCGAATCACAATCAATTGATTGGGTCGTATATTTAGACGGTACGATTATGCTTCAACCATACTCCGGGCCATCTTCGACCGAAACAAGATTAATTGTATCCGGCCCGATCCGGAGTGCCCGATACTCAACTTTAAAATACCAAAATCAACTTAGTTACCATAATCGAGTTGCCCGTGTTAAATTTAATTTTTTCAACCCGTTTATACCGACGACACTAATAACTTCGAAAGAACCTCCATATCCGCAAGAATTACTAAATAACTATGATAGTATCGCCACGATGTTTTGCTTGGGGTATTATCTACGTAGACTTGGGGTTTCTTCTATATATTACCAGGAGATGGTTGTAGGTCTCTATAAATTAGCGGTATTAACATTTAACCGTATTACTAACAACAAGACTACTGTAAACACCAGAAGATTGTCGGCTAAGAAAACATATTCAAATATTGTGAACCAAGTCACCCCAATAAATTTTGAAGGTGCCAAATCATCTACAGACCTTGGTTCAGTTAGCCAACCGGCTAATGTTGTTAAAGTTGACCCGTTTCCGACCCTCAAGATTAATAAGGTTCGATTTACCGAATTTGCTAAATTATTTCCAAAACTTGCGGCTGATAAATTTATATTTCCAACATCAATTAGGTCCGGGTACTCGGGTCCAAAACCGTTGAGTATAAATGTACCGGCTGGCATCATGGAGATGATTGGGGCTGAATCTGTACCTGATTTACCCGGTCGTAGTTTAAAAGTCCAAATCAAAGAAACTATACCAGATATAACAATAGACACAAGTAAACATCGGCCACCTTATTGGTTGACTAACTTTGAGAGAGCTAAGGTTTTAGGTGTCAGGGCTAGGCAAATTTCAAATAACGTTACACCCACAATTGAGGTACCATCTGGTGTTATTAACCCGTTAGATATCGCAAAACTGGAATTGGAAGCCAAAAGATTACCGTTAATTGTAGCCAGAACATACCCCGATGGTACTGTCGAAGAGTGGCCGGTCAACAAGCTAGCTTTAACTCCGTCAGAAATTGTACCTATGATTATGGCCAAAACTTGATTGACTTACAAAAAACTGACCCCAGGGTCAGTTTTAAAAATTAAAGCATTTACAAAAAACTGACTCCGGAGTCAGTTTTTTGTAAATCATAAAATGGCTCAGCCGGATCGCGGATGGAGTCCTATGTTAATATATTTAGTTGTAATTTTATTGGTCATATTCATTATTGGGATAATCGGCTTCAGATTTTTCTTTAATGTCGGGTGGATAGACGCATTTTTTCAAACTGGCCTAGCAACATCTACATTAGGATTGTCAGCTACATCTGTAGCTGAAACTAACAGTCAGAAACTGTTTCTCGTAATATACGCGCTTACTAGCTCAATCATATTTTTAGGTATTGCCAGTCATTTAGTTTCAGAATTTATTAGAATGCACGACGAAAAACTTAAGAATGAAGCACTGGAGCAAAATCAAACTTCAATGAGCAATTATGTACCATCTACATCTAGATATCACGTAATTGGGTAATTGTTTGTTCAAACCGGTTAATTAGAGTTTGCAAATTACCGTTAGTTGCGTCAATCATTTCGTTAGTAGAGTGAGAAATCCGGCTAGCTTCAGCCGACAGATTAGTTGACTCAAATTCATTAGCTCGTTTATTAATGATCGATTTGGATGTTGTAGCTGAAGTTATAACCATAGTTCTGATGATTTCTAGACATACGATCATGTTGGTATAATCATCCAACACACCAGCGTTGGTAGTACATAATACGTTGTTTACAGATTCTACGATTGTACTAACTGTGTTAATGTAATCTTTATATTTCTCAAATTGTTTGAGTTCCTTCTCAGTAGGTTCTCTTTTTGCAGCCGGCTCAGTCATCTTTATTATTTAAATGGTATCTTTAAAACTGAATCTGGATAATATAGGATTTCTTATATAAATGTCCAGGGTGATATTTAGAATAATACCTGATATTACTGATGATTGGAGTATATACGACACTGCAACCCAGGATACTCCAACGAGCTGGGAACCAGTGTTTGAGAAAGCTGATGATGAACTTAAATTAGTATCTGAGGTTATAACCAACAAAGAGCGGTTATGCGGTAAAGTTTCGTACCCACCCAGATCACTGATATTCGAAGCTTTTCGTCGAGTCAGACTAGAGGATGTAAAAGTGGTGATTGTGGGTCAAGATCCTTATTATAACGGAACCGCGGTTGGGCTTGCATTTTCAATGAAGCGGGAACGTAGGGCTTCACCTAGTCTCAAAAATATTTACAAAGAGATTCGTCGTACTTATCCTGAGTTTACACCACCCGATCACGGTGATGTATCAGAATGGTGTAACCAGGGTGTACTTTTATTGAATCGAGCGTTGACGGTACAGCCAGACAAACCAAAATCACATGTAGGTGAATGGTCAGGATTTACCAGACGCGTAGTTGAGGCTATATGCGAGCATAACCCACATGCAGTGTTTATGATGTGGGGTGCTGATGCTAAGAAAGTTGAAGAATTTATGAGCGGTAGACCCTTAAAATTGATGTCAGGTCATCCAAGTCCTCAAAATCGCAAGCGTGATTTTTATGGGAATAATCACTTTAAATTAGCAAACGAACATCTGAAAAAGAAAGGACTCGAACCCATTAATTGGCAGCTTAGCAGCTAATACGAAAAACCTGATCCCGGGATCAGGTTTCGAAATTGATTTATAAGCAAATCCATTGAGTACGTAAACGATACCATGAACTCGTCTGACATCAATTCCGTTCTGCCCGATGAGATGCTTTTAAAGATTTTTGAACATGTAGTTACAAACTCAAGATACTGTGAGTCTGATCGGTTATTTCCGATTCGAGCTGATATTCCTGCAAACATATTGGGAGCAACTTGCAAACGCTGGCGGAATACCGTGATGATACCAAAACGTAAGAAATGCACGATTGTGGATGCCGCTAGAAGTTACGCTCATAACGGTTTATTCAAACCTCTACAACAGTTATTCAAGAATCACAGAGATAAACTCTCAAGGTTTGCTGGAGAACTGTCGCTAATAGCGACAGTTGAATATCCTGAAATCTCGATGTGGATATTGGAGACTGCAGATTCGTCCATTGATATCAAAAGCACTCAAAACATAGTCCGGCGCGTGTGCTTGCATGGTCACCTTGATCAAGTCATGCAAGTGTACGAACAAGGGTATCGTGACCCTCAGAATCTGGTGAACGCGGCGATGTCAGGTCGAGTTGACCTGATTGAATATCTATACCAGTTTTTTGATCAACCTGATCAACAAAAGATACTCAGCAAGTGCATATTTTCGGGAAACTTGAGTGCGGTTATATGGTGGTGGTATCAGTTACCGTCTGGATTTGACACTCTCAATTGTAAATGGCACGAGCAAGCTGCCAAACATAATCATGTTCACATTTCCAAATGGTTATACGAACAAGGGAATCATAATGTCAATTCAAAGTGTTTACAATATGCGGCCGGTAACGATAATATCGAAATGGTTAGCTGGCTGCTACAGCTAGAGTGTGAACTCACAATTGAAGTGTTCTCAGCGGCGGCTCGTACCGGTAGTGACAGCATGATCAGGTTTCTAATCGCCAAGGAATGTCCGATGGATGAAACTGTGTGTTTAGCCGCTTACCTAAAGAATCGCCGAGATGTAGTGACCACTCTAGTTAGTAATGGGTGTGAATGGAAACATTCTAGTAGACCAGATAAACGAATAGCTGCCATGAATAAATGGATATGGACGGAGATTATATAACCAAACCTTTAAAAAACCAACCGTACGGTTGGTTTTTTAATCGGATTCCAATACCCGCTGGACCAATTCAGCTTTACGACCTGAAACCTTTAAGCCACGGGATCTTAACAGCTCCTTAAGTTGCTTTACGGTCATGGCTTCTAGGACACCGCGACGAGTGGTTGGTGGTTCGGCCTTCTTCTTTCGGGTGGTAACTTTCACCGCTCCGGCCGCGTGTCTGAGAGTCAATATACTCGACCTACGCCAATCGTTACCAGTAGCTTTATCTGACATCATATAGAAGTCGCCGTGATCTAACCGCAGATCGAGTCGCTCGCCTACCGGTTTGAACCGGTGATACCATTGGAAGTATAGGGGCATAGCTGCTCCCAACCTGATCGCTATGACTTTGCGTCGTTCCGCATCTCCATGATAGCCAATATAGCAGGAGTTGACATCATAATAGTTATTGCCCTCAGCATATAAGTCCCTGGCGATGTCGCCGAGCAACTCCTTTATTTGTGTCAATACCGTATTCAGCCGCGGCACATCCCTAAATGCCACAACTCGACCGCGACCCTCAGCATAATCTGGTTCCTGAGATTCGTCAGCAAAGCATAAATTATATCTGGCTTTCTTATTCACGATTCTACCTCTCATAAGCGCTTTCGTATCCCAGTCTAGTGATGCCATTTCAGACCCCAATAGATCAGGGTCTGTAAACGCTCGAACACCGGCTGGTACTTGAAGTACAAACGCTGGTTCGGCTTCAGCACGCTCGGCTTCTGGTAATAATTCCCGCAGATCATGGATAATGCACTTAATTCCGAGACCTATAAAATATTCTTGGACTAGCTGCAGATGCTCAAGTGTAAACCCGGCGGTCGACAATTCACCTAACTTCTGCATACCAACATGATTCTCGCAGACATCGCCAAAAGTGACAGTAATACATTGGGTGATCGCGATAATGTCTTTGGGTTCCATCATCACCAAATAGGGTGTATTCGTACAATGTAGAAAAAGTGTCTCCAAAATCATTTTTGGAATGGATATCGTCAACCTTATGAGTATTATTAAAACCAACCCCAAGGTTGGTTTTTTATTCAGGACAACCATGCTCTCTCAACCACTGCAGTACATTCAGATGTCCGTCTTGATAAGCCGCACGACATGTCCACGCATCCTAAAAACAGTAACGCTTCCTCAACCACTGCAGTACCTTCAGATGTCTTTTTTCAGCAGCACACACCAATGTCCTGTTATCCCAAGGGCAGCCATGCTCCACCGCCCATTTCAGCACCTCCAGATGTCCTCCTTCGGCAGCGTGACACCATGTCCACTCATCCCAAGGACAGCCGTGTTCCATTGCCCACTGCAGCACCTCCAGATGTCCTCCTCCGGCAGCTGCCCAACATGTCGTATCATCCCAAGGGCAGCCATGCTCCCTCAACCACTGCAGCACCTCCAGATGTCCTCCTTCAGCAGCCGCCCTACATGTCCACTCATCCCAAGGGCAGCCATGCTCCCTCGCCCACTGCAGCATCTCTAGATGTCCTCCTTCAGCAGCCCCGCTACATGT
>Ga0209986_10003031_pt1 | contig 14922 bp, 10 predicted proteins | sample BlataG_FD_183168 | JGI IMG/M metagenome (GOLD analysis project Ga0209986, IMG submission 183168) | Deep subsurface microbial communities from Black Sea to uncover new lineages of life (NeLLi) - Black_00105 metaG (SPAdes) (version 2) | ecosystem: Environmental > Aquatic > Marine > Oceanic >...
CACTAACTGTCCAGCTTAGACTCCCACCTGTGACCCTGTTTCCGTTAGGCATCAGCCAGTGAGAGAAACGGTACTGGGTGCCAGTTGCTCCTTCAATCTGAGCTGGAACCGTAGTGCTTAGCGAGTCGCCTTGCCCATACCACTTGGAGGCGCCCGGAGAGGTAATCCCCACGGGGTCAGTTTCGAAGTCAATAAGATACTCAGGGGTATAGGTAAAGGTAACATCAGGAGAAGACTCCGTCACCACTTTCATTTCCACATCTGCTCCAAACCTGGTATCTGATCTGGTGGGATGGGGGACCAGAGAGGTGACCGTTATCACAGGTTCATCTTCCACCGCAAAGCTGAGCTTGCCCGTCTGCCCACCCTGCAATGTGGTAACCAATTTGCCATCAGCATAGACGATGGTCTGACCCGCAGACAAGCCAGTACCTATGGTGATGAGGGATTCATAAAAGCCCGTTTCAACTTCGAGAGTGAAGTACCCCTGACCTGACAGGGATGGAGAAGAATCATCAGTCGCCTCAATGATGAAAGTGTAGCTGCCAGCAGTGCCTTTGGCAGGTTTTCCGTGAATAGTGCCCTCATAATTGAGGGTCAGCCCTGACGGCAACTTGCCGCTGACCAGACTGAAAGTGTAAGGGGAGTCACCTCCCTCGACCTCTATTTCTTCCGAGTAGCTGTCACCTTCCATTGCGTCGGGCAGGGAAGTAGTTTCAAAGATTATAGGCTTGACGGCTATAGTGATGGAAAAGCCTTGTTGGGCCGAGGGCCCGGTGAAATCAGTGATAAACACAAAAAAAACGTACGTCCCCGCCTTAGTTGGAGTACCCGAGATAGTCCCTGTAGCAGAAGCCAAAGTTAGTCCCGGCGGCAAAGAGCCGCTAGTTTTAGTCCAAGTTGAAGGAACTTCGATTGGCGCAGCGACCAAAGTCGCAGAATAAGAGGCGCCAACCTGACCTGAGGGCAAAATTGAAGGGTAGATGGTGGGCACCGCCAAAACCCGACTGGGGAAGAGAAATAGAACGCTGGAAACAACGAGTAAAAAGGCGAGCACAAGAATACTGTAGTTAGCCGCCCGTTTAAGGCAATGCCCCTCATGAGGATTGGCAAATCTCATTTTCTAGTCTTAAGACCTAAGACCATTGTACGTGTTGTAAAGCTGTAAGTCAATTGGAACACAGGTGACCCCAAGTCGGCTACTAAAGAGCCTCATTAGCATAGCAGTATGATGATATAGCATTTCAATATTAAGATCTTATTAAGATATCGATTAAGTTCCAGTAGTCGTCCTTGACTGCTTAGCTCATTAGGTGTAAATTGTCACCGAAGGCTTTAAACATAACTGGGGCAGCCGCCTGATGTTTGGCTAAACAATCGTCCAGAATGTTCAGCAGGTAACAAAAGCCTGTTTTGTTACCTAATTGAACTTCCTAGCAGAATGTATACCAACTGAGAATGTTCCCCCGAGCAAATACCTTCCCTCTTTCTTTCACTAATTCTGTTTCTTGTTCTTCCCTAATTCAATTGAACCAGTTACCAACTAAATGGTTATTCCTAGTTGATAAGTTGGTTGATAAGCCATAATTCAACTAAACTATCTACTAACTATCAACTCTTGACAACTTAACAATATTTAACGCGCTATCAACTCCAACCGGTTTTAAGTGCTTAAAATAAAAGACTATAGTCTTAAAGTAATTATGATTACATTGAGAGTGATGTTTAAAGTTATAATCTATAATGTCGCTTTCAAGACCTCGCCGGTATTATAAAGATCTTATAGTTATATCATCTAGAAGACCAAGTTTATAGTAGGTAACGATGAAAGAAATTGAGCTAAATAGGGTACTTGCCTCTCAAAAATGTCAGTTAAAACACTGCTCGGTAAGTACCGCCTTTTCGCTGAGGCTCAAGAGCAAAACCCTCTATAGCGGCGTATACTGGTTAATATAAAACAAACTTTCAATAACCAACCTGATATGATATCTGATCTGGCAGGTTATCTGGATAGTGGCAAAGATTAAGAGATGCTAGATACGATTAAATTAGCTCGTAGGCTTTGTGAGGATGATGAAAATAAGGAGGCAAATATCGATACAGTCATGAACCGTAGCTTTTATAGACAGGGCCTAAGCTTGATGAAAGATGGATTAAATAATTTGCCTGGACTGAGAATTTAGCTTTATAATAGATACGATTGAGAGGAATTCCAGGAAATACAAATTTTAGCCGAAATCAGTTTCTCCCCCAATTAAATAACACAGCGTTGGCTGGAATGAGCGATAAATCAAACAAAAGGAGGGTTAATAATATGGCAAAAAGAAAAGACACTATGACAAACAGAGAGCGGGTAGAGGCGCTGCTCAGGCATGAGAAACCGGACCGTGTTCCCATATGGCCTTTTGCCCTGGGTTTTACTGCGGTTTACACTGGAATATCCATTTCCGATGGATACAGCCAGCCAGGCCCGTCTTTGATAGCACAGCGCAAGACATGCCGTGATTTTGACTGGATATCTACGCCATTTATAGCTTCCGCTATAATGGGTGCCTGGGAGTTCGGTGGTGAAATCAAATGGCCCAGCGGTGAATTCGCTCAGGCGCCAAGTGTTACTCGCCATGTTGTGGAGACAACAGAGGAAGTCATGAAACTGGGAATGCCTGATGTCAAGAATTCCGGGTTCATTCCTCGTATAGTTGAATTCGGTAAGTTGGCCCTGGATGGTAGAGAGGACAACGAACCGTTCAGACTCCTACTTCAAATGGAGGGCACTTTCAACACAGCTGCTAATATACCCGGTGCCGCCAAGTTAACTAAATGGCTGATAAAGAAACCAGAAGCTGCTCACCGGGTGCTTCGGCTGGCTACTGACTACCTTGTGGAGCTTGCCAGATATTACAAGGACACCTTTGGTACAGAAGGTGTGGCATTATTTGGCGGCGACCCCTCCTCTTCCAACCAGGTGATTTCGCCAAAACACTTTGAGACATTCGCTCTGCCTTACCTTAAAGAGACGCATGAAAAAGTGCTGGCAATGGGGTTTAAGACTCTCCTGATGCATATATGTGGTGAGCAGAACCTCAACCTTCCCTATTGGGCTCAGATGCCAATGGGAGACCCAGGGCTGGTAAGCTTCGGCCACGAAGTCAATCTAGAAGAAGGTGCCAGGTACTTTCCGAACGATATTATTGTAGGCAATTTAGAGCCGGCTATTATCCAAACAGGAACACCGGACGAAGTGTATGCAGCTTCAAGAAAGGTAGTGGAAAAGGGTAAAAACCTGGCAACAGGTTTCATATTTGCTCCTGGCTGTGAATTGCCACCTAGGGCACCGGCAGAAAATCTAAAGGCCATGACACAAGCGGTTTTTGACCATGGCTGGTACGATTAGCGTATTTTGTGGGCTAGTGGTGGCTGACGCATCAACGTAACAATATACTTAACAAGATAGAGGAAACTAATATTAGACCTGCGAAGCGAAAGGAGGGAATATATGGCTAGTGAAGAAAGGACGAAGGAAATTCTAAAGGAGTTACACAAAGCGGTGTACGAGTTTGAGGAAGACGATGCTGTCAAGTGGGCTAATACTGCTCTGGAGGAAGGTGTGGACCCGTTCTTGGCAACCATGGAGGGTCTGGCTGATGGCATGGTAGAGGCTGGCGAAGCCTATAATAAAAAGGAATACTTTGTTCCCGAACTGCTGATGTGTGCCGATGCGCTGTATGCTGGCTTAGACATTTTAAAGCCGGCCATCGATGCCTCTGGGAGAGAGGCCAAGGTGAAAGGCTCAATAGTACTGGGCGTGGTCGAAGGTGATGTTCATGACATCGGCAAGAATTTAGTCAAGATGATGTTTGATGTGGCCGGGTGGACTGTTTATGACTTGGGAAAAGATGTTCCCCTTGATAAGTTCGTTGAAGAGCAGGTAAAGACTGGCGCTGATGTTGTCGGTATCTCGGCCCTGATGACTACCAGCATGCTAGCTATGCCCGAGGTCGTCAAGAGATTGAGAGCTAAAAACCCCAAAGTTCGTATCATGCTGGGTGGTGCTCCAATAAATCCCGAAGTGGCTGAAAAATTCGGCGCTGATGGCTACGCCAAGGCTGCCGGCACCGCTGTTGATGAGGCCATGAGGCTTCTCAAGATGCTAAAAGAGGAGGAGTTGGGTAAATAAAGCTCAGCCCCAAAATACCCTACTGTATGATAGGGAAGATAGTCAATGATTTCGGCTGGTACTAGTATAACCCGGTAGTAGCTGCTCTTGTATGCGTAGTAATTAACAAGATTATCCCATAATAGACAGGGAAGAGTGAGTATCGTCCACTCATGCTATAGGAAAAGATCACAGCCCATGGATAAGACAAAGGATGACTAAGGTGACTGTAGACCCTGGTATCTGTGGGTTTATCCCTACCATAGAAGCTATCAAAGTTGCCAAGCGAAGATTTAAGATTTTAATTACCAGCGATTGTGAGGCAGTAACCAAGTTAGGCGAATCGCTAACCGAGATTGACCAATTGGAGATATTTAAAAAACACCTGGATAGTGAGATATACAAAGGTGCTTCCAGGTGTCAATTGCATGGGGCCTGCCCAGTTCCTGCAGCTATCCTTAAAGCAATCGAGGTAGAAGCTGAGCTTGCGCTGCCTCGCGATGCCGCTATCCGGTTCGAAACTGCTGAGCACCGGTAGTATATGTTTCAGCATACAAAATGAAAATAGAAAGAGGTGTCTATGCCAGAAAGTAACAACCAAGGGCACATGGTTATTTTTCAACCTTCGGGGCGTAGAGGCTACATCGAGGATGGTAAGACCCTCAAAGAGGCGTCGTTAGCGCTGGGGGTGGACATAGAGGGTGTGTGTGGAGAGAGGGCTATTTGCGGTAAGTGCAAGGTTAGAATTGAGGAAGGAGTCTTCCAAAAATACGGCATTACCTCCAGTAGAGAAAATGTGAGCCCCATAGGACGTGGGGAGAAAAAGTTCTTCAATCTGCGTCAGGAGCAGGAGGGCTACCGGCTGGCCTGTCAGGCTCATATCACGGGCGATGTTGTTATCTTCGTCCCCGAGGAAAGCAGGATGGGCAAGCAGGTGGTGCGTAAACCCGCCAGGGAGATGGCTATCGAGTTGAATCCAGCGGTAAAGAAATACTACGTGGAGCTAGCCAAGGCTACCCTTGATGACACCCTGGGTGATTGGGAGCGTCTGAAGGCGGAGCTGGCCAGGAAGTTTGGCCTATCCAATCTGACCATTGACTATCAGGTGCTGATGAGCTTACAAGATGCGGTACGTGAAGGTGACTGGAAGTTAACTTCATCAGTCTGGCAAGGCAAGGAGGTCATCAAAGTAGAATCCGGGGTTGTGGAAAAGGCTTATGGTCTGGCGGTAGATGTCGGCACCACTACGCTGGCCGGCTACCTCTGCGACCTGACAGATGGCAAGGTGGTAAGTACCGCGTCTATGATGAACCCCCAGGTAATCTGGGGTGAAGATGTCATGTCACGCATCAGCTACACTATGACCAACCCACAGGGTCTGGAGCACCTGAATAAAGCCATCCTTGATGGCCTCAATGGTATCGTGGAGGAAGTGGCTGCTCAGGCCAATATCAAGCGCCAGGATATCGTTGACATGACCCTGGTGGGCAATACCTGCATGCACCATCTTTTCCTCAATATTGACCCAAAGTACATCGGCCGATCTCCCTTCCCTCCGGCACTACATCACTCCCTAGATATCAAAGCCCGTGACTGGGGACTTAAAATAGCACCAGAAGTGGAAACTGGTAGTAAGGGCCTCTCTCCACCCTGCCAGGTTGCCTGCCCTGCCGGGGTCAATGTTCAGGACTTCCTGTACCTTATTGCTCAAGGCAAGTATAGTGATGCCCTTGAGGTGGTACGGCTGGCCATCCCCTTTGCCGGGGTCTGCGGCCGTGTCTGCACCCATCCCTGTGAGATAGAGTGTGAAAGGAGAAGTGTTGATGAGCCTCTATCCATCCGCTTGCTTCACCGTTTCGTAGCTGACATCAAGCTTGAAATGGGCCAAGAAAAAACAACCCCGTTCGATAAAATAAAAGACGATAAGGTAGCCATTATCGGCTCTGGGCCGGCCGGCTTGACCTGTGCCTACGACCTGATAAGAAGCGGCTATCCGGTCACCGTGTTCGAGGCTGCCCCCATGAGTGGGGGTATGCTGCGCTATGGCATTCCCGGCTACCGGTTACCCAAGGATGTACTGGATAACGAAATCAGTTACATTGAAGAGTTGGGTGTAGAGATAAGGACGAATAGGCCGGTAAATGATCTCAAGTCCCTTAGCAATCAGGGTTACAAAGCTATATTCCTGGCCACCGGTGCCGGGGTAAGCCAGAAGATAAATCTCCCCAATGAAGACGCCCAGGGAGTTAGCCATGCCCTTGATTTCCTGAAACAGGTAGATTCAGGGCAGAATGTTAAAGTCGGGGAACGGGTAGCGGTGATCGGTGGAGGTAATGCAGCGGTAGATGCTGCCCGTGTAGCCAGGCGTCTGGGGGCAAAACAGGTCCTGGTTATCTACCGCCGCTCCCGGGTAGAGATACCAGCTATCAGCAGCGAGGTTGATGAAGCCCAGCGGGAGGGAGTGGAGTTCCAATTCTTGACCACCCCGGTTAGGATCCTGGCTAGCGACGGGCAGCTGACTGGTATTCAGTGCCTCCGCATGGAATTGGCTGAACCTGATGATAGCGGACGGCGCAATCCAATAACCGTTGCCGGCTCTGAGTTTAATATGGATGTTGATACTTTGGTCGTTGCCATCGGACAGACAGTCGATAAAACTACACTGCCCGGGGAGCTCGAATATACCAGTAATGGCACCATTAACGTTGACCCAGATACCCTTGAAACAAATATCAACGGGGTTTTTGCCGGTGGTGATGTAGCCTCCGGTCCCTCTACTGTTATTGACTCTGTCGCAGCAGGCAAGAAAGCCGCCCTCTCCATTCAGCTCTACCTTGAGGGAATAGACCTAAGGGAGGGAAGACCCACCCCACTTCAACGGGTGGAAGAGGTGCCCAAGGAGGGGGTGGTGTCTGAGGCTAGAAAGAGCGTATCCTTACTAGAACCACAGAAAAGAGGAAGCTTTGCTGAGATTGAAATGGGCTTTAATCAGAAGGCCGCTAATGAAGAAGCCAAGCGTTGCCTAAACTGCAGTGTCTACGCCGAGGCAGCGATCACCGAGAGTGGTGATACCCATGGCATTGGCATCATGATATCACCCGGTGCTTATATACATGTCCTTCCCATTGAGGCCGGTTTCGTAGGGGCTGATAACGTCGGGGTTCTCATCGCTGAGGAGCCTTACAAACAAGATAGCATTGAGCTTGTTATTGATATTGGCACCAATGGTGAGCTAGTCTTGGGCAACCGAGAGAAGCTCATTTCTTCCTCCTGCGCCACCGGCCCGGCCTTTGAGGGAGCCGAAATAAAGTACGGGATGCGAGCCGCCCCCGGGGCTATTGATAAGATAGAGATAGATAACAATACCAAGGAGGTACGCTTCAGAGTTATCGATAAGGAAGGCTGGAATACAGAGTTGGAGGATATAGGAGCCAAGGGTATCTGCGGCTCAGGAATAATTGATGTCGTGCCCCAACTGTTCATGGCTGGAATTATTAACCACACCGGCCGTTTTAATAAAGACTTGAAGACCCCTCGTTTCCGTATTAGCGAGGATGAACCCGAGTTTGTCATTGCCTGGGCCAATGAAACGTCCATCGGCCAGGATATCGTTGTCAATCAGGGTGATGTAAGGAATATTCAGTTAGCCAAAGCAGCCATGTATGCTGGAGCCAAAATCATGATGCGTCACCTGGGGATTGATAAACTGGATAAGGTCATTCTGGCTGGAGCCTTTGGCAGTTACATTGATAAGACATCAGCCGCCTGCCTCGGCCTTTTCCCCGACTGCGATCTGGAGAACATTTATGCCGTTGGTAATGCTGCCGGGGATGGAGCCCGCGTAGCCCTGCTCAATGCGGACAAGAGGGTAGAAGCCGACCAAATAGCCCAGCAGGTGGAATACATAGAATTGACCGTGGAACCAAATTTTGATAAGGTCTTTAGCCAGGCTATGTGGCTACCTCATATGAAGGATGCTTTCCCTCACCTAAACCACCTTGTCCCTCAAAGAATAACCAAGATAACTTAGAAAGGAGGTACATTACTAAATGTTCAGGTATGACCGGGAACAGAAGGTTTGTACTATTGGCGGTATCAAAGTTGGTGGTCAGCCGGGTCAGAACGCCCCTCTCCTGATCAGCAGCATGTTCCAGAAGGGGGACGCGCTCATTGAGAGCCGAAAGGAGCGCAAATTTAACCATACGGAAGCGGTGGAGCGGGTTCACGAGATGCAGCATCTTTCACAAGAGACTGGTATGCCTGGCATGGTAGCTATGGTCGCCAACACACTTGATGAAGCCAAGGCTTATATTGATTTTCTTACCAGCGAAACCGATATGCCCTTTGCCATCGATATATGGGTACAGAAGACAAGGGTAGCGGCGGCACGCTATGTGGCTGAGCTAGGCCTGCAAGACCGCTTACTATATAACAGTATTACCCCCTGGGATGATGATATCGAAGGTCAGGTAGCGGAACTCAAGGGACTGGGTATAAAGCATGTCGTAGTTCAAGCCTTTGATATGGAAGATAAAGGGCCCAGAGGAAGGATTAAATCACTCCAGAAAATGCTGCCCCTGGTTGATAAGGGGAATTTCCAAAGTATCCTGGTGGACACCGCCGTTATGAACTTACCCTTCACTGCCTTTTCTCTAATAGCCAACCGGCTCATCAAGCAGGAATTTGGACTGCCGGTGGGTTGCGCTCCCTCAAATGGCACTTACATGTGGCGGAAATCGGTGGGAACGGAGGGCAGAGGCAACTTCCCAGCGGTGGATGCCGCTATAGAGGCAATAACTGTTATGGGAAGCGATTTCATTTTCTACGGTCCTATGACAGGCACCAGTCGGGTCTTCTACGCAGCGGCTGCGGCTACCAGTCTACTTGCTACCCTGGCTTATGCCGAGGGTACACCCATACCCAGCGAGGGTACACCTTTGAACAAGCTCTTCCCTGAGGCAGTAGAGCAATTAATGAAGCAGGAGGTGGATTAGTAGTATGACAACAGAACTCAGTTCCAGAGAACGAGTGCTCAGACTTTTTAGCCGGGAGATGATAGACCGTATTCCCGTCTTCAGTGGTATGGGGAACGTAACAGTACATGGACTTAGGAAATATGGCTGGAAATTCGCCGACATCCATGTAGATGCCCATAAAATGGCCAAGATGGCGGCATCTACCTCCCAATTGTTCGGCTTTGAGTGTGCCGTGGTTCCTTTTGATATGGGAGTTGAAGCCGAAGCCTTGGGCTGTGAGCTTAACTACTACCCTCACCATGAGGGTATTCTCTACCCCACTGTATCCAAGAAGATAGCAGAGAAAGTCAAAGATGCAGATATCCGTGTGCCCTCGGATTTAGCCAAGGCAGGAAGGGTCCCTCTCGTGACAGAAGCGATTCGTCTCCTAAAAGAGGAAGTAGGCCACCAGGTAGCCATAGGTTCCTGGGTTTTGGGCCCCCACCTCGTAGCCGGGCAGACCATCGATATAGCCGACCTGAACAAGCAGATGCTTAAAAACCCTGATATAGTCAGCAATTTACTGGATATTACCACTGACCTGGTTATCTCGTTAGCCAGGATTTATAGGGAAGCCGGTGCCGATTATATAACCATCCGCGAGATGGGTGCGGGGGCAGACATATTAAGCCCAACCTTATTCAAGAACCTGGTACTTCCTCATCTACAGCGGGTCTTTGCCAATATAGAGTCACCTAATGTCCTGCATATATGTGGTTCCACCGATGAAATCACTGACCTGATGGGGCTCTCCGGGGCAGATGCTATCTCTATAGAGGAAAGGAACCATGTGGCTGTGTCTAGAAAAAAGTTAGGGCCCGATGCCTACATCTTTGGAAACATAGCTGGCTATACAACGATGGTAGCTGGTAAGCCTGAAGATGTTGACCAAGCCGTTAAGGAAGCTATCGCTAATGGTGTCAACGCCGTGTGGCCGGGGTGTGATATTTGGCCAGAGGCACCCCAGGAAAACTGGGAGGCGCTAATAGCAGCAACCCGGAAATACGGTAAGATTGAGTAATCGCTACTGAGATTTACCAGCACTTTTTTATTTTTGGTTACCCCAGACGTTCAACATGTCACAGAGAAATTATGTTAGGATAGGGCTATGCTTCGCTGCGAGCCCTATCCTGATTATCGTACTGGGGAAAGTTTAGCACCACCGCTTTCATAGCTCTACGGCAACGTTAAATGCTTCATGGATGGCGTTTATCAGTTTGCGAGGGGTTACACAATCTCCGATGGTATACACCTCCGGGGCTAGTTCTTCCAGAGACTTTACGACATCTATACGTGATCGAAAACCAAGGGCCAGCACGATTGAGTTTGCCTCTATTTTCACTCGGTTTAAAAATTTATCAATAACCATTACACCATCTTCAAGAATTTCTTCTACCTTTACACCGGTTTTAATCCCAACGCCGTTTTTTTCAAGCAGTTCAAGCAGCAGTGTCCTGCTTATCATGTTAAGCTCCGTCGCTGCCTCATCCATCATCTCCACAACAACGACCTTCTTACCCTGCTGCGCCAAAAACAGTGCCGTCTCGCATCCCACAAGCCCGCCTCCTGCCACAACGATCCGCTCCCCTAAACTACCACCCCCACTTGTGAGCACATCCCCGGCCCAAATCACGCTGGGTCCGTTCACTCCCGGCATGTCGGGAATCAGGGGTTCCGCGCCAACCGCTAGTATAATAACATCAGGATTCAACTCCTTTACGCGCTCTGGCGTGGCCTCGGTTGCCAGCTTGACCTCCACCGGAAGTCCTTCCACCCACCTCACCAGATAGTTTAAAAACCTTCTCATATCCTCCTTGAAAGGAGGTATGCACGCTACAGCGATATTCCCGCCGAGCTTCTCGCTTTTCTCTAAAAGAGTAACATTGTGTCCCCTCGAAGCTGCAACGCCGGCTGCCTCAAGCCCAGCAGGCCCACCCCCCACCACAAGAACTCTTTTTTTGATCTCAGCAGCCTGTAAAGATGGAAACTCCGTCTCCCTTCCCGTTACAGGGTTGGCTGCACAACGTAGGGGTAGGAAAACGGCTACCTTCCCTAAACATTCGTTACACCGTAAACAGGGTATAATTTCATCATTTCTATGACGGTATGTTTTAGACGGAAAGGCCGGATCGGCAATAATTGCACGTGCCATGGCTACCAGATCAGCCTTACCCTCTTTTAATATCTGCTCAGCTGTTTCTGGATCGACAATGCCCCCTAGGGCAGTTACCGGAATGCTCACAGCCTGCTTGATTCTTGCCGTATACTTAACATTCCCGGCATAGGGAAGGTATGTAGGCGGATGAAAGTAAGGGATTGTGGACGGTTCACCGAACAACCCTACCGAAACCTGTATACAGTCCACTTCATGCTCTATCATCCGGGCGAATTCTACTGCTTCTTCTATGGTAAGCCCTCCCGGCACGAGCTCATTGGCACTCATCCGGTATTCTATGGCAAAGTCTGGCCCTACCTTTTCCCTTATACGTCTTATTACCTGAAGGGGAAATCTCGCCCTGTTCTCCAGGCTGCCGCCATACTCATCTGTTCTTTTATTGCTGTATGGGGACAGAAACTGCGCCAGGAGCCATCCATGGCCGCCATGTAAAAGTATCATGTCGAATTCTGCCCAACGCAGGCGGAAAGCTGCGGCAGCGAAGTTTTCAGTGACCGACTCGATCATGTCCCTGTCCATCTCCTGGACGGTAATCGGATGACCGGCCAGCATTTCATGAAAATGGCTCGGTATGGGTGAAGGGGCAATAGGCATACGGCCGCCAATAAGGGAGGGGATCGTTTGCCTGCCACCGTGATTGAGCTCGATGGATGCCTTAGCACCGTATCTCTTAATAGCCTCCGACAATTGGTATAAAGATGGGATTATATTATCGTTGTCCAGAATCAACTGGCCGCCATGGGTCACGGCATACTCCCGGTCTACAACGCTCTCTCCCACAGTAACAATCCCGGCTCCACCCTTAGCCTTTGCCTTGTAATAGTCGATCAGCTCCCGCGTAATAAGTCCGTCAGCCGTGGCCAGACAAGGGTGCGCAGGTGCAGCTTCAATCCTATTTTTAACTGTTAGACTGCCTATTTTTATGGGCTCAAATAACCTTTCCATAATATTTTAGTTTTCCCACTTCTTTCTTGGGCTTTATAATAATTCGCGTTTTAAAATTTGCCCACCTGTCGAATTGAATTGGGATTTGCTATTTCAATTCACAATGCGGCATCCTGACCCTCATTGCTATTGTTGCCTATAATATATCAACGGCACCTGGTTGGCAATCTCCATCTTCCCTTCGGGATTTGCTACCTGAAAATAACCTGTCCTGTTTCGTTTCTGATGTGGTAGACCATTCACACACCTCCTCTCGGTGATAATAATTATGAGGCGATTATACCTATTGACAAATGAAATATAACATTGTAGTCTTAATTTAAGTAAGCATGCTGGTAACAGGTTATTTTTTTAAGCGATAACGTAGTTGGTATGCAGGGAGGTAATGCCTATGTAGAAGCGGCAGATAAATAGCATAAAACCCTGGTATATCAAATATCTAAAGAAAGGAGCAATTATTTGACTAAAAAATATCTTTTAATCCCAGTGGTGGTTGTAGTGATGATTGGATTAATCCTTGCTGGCTGTGCTAAACCCACACCAGCACCAGCACCAGCACCAGCACCAGCACCAGCGCCTGCTCCTGCACCGGCACCTCCAGCAGGTCCTGCAGAAATTCATCTGGGTATGGTGCAAAGTTCTACAGGAATGTATGCAGCTTTCGGACAGGGTGGCGGATTTGGCGTAAGAATGGCTATTGAGGACATAAACAAGCTAGGCGGGGTATATGTAAAGGAATACGACCGCAAAATTCCTGTTAAACTCACATTTGTTGACGATGAGAGCAATCCGCTAAAGACATCGACTCTTACTCAGGATATGATCTTGAGGGATAAGATAGACTTTCTCATAAAAGGTCATACAACCCCGGCATTGGTGGCTCCCGCAGCTATGGTATGCGACCGTTATAACATACCAAATCTGGCTGGAGGTTGTCCTATGGAACCTTTCATGGGTCTACGCGGGACCTCTGATACCAATTGGCCTTACACCTGGGTTATTGGTCTTTCTTTTGCCACTCCAGCCCCAGAGGGGGATTATCGTTATGGCAAGGCTGGATATACTCTGGTGGATGCATGGAAAGCTGGTTTAGACCAGGTTGTTGACCAGACCAATAGGGTGGCTGGAGCATTCGCTACGAATGACCCCGATGGCGTCGGTTGGTATGGACTATTGCCTCCAACTCTAGAAAGTTGGGGTTATGATGTTGTGGGTGTAGAACAGAAAATAGGCATGTTTCCTCTTGATGCTACTGACTTCTCGCCCATGATAGAATACTGGAAGGATAACGATGTTGAAACGCTGATAGGAATAGCTCCTGGCCCCGTTTTTGGGACTTTATGGAGGCAGTGTCACTCTCTAGGGTTCGAGCCTAAAATGCTTATTGTCGCTAAAGCAGCGCTTTTCTACCAGGATGCGGTTGCTTGGGGTGGCGAACTTCCAAACGGCGTTTGCATAGAAGAGAACTGGCTACCAATATATAAGGATTCCCCCGGCATCGGCGGCATATCTCCAGAAACGCTTCTTGACAGGTGGATTGAAGAAACCGGTCAGCCTTTGAACCAATCTATGGGATGGACCTATGCTGATACCCAGGTCCTGTTTGATGCCATTGAAAGGGCAGGCACCCTTGACGCAGATGCAGTTAATAAAGCTATAGGGGAAACCGACCTGATGACAGTTACCCATCGTGTTGTGTTTGAAAAAGGGACACAGCATAGTCGAGTGCCACTTGCCCTTGTCCAGTGGCAGAAGACCGATGGGCCAGAGATATGGTGGAATCCGGTGGTGGTTTCTGAACATGACTTCATACTTGAGCAGTCCCAATTACTATTCCCTATCCCTTACTAATAAACATCAGGATAAGTTAGGATAGGGCTATGCCCTGGTGCTGGCCCTATCCTTACTATCGTCCGAGTCCCTTCCAGTATAATATTAGCCTGAAGGGAGGGATGGTTTCCAACGCAAATAGCGCGTTTATCTTTACCTGCGGGGAAAAATCTGAGGCAGGGCTGGCTAAGCCGGTAAGGCGCCTGGTTTTGAAGTGGGTCTTATAAGCACCATCAGCACAAGGCCCACGATACTGATTGCGGCGCAGACGAGGAAGGCCGTGTGATAGCTGGCGGTAACATCAAATATATAGCCGGCCATGAAAGGGCCTATAGCAGCTCCAGTAGTAAGGGCGATACCGTTTATCCCGTAAATAAGTCCGTGTGATTTCAGCCCGAAGAGCCAGGCTACCAGTGGAGCTTCTACTGCATACATTCCTCCCATTATGAAACCGAAGACGGCAGCAAACAGATAGAGCATCACTGCTTGTGCCACCGAAGTTAACCATAATATAAGTACTGCCATCACGATAAAGCTGAAAATAAAGACCTGCCTGCTGCCGATTTTATCGGCAACGGCCCCCATAACAATGTTGCCGGCAATGCTGGCTCCTCCCATGACGGCCAGCATGTTAGCGGCGGTGGCAGAGGAAAACCCTATATCTGTGGCATGAGGCACAAAGTGCACCATTGGTGTTACTGAGCAGAATCCGGAACAGAGGAACATGGCGATGAGCAACCAGAGCTGCCTGGTACGGGTGGCTTCTCTTAAAGTATAGCCCTCGACATCCCGGTTCAGTA
>Ga0209986_10003032_pt1 | contig 14921 bp, 18 predicted proteins | sample BlataG_FD_183168 | JGI IMG/M metagenome (GOLD analysis project Ga0209986, IMG submission 183168) | Deep subsurface microbial communities from Black Sea to uncover new lineages of life (NeLLi) - Black_00105 metaG (SPAdes) (version 2) | ecosystem: Environmental > Aquatic > Marine > Oceanic >...
CAACATCTATAGATCTCTTGTTTTTTTCAATCGACCACTTCATTACATCGAACAGGGCGGGATCATACTTGCGCCACTTGTCTGAATCCTGATGGTACTGAGTCTTCCTGCCGTCATTTCTGTTATCATCTTCGGTCAGCATCCAGCACAGGCAGATCTTGAGCTTGGAGTTGGCGATCGCTCTTAAGATGCCGTATTTCAGGTAGTCATTGATATCGGCGAAGTATTGATTCTTCATTTGTCCGCCATTTAAGGTCAAAACGGGATCTCTCCATCACTTCCAGGAAATATAAGATCCTCTTGATCCTTCGATGTGAGATAAAGCATAACATCAGGAGACTGCTCATTATTCTTTTTGTCATTCTTGAATAGTAGCAGAGTAGCTCCAAAGGAAAGGTTACCAATGTAAAAGATTTCTCCCTTTTCGTCTTTCCGTTGCCATAGGCCGGTTAACAGGATTCTCTGCTTATCGTTTGCCATGTTTCAACCTCCTTTTATCAGCATTTCTGATGACTACTTGTCATGTCCGATATTGCATCTTAACGGACATGATGCCAATCGGGCTTGTCTCCTTTGTAAGCGGTGCAAAAGTATTTCATTTGTTTAGCCTCCTTTATTTATTTTCTATGGTTTTGCATATCTGTGCACCGACTTCGGCTACATAATCTCCTAATTTAAGCGTAACTTCTATTAAGTCCTTCAAATATTTAGTAAGCACTGAAAGACTTTCTAAAATCTCGTTATGTCTCATTTCCCTTTCCAATGCTTCTTTGTCATATTCTAAGTCGTTCATTTTTACCTCCTTAAAATTTTTATTTTTTTGAATGCCACTCTATAACCTTGAATGTTTCAACAGAGCCTGGTCGCGGAAGTTCTGAACCTATCCCACGAACGACGTGCCTGTGTGCTAATCTGTACAGTTTAATCGCTTTGTCTATGGCATCCTGCTCTGAGTCAACATCAAGATAATAACGGACATACCCTTTAAAACCGCAGAATCTCCTCATCAGTATTTGATGAATCTCTCGGCTGCGCCCTCGCCCGTCCGCTCAATCTCATGTAGATAAATCTGAGTCGTTACCACACTCGAATGGCCTAACATCTTTGAAACGGCCAGGAGATCAGCTTTATTCAAGAGTGCATTGGTAGCTGCAAAGTGTCTCAGGCTGTGAGTCGAGATCCGAGGATCGTCAATATTATTTTCCTGTAGCAAGTGCTTAAAGATCCTCCGGATACTCCTGGTCGTTAATCGTTGGCCACTGATCCGATCACTGTGAGAAACAAATAAAGGATCTTCCGGCCTAACCTTGCTCCTGTCTCTCAGATATCGCAGAAGTGGTTTTAAGGCGTCTTTCGTCACTAGAGAGACTAGATCCTTTGCATCATGGCCTTTCGACTGATAGAAGAGCTTTGCCTCTTTTCCTGTCTGCTTGAGATCTTCAAGGTTGGCCTGGATAACAGATATTGTCCGGAGTCCTGTAGCAGCCATCAAATTGAACATGGCAAAGTCTCTCTTGCCTCTAAGCGTAGATCGATCAATCGTATTCAACACGTCTCGGACCTGGCAGCCGGTCAACGTCTCTCTTCTGTGTCCACGTGGTGCTTTGACTCCTTTGACGTTTCGTGCAATGTTCGGATAGAGTCTCATTGATTCCAGGTAGGCAAAAAATCGCTTGACCGCTGTCATATAAGCATTGATCGAATTCGCTGAAAGACTGAGGGCCTTTAGGTGTTCCTTGAATTGGAGGATCTCTCCACGATCCGGCTGTGATAACTTTCCTGCAGCAAGCCAGGACAGGAACGTCTCGAGCCCTTTTTTATAGAGTCGCTTCGAGATCTCTTTGATGTCCTGGGCATCAAGGAAAGACTCGACAAGCTCCTGAAAATTCAAGGCTCTCTGGATCTCCTTGTCGTCTATTCTTGCGAGCTCATTATTTCGTGAGTGCGTTCTTTTTTCCATTTTCTCACTCCTCATTTCTTACCTTTTTGCGATCGAGCCGCTCAAGAAATCTGACCCTTTTAATATTTAACTCCCTTAACCCCTTTAACTCCCCCTGTATCAACTTGTCTTTCCCTTCCCTCGGTGATCTTCTCTTATTCATTGTTCGTATCTACATTGTTAGTATGTGTCCTGTTTTATAGACCTGTTTCTCTTTTTTTTTATAGACCTATTTCTCTAAAATCTTATAGACCTGTTTTTGTTTTCGTTCTTCGTCTAAGTCATCTAAAAATAACAACTTAACCCTTATTCCTAATAGTCTCGTTTTTTCATTTCGGTATAGACCTGTTTTTCTAAATTTTAATGGTATTGAAGTATAGACCCGTTTTTTCGTTTTTAATGCTGTCTCAACTACAGAAGTTTTGATCAATTTTTTTCTTTCAAGTTTGGATAAAAATCGGTCAATCCATCCTAGTGATCTCCCCCAATGTTTTCTTAATTTATGCCTGGACGTGAAAACTTCATTCCTGTTCAGTTTTATTTTGATCGTGCAGTTTTGCCTTTTGATTTCGATTGTGTTGGTTTTAAAGACCGCATGTGAGATCAGATAATTGAGTGCCCGGTCTTTCGTGAATGGTTTTTCCCAAAAATAATGAAGATTAAAAATGTCTCTAGGAATTTGAAAAAAGCCATGTGTTTTCTTTTCGGGGCTGACTTGATTTGACTTTTCTGATATAGTTTTCAACTCTCACTCCTTCATCCTCCTTTTTTTTCAAGACGTGCTTTGCCTTCCGATCTCTTTTTATTATTTCTTTTCTCCATTTCTATGATGCTCCTAGAAAACAAGGCTCTGAGAGCTCCATAGACGAACGTTCTCGAATGGATGAATAGTAAACCCTTCACCTTTTAACCTAAAGACGCTCCTCTAAATACTGTCTGATGAGTTTCCTGGCAACCGGTGAAGGCTTGCGATTACCTTTAAGCCAATGAAAGACTGAAATTGAGCTAAACCCCAGGGCCTTAGCAATTTGGGGATAGGTCAACCCTTTCTCTTCTCGATACTTTCTCAGTAGTTCGATATCGTTAAATTCCATGTTTTTCACCTCTTTAACAAAGGATATGCTTTTTTTAATCGTTTGTCAACCCCCCTTTTGCTGACAATCAGCCGGCCCCTTTTAGGGTATGACAAAATTCAAGATGCCAGCTCCTATTCTTTTCCTATTGTTTATAGGTAGGAAGCGGCTTTGTCCCTTTTCTAAAAGCCCTTATTTTTCCTTTCTCTAAGGTAACCAGGAGCATCTGAATTTAGGTTTTTCTCAGGTTATTTACCTAAATCGAGCGGACCTAAAATCAGAGTTTTTTTAGCGTTATTTACAGTGATTTCTCATGTTAAGTTTTGTTAAGTCTCATCTCCCCTTTTTCAAAAAGCATCCTATCACCCTTTTCACAGTATTCACAGCCTTTCTGCGAAGGATTCCCCTTTTTTCTGGACTCTGAAAAGTCTGGATAGCCCCTTTTTATGGACTCCCGAAACTCCCGATGCTTCGATAGTCTAAAGGCCGGCCGCTGTCAGCTGCCTATAAGAATAATCGAAAAAGAGCCTTCCTCTCTACCTCCCCCTTATTCATACTCTTACCCTTGAGCAGCTCATCGCTCCTAGGGCCTCCTAGAGCGATTTTTCAAGGTTTTATCTAGCAATCTCTAGTAAGTCTCGAACCTTTTATAATCCCTGTTTTTTCTTATTCTCTGCAGATAGGAAAATCCGCTATTTTCTCGCTATTTTAGCAGATATCCCCTCTTTTTAGGGAGCGACAAAATTCAGGTGAATCTTTAATAAGCTTTAGGACCTGGCGTATTTTTTGCGTTATTTACGCCAGTAATTACCTCGGCTCTTGACAATACAAATCTCCCTGTGAGTAAATATGGACAAATCAAAAGAAGGAGGTTATTTTGAGAAAATACGTTTTAATCTCTGGGCTTTTACTTTTTCTCTTTGCCTGTGTCTCTTTCCCTACTTACCCTACTTATAACTGGCATTTCGCTTTACAAGAGCCTAAGCCATCGGAAGACCTGGCTTTCTCGGACGATTTTATTGACGTGCTTTTTACCATAGGGGGCACACAAATAGGATTCGATATTCGAAACAAAACTGATAGCGGAATAAAAATAAACTGGGACGACCTCTCTATAATTTATCCGGGGGGGACATCCTCTAGAGTTATCCATAGCGGAATCAGACTAATGGACCGGAATAACCCCCAGGCTCCAACAATTATCCCACCTAACGCTAGGGTTTCAGATGTTCTTATCCCTTCAGAAAACATATACTACGTGAGCGGACAATATGGCGGATGGAGAGAGCACTCCTTATTTGGGGGGGACGGTTTATCCTGGGACGGTAAGGAATTTAGTATTTACTTCCCCCTGGAGATAAAAGGGAATAAGCAAGAATATACTTTCAAGTTCAAAATTAACGTATCTCAGCCTCCTCCAGGATAGAAAAAATAGCTCTTCTCTGCTTTCTATTTCCGCAAAGAGGGCATAGAATAATCGGCAGCTATGGTAGCTTTGCTGCGAGTGTTCCCCCTTTTTATGGACTCCGAAAACTCCGAATGTTTTTTCCTGAATGTTAGGTTTTGTTAGGTTTTTAAGCGAAACAGAATCCGGCAAAATCTGGTTGTGTTATAATGAAACTGACTCTCTTTTGCCGGCTGGGGGGAGTTCCTACCTTATTATCACCCCTTTTGCTGACAATTTCAGCCAGCCTCTAATTTACCCCTTTTTATGGCCTGTGAAAACTGTGGATAGAGCCTCTTTTTGAAGCTGCCTGCTTTAAGGCGACGCTTGGCTGTATTGCTGCCTCTTTTTAGGGTGTGCAATGATTCAATATGCCTGTTCTTTTCCTGTTGTTTATAGGCCATTTATCTAAATCGAATGGATCTAAAATTAGCGTTCTTTTGCGTTCTTTACGTTAAAATTCTTTTCTGACTTTCAGGTTTTTTCAGGTTCTAAATCCCTCTATTTTCCTCTATTTTAGAGTAAATCAAAGTACGTAAAGAACGTAGAAAAACGTTATTTTTCCGTTATACTAATTAGTGAAAGGGTTACCATCAGAACCAAAAAAGGCTTTCGGAACTATAGTCATTATACTTGTTGGAGCAGTGTGGTTGTTTGCTTTATGGAAAGGATGGTTGAAGGTGTTGGATTTTTTAGGTTGTAGGATTAGCCAGCCAGGAGAAAAAGGCGGTGCAATAGATTGGATTTATCTTGTAATATTTATTGAGTTGTTGTGGGGGATATATAAGTTGCTGAAGAAGTAAGAATAAAAAGCCATATCTATCCATAATTTATGGTTATCAATCCATTGTAAAAAACAATGAATAACAATAAATCCATGCTATTTTATGCTATTTTAGAATAAAATAATTAATTCTTTGAGAAAGAAGTTAAAGGAAAAGAGAGAAATGTATTTAACTTTTATGGACGAAAGCGGGGATATTAGCTTCTCAAACCAATCTCAAAGCAAATACTTTTCAATTACATGTTTAACTATTGATGAAGCCATTAAAAACAAACTGAAAAATACAATAAAAAAGAAGAGAGCCAAATTGTATAAACTTGGTTGGCCAAAAAAAACCGAGATAAAAGCCAATATTCTTCATGGGTTGAATCGTAACCGGAGATTACGTAAAAAACTTAATGTATCTATCGAGGGTGATGAATTTATAAAGGAGATATTAACGAGTGTTAAGAATTCATGTCATCCCAGAATTGATTGTATCACGATTAATAAGGATAAAATTAAAGATGAGTCTTTTAGAAATGCCGAATATGGAATTGCATATAACTATTTTGCTGGAAAATTATTGTGTCCTCTAATTATGGAGCTCCAGAATTGCGAGCTAACCGTTGACAGAAGAAGTAAAGAGACTCATCCCAAGAAACATTTTAATGATTATCTTAAGACACAAGTTATTGGGGAGGCTTTTGAGCGAAGCATTAAAACCACATTAAACATACATCATCTTGAATCTCATAAGAATTTAGGTTTACAGGTGGTTGATTTTTTCTCCTGGGGCTTATATAGACATATTGCCTATAGAGACTCTCAATTTTACGATATTTTCAAGGAGCTAATTTGTGGCTTTCAAAGGTGGTATTGTTAGGGAAGCGAGAGACGTTACGTTTAAGAAGGCTGCAATACATGCAGCTTATGTCCTTAGGGCACCTCTTAAACGATTTACGCCATCTCTCATTTCTAAAATACAATAATTTTTAAAGAAAAGTCAAATAAAAAAAGCCCGTATTCTTAGAAAGAAGGGCTATAAGGGTAATAATTTAGTATTAATATAGTAACGGCACTTTTTCCCCATATCCTTGCGCAGTTTAGTGGTAGACCTTGCGCAGTTTAGTGGTAGACCTTGCGCAGTTTAGTGGTAGACCTTTTTACCTGTTGAGGCTTTTTATCCTCTTTTCCCTTCTTGTCAATCTCCTCTTTTAGGTGAGGGAATTTGTCAAGGTTAAGAATAAATTCATCTACTCCTTTATAGTACTTGCCCGCTTCAATCTTAAAGCCTGAAATATATCCCAGTTCCTTAGCTATCTGATAGCACTCTAAGAGTTTCTTTTTTATCTCTGTCCAATGCCTTGACTTTATCCAGCTATCCATTCTTAGAGTGCGGGCTAATTCCTTATACCTAATCTTGATGTTTATGTTATGGTCTCTTTTTCTCCTTTTCATCTCTTCCTGTTTCATAAGCCACTCAATAAAACGGGGTATGTAAACACTATATCTTCCATCTTTAAGTCTTTTTATGTCCTGATACAAAGAAAAAGGCTTAAGTAAAAAATATTTGTTTATTTGGTCAATCAAGATAGGAGCGGGCTCTATTAATATTGAATGTAGCTTTTTATCCCCCGCCTGTGTAAGCCTCCCAGATTTAACTTCCTCCGCCTCTGCCTCTGTTAGCCCCTTATACCATATATACATTTTGATCAGCGGGCTCACTGTAATAATAAGGTCTATCCGTTTCTCTTCTCTTCCTTTAGCGGTTTTTATCCAATATTGACGCTCATAATAAAATTTGTATTGTTTAATAGCGATTTGTTCCAGGGCTTCTAAGGCTAGCATTCTCTCTTTCCCGCTATACTCTAATTTATCTCTTCCTGTCTTTACTTTATCTACTCCGTAAGCTTCTAAATACTGAGCAGTAGTAATTTTTAAACGTGGGACATAACCCCTAAATTTAGATTCATCATATCCGTCTTTTTCTATTCCATCTACGTTTCCTTTATAGCCCGTCTCATCTAAAAGCCTCTGAACAGCTAAAAGAGCCCTACTTTGTGGTATGGTAAGGTCTAAACCTATCACGTCAAAACTATAGGCTAGATTTCTTTCCTTAAAAAGTGCTAATTGCCTGTCTTCTTCTTCCTTGCCTGGTCTAAATTTCTGTTGTTCTACATGCAAGCCCACCTTTATTAAGGCGGTCTCTTTGCTTATTGGCTTTACCGTAGGCTCTGGTAAGGGCTCTAATTTGAAGTCTAAAACTTCCTTAGGGAAAGCATTTTTAACCCCCTGTAGTAAGCCCCTCCAAAGTAGCTCTCTGGTTTTTTTATCCCAGGATGCAGGCTTATGGCCTTTAACTCCTATGCCCATAACTATGGGGTAATAGGCTTTTTTTTCATCTGCATTTATTACGCATGGATTAAATTGAATAAATACGCTCCCTTTTATCCTCTTCTCTTCTTCCTTCCCATCTCTAAAACTTTCAGCTATAAAATTAATTTCAATGGATTTTGTAATGGACTTTATTAACTTGTCCACTTCATTTTTTCTTTCCTTTTCTGATAGTTTATTTAGTTTTTTGTCTAGTTCTACAGTTAGTCGGTAAAAATATTTATCTCCTTTTATTATGGTTAGGATTTCTTTAGTGAGAGCTCTAAAAATAAACGTATCTCTTATTCTTAAAAACCCCTCTGCAAATAGGCTGCTTGTCCTTTCAATGTCCTCCAGGTCTTTATCTGTTGCGGTCATAAAAACAGGGGTTAGCTTTTCCCAGTTTGCTTCTATAGGGTAGCGCAGCTCTGCATAAGGGCTATTCCAATTTATCTCCTTCTCTTTTTGACTCTCTATAAGAGCCTTAAGGCTTATTATGCTGTTATATAGAATCTGTGAGAAAGCTATGTTCATCCATTCAGGATTATTTTTTTCATATGCGTCTAAAAAGTCTCCAAACGTGTCATAGAATCTCTTAAATTTGACTTTAAACTCGCTCTTATTCATAACTCGCTCTTATTTAAACATGGTCTACTTTTGGTCTAGTTTTAGTCTCAAATTTGCCATGTCCTCTTCTGTGTGAAGTCAGGTAGTTCAAACTTATTCTCCTCCAGTTCAAGGGGGACGGCTTCTTCTTTAAGGATTCGGTGGTATTTTAGAAGGAGCTCTATAAGCTTGCCCGTCGGGATATCCTTTAGGTCCCGCTTTTCCAGCTCTTCCTTAATCGCCTTAAGCCCTTCTCCGAAGAGCTCAATCCTTTTCTCTTTTGTTAAGAAATACTTTTCCTGGAGAGCCTCTAGCTCTATAGCCTTTAGGTTCCTTATCTCTTCCTGGAGCTCCTTGCTCCAGTTTATTAAAGTCTGTTTTGAAGTCCGGAGCTCCTTAGAGATTTTATCAAAACTAAGTCCCTTCGCTCTGAGCTCTATAAATTTCTCTTTAGTTTGCTGGTCTTTCATGCCTTCTCTCTCCTCAAGATTTATTCGATTAGTTTCGATTCCCCCAAGTTTTTGATTCGGTCTCGGATTGCCTTTTCGATATTATCACAAATTTTTGGTACTTTGTCTCTGATTTCTAGGAGCTTTTCTTCGACTACAGTCTTTGTCTGGGCATAATAAAGAAAAGGACCTATTGCCAAGTCCAAGATATCCTGAGCACTTGAGTAGATTTCTTTTGAGATAAAAGGGGCATTGTTGATTATAGTCTCTTTTACCTCTTTGAAATTTTGGAGGAAATCGTCAAGTTGTTTCTTATCCTTTGGTTTATCTGGTTCCCTATAAAATGCTTCAAGCGCCCTCTTAAAGTGAGCTATCTTCATCCATAGATATTCATAAATTTTAAACTCTTTTTCAAACTGTAACTTATGAATAAATTGTTCTTTTGAATGGGATGATTTTAATTCTTCTATCTCTTTTTCAAGATTAGCTTTTTTTCGATTAACCCAGGCTTTCCCATATAGAGAGAGTAGGATTAATATGATTAGGTTCAATATGGAGAATAAATTTTTTATAATCCAGTCCATTTTTGCTACTCCAGTCTGTTTATGTCTTTACCCTTATTTCCTATGTCCGTAATGTAGAGTTTGCGGACATGCATTTAGCTAGCATCTTTTAATCTTGTAGCGGATTTAAATATCCTCTAGGAGTCCGTAGTCATCAAGTATATAAGCTCTCCGGTAAAGCTTGTTAGCCTTCCGAGGGTGTCCATGTTTTTTGAGCCTTTCCGCTCTATCTTTTAGTGTCATGGCCCGATAGCCCCTCTCAAAGGGGCTTCTGTGTCTCTGGCTTACTTCATAAGCTAGCCGTTGACAATGACGGCAAGCGTAATATCCCCCGCTTAAATAAAGGGCCGTTACCCGCCGGCTACAATGCCTACATCGGAAATAAAACCTATAGCCCCCGAAGTGGCAGGGGAAGAGCTCTATTTCATGCTCATAGGCTACAGGCTTCCCGTCTAGCTTGTAGTCAAATTTAATGTAGCTCCGGGGGTCTTTTATGTGGACCTCAAAGTTCAGGCTCCCCGTTTCTTCTTCTCCTCTCATCAGCTTTATATACTTTCTACAGAAGCCCTCATGCAGACAGCCCCAGGTCCTTAAATCGTCTATGTTTAGCCGAGTAGCATCTTCTATTGTGTCCCTTCCGAGTCCGTAATGGCGTCCCATTTTAAGCTCTGGTTTTTTTCTGGTTTCCGTAATATATAGGAGTTAGTGCAAAAATACTCCATAATGTTTTTATGCCTTTTTGCTCTCTTTTGAGCTCCAAGCATGGATTGAAAATCATTTAAATAGCTTTCTCATCCCTTTACCCGTAACCTTACCTGCTCCCCGGCGAATAATTCTTTTACCTACTTTATCCTTCTGGACTGCATTTATGTCCCCTAAAATCTTTGCCAGCCAATAGAGAAGGCCCCTCGTTTTCGTTATATTTGTCATGCTTCTTACCTCCATAGAATTTATATATTCTCCAAGCTAATTTCCCGGTCCGGCCTCTAAATGCCCGATTTCTCATGTTTTTACCTTCTTCTCTGGAAAACGGCCTCACCAGACGCCCGTAGAGCCATTTTCTCGAGTTGAATCAATTTCACTATAAGCAGGGGTCAACCTCCCCTTCCACTATGGCAATCTCACTCTCCATTAGCCCGTAGAGTTTGTAGACCTTCCTATTTATCTCCCCGTCGGTTGCATCTATTTCTTTTTGTATAGCATCTCTCTGTTTGACAAAGGCAGGGTCATCCAGCTGCTTCTTAAGACTGAGCATCTTGCCTACTAGTTCCTCTAACCTCTGTTGTGTATCTGTGCCTGCGACCTTAATGGGCAATATATCAAGGGCGGGGATAGTCACCTGCCATCCAACCCAGGTCTTTGAGTAGACCCAATTCATTAGAGAGGAATTGAGTAATGCCAGAAGATACTTCAAGTTCACTTCATCCTTGGTTTGTCTAGGGATAAGAATGTAAAGCGTATTCAGGGCAAAGAATTGCTCATCATCATAGGTAGCCACTAGCTTGGTACTTTTTCTTTGAAGTAGAAGTTTTTCAGGTGCCAGGAATAATCTCTCCTCCCTCGGTCTATGCAGATGCTTCCCATATTTCAAATATCTATTCTCTGCCTTAAACGAATAGTTGTTTTGGTATCTCGAAATATCCCTGCCATCCAGAATCCTTACATACTCTTTGCCTAGCCTACTGTTGGCAAAAACATCCCTCTTGGGCAAGCCAGAATAGATAATACCTTGCTGTATCTCCACTAATCTTTTAAGTGGCACGGTTTGAAAATGCACTTTCTCGCAAATCGGCTGCAACTCGGGAGTCAAAAAGATGAGGAACATTCTATACTCGTTGTTTACAAATAAGCCTTGGTTGATGTTATATGCTGGGGCTTGGCTGATTGAGGCACTGTCTCTACAGATTGTGACTTCTACTTGATTACCTCTTCGTTTCACTTCATCGCTTTCCTTTTGTAATATTATGACAATAGTATCAACAGATGCTGCGAAGGCATCTCTGGGCATCGTCGTTATTTTCAAGAGCCTAGAATTCGCAAGAATATATTCTCTTATTGGTTGATATTCTATATTTGTGAGCAGACCCTCAGGGACAACGAATCCCACTCTACCTCCTACCCCAATTAGTTCCATAGCCCTCTCTAAGAAGACCGTAAATGTGTTGAACCTACCTGTTGCACACTGATAGTTTTTCTGAAGATATCTTTTTGTTTTGTTGTCGATGCCCCACACTGTGATATACGGTGGATTTGATATTAATATATCAAAGGGGCGGTTCCTTAGTAGCTTCACCAAGGAAACCCGCTGGTCCAAACCAGTAACTTTAGCAAGGGGGTGGTCAGTTTGTAATGTGTCGAGGTCGAAACCATCGTAGATTTTGTCCAAGCTATCTCCCTCTACAACATTAAATTCACTTGCTGGATGGTCCAAATCCTTTAGTAGCAAATTCATTACAGTTAATTGACCAGCGAATGGATTTATGTCTATCCCAAAGAGATTATCCCCTAGTATCTGCTTGTGGACTGCTTCCTCTGCCCAACCTTGCTCCAGATACTGCTTTCTTAACCTGTCATAAGCTTTCATTAGGAATCCACCAGAACCACAAGCAGGGTCTAAGATTTTCTTCTCAGGAGATATGCCAACTTGGTCTAGGATGTAATCAATCACAAAATCGGGAGTATAAAACTGTCCTAGTTTTTTCCTCTCTTCCTTTGAAATGTGTTGCTCATAAGCTTTACCTAGAATGTCCTTACTAATTTTTGAAAAGTCATGCTCGCCAAGCTTATCCAAAACAAAGTTGATAGTATCAGCATTCCAATTAATATCCTCGAAGTTTATAGAATCAAACAGAGGAGCCTTGTAGAGACCTTTAAAACGCTCACCGATTTCCTTGAATGCTACACCAAGTAGATTGCTTGGGGTTTCCATCATCTCACGCCACTTAGTGATAGCATCCTTAGACAACTTAGCTCTTATGTGTCCCTTGTCTTCACAGATTCTTAGAAAGAGAACCCTGTTTATTAGAGTGTAAGCACCTTCTCTACACAGCTTCTCTATTAAGTCGGGGTCAGATGTGTCCATTTTCACATCCTTTGCCCAAGAGTCTATTATCTCCTTGAATTTCTCGTCGGCCTCATACCTTACTTTGAACTGAGAAAAAAGGTCGCCGAATAGTCGCTCCCTGCATTGAGCTAAGTCTTCTATGAGGGTTTTTGCGGTAATCCTTTCCCTGACGCTTTCCACCTTCTCAGTTAGCTTCTTGGCTTCTTGTAGATGCTCCTTCCCTACCAGCTCGAAAAGGGCATCAAACGACTGAGGAAGCTTCTGAAGGGTAGTGGTGAAAAGAACTCTATCTTTTTTTGGGATATTCGGGACAAACGATTTGTAAACCCTTATTTCCAACCCGTTGGTTAGGATTACCCATTCAACCCCTTTGTTATAAGCATACTCAAGACCTTGGTTGACATGGTTGTCTAGGGATTCATCTAAGTCCTTGGTTTCTACAAGCAACCTAGGTTTATTGTCAATTAGCAAAGCTATGTCTGCTTTCTTGTTTTCGATATGATGCTCGAAATCCATATTTTGCTGAAGGTTGTAGCCCAGCAATTTGAGGAGAGGAATCACTATCTTAATCTTGACATTCTCCTCACACTTGCCAGCTGCTCTACGAACATATTTATCTATGTTCAGAGAAGCGAGTCGCTTAACTTCTTTTGCCATCTCTATCCTCTCCCCAAGTAAAGGCTAAATTCTGGGTTGTCCTTTGTGTTGGCTCACTCCAGAGCTATCTTTTATACAATAAACCAAAGTTATTACCGTAATATGGAATGTGTCCCATTTTATCCCTCTTTTTAAGCCTCATTTAGCCTCTAAGCTATGCTTTTTAGATAGGCAAATTGACTCTAAAGCTATAAATCTGTCTAAACCTCATTTTTTCCCTCTACCCCTGTAAAACAAGGCTCTAAAAGCCCCGTAGAGCGTATTTCTCAAGGGGGTTAAGGGTCTAGCCTTTGTCATTTTACCCTTTCGCACTTTTTGAGCCTTGATAGGACTCCCCAAAAAAATCCTTTAAGCTATCCTCTGAAATATACCACTTAGTGCCCATTTTTTGCCCTTTAAGTCTTCCCCTCTTTATGTATAGCTTCTAAGAGTTACCGGATTAAGGTCAAATTTCTTTGAGAGCTCCTGTATATCAAAGAGTGTTATGTTTCCTATCTTGAGAGTCATTTTATTTTGCCTCCTTTGGCATGGGCTTGATTTTCCTCCCCTTTAAGTGGTTTATAAGGGCTTCCTCTACTACTCTTTTTATCTCTTTCCTGTCCCAGTGGGCTAGAGCCTTGACCTTATCTAATAAGTCTTCCCTCACTATAAAAGTAGCCCTTGTATAATTCTCTTTAGTCCCCTCCTGGGAGCTCTTAGTTATCACCCTTGTAGAGGTCTTAGGTCTTCCTCTCTTTTTCTGTTTACCTAGTTTACTAAGTTTACTCTGTTTATCTTCTCTACTGTCTCTTATAAAAGACAATGGCTCTTCTAAAGGGTCTGAGCCTAATTTAGGTTTTTTAGTCATTTCCTCTTGCTCCTTCTTAATATTTCTTTACTAAGGGTTAAATAGTCTTCTGCCCCATGAGATTTAAGCCTGTATTCAAATATGGTCTGCCCATAACTGGGGGCTTCTGCTAAGGCTATGTTATCCCGTATAAGGGTTTTAAATACCAGCCCTCCAAAATGCTCCTTTATTTTGGCTAAGACTTCTTTATTGAGGTTTTTCCTCTTATCAAATTGAGTCCCTATAATCCCCGCTATTTTAAGGTCTTTATTGAGTCTCTTCTGTACTATGTTTACTACTCTTCTGAGGGCATTTAAGCCCTGTAGAGCTAAGAACTGGACTTGTAAAGGTATATAGACCTCTTTAACTGCTGTTAATGCGTTTATGGTTAAATTGCCTAAGGAAGGGGGGCAGTCTATAAGTATAAAATTATAAGACCCCTTGAGCCCGCCTAAGGCTTCCCTTAGTAAAAACTCTTTCCCTGTAATATTAAATATTCTTACCTCTGTCTCTGAGAGGCTCAAGGAAGAGGGTATAATATCTAGCCCGTTTCTCTCTATTACTGTCTCTTCTAGCTTAGCTTTTCCCTCTAGAATATTAGCTATTGTCTTATCTAACTCATGGGCTTTTATGCCTAAGCTGTAGGTAAGGTTAGCTTGGGGATCTAAGTCTATAAGTAAAACCTTCTGTCTTAGCCTGATAAGCCCCCCTCCGATATTTACCGCAGAGGTAGTCTTGCCCGTGCCTCCTTTTTGGTTAATAAAAGCTATTGTCTTGCTCACTCTATAAACCCTTTTTTATAGACTTCAGATTTCGTCTGTTTTTCCGTCCTCTGTAAGGTTCTTTAGGGCCTCTTTAATGTCTATCTCTTGCTCTAGGTCTAAAGCCTTCTCTCTGAGCTTCTGGGCCTGTTTTTTTGCTGCCTTTACTACTAATCTAGCATGTGCCATGCCTACCACCTATCTCTAGTTCCTTCCTTTTCTTCTATAGTCAATAGAGGCCTATTAAAGCTCAAAGTAACCTCCTCATTCACTTGACCACTTCTGTTCTTAAGAATAGTTATCTTAAGCTCTACCGTTTCGTTTGTTAGTATTTCCCCCCCTTCCTGAGCTTTTTCCATAGCGGGGTTAAAGAGTCCTAAGACTATATTAGCGTCTTGTT
>Ga0209986_10003034_pt1 | contig 14919 bp, 23 predicted proteins | sample BlataG_FD_183168 | JGI IMG/M metagenome (GOLD analysis project Ga0209986, IMG submission 183168) | Deep subsurface microbial communities from Black Sea to uncover new lineages of life (NeLLi) - Black_00105 metaG (SPAdes) (version 2) | ecosystem: Environmental > Aquatic > Marine > Oceanic >...
ACAGGATTAAGTACCACGGCCACTGATCTTTCAGGTTCGCGGGCTATTAACAGTGCCAACCGGGCATATCAAACTCTCCTGGGACGCGCACCAACACCTGAAGAACTGGAGCTTGCGACCGCCAACCTGACCGGTGGTATCGAGAATTATACCTACGATGCTTTAAAATCTGACATCTTAGACAGTGAGGAGTATCAAAAGAAATACAATGATAACTATTTAGATAACTACTACGATAGTTATTTTGGAGAGCAGGAACGTGATGAAGAGGGTAATTTAACAGGTAAGCGTACCTTTGACTTTTCAACAGAGTTCATGCCCGCTTATGAGGGCGCTCTGGATGTAGATACAGGCATTACGATGCCTACGTTTGAATCTTTTACGGGAGACCCTGCAGAGCTGGAAGAATACCAGCAGAGCATCCGTCAGGCTCGTTCCTTTATGTATAACGCTGGTCTGACCAACTTACAAGGTAATATTGACAAAGAACTGACCAAGATGAAGAACGAGTCTGCAGAGCGTCAGAAGCGAATCGCTGGCGAGTTTGGTGTCGCACAATCTGCTATGTCCAACTTCTTTGCAACTTGACAGGGTTTAGATAAGGATTGCTATAATATTTTCAGATCTAACAAATCTTGATCGAAATGTCTAATACTGAAAACTATTTCAACGTTGAGAACTTTAACCAGTTACTTCAGCGTTTGGAAGCCTCTAAAGGTCGCCAGGTTCGTCAAAAGGCAGTTGAAGGCCGCCGCGATATCTTCGCACAGGGTCTCGCTGGCATGATGGGCAACTTCTGATTTAACCTCTTTCTTGTCTCATGTCCAGCTCAGTTCCTGCAGGACAAACCGATCTTGACGATTGGTTTGATCTAGATAAGTATAGAGACGCTGCTGGTGTAGCGTACGAATTTTCTAAGAAGAAACTGGAGGATGCTGGTGAACAAGAGCGTCGGACAATCGAAAAAGGTGCCACAGAGCAGCGTCAAACCGAAGCAACTCAAGAAGCTAGAGACAACCGACAAGCAAGACAAGCTTATCGGTACTAATGTCTTTGAGTTCTTTGTTGACAACTTAGACTCTTCGACCAAAGAAACATTTTTATCTTTTGCAGCAGATAAATATTCTGTAATTGAGATCTATATTTACGCCAGGTTCCTTGGTTACGCAGGCTCGATTACAGATTGTTTGCTGTGGGTTGAAGAACTCTTTGATAAACCTGACCACGTCAAGACTCTCTTGTATCAGATTCAAGAGATGAGTGAAGACATCAGGAAACTTCGTGAAGACGTTGAAAATGGCCTGGTAAAACGTGATGTTGGCGTAGCACGTAACGCACAAATGCAGCGTGAATTACGTGGCAACATCGCTCAGGTCGAAGTATTTACCAACAATCGTGACCGGAAAGGTTTGCTAATGTCTGGTGCAGACAGGGCTCTACGTGAGTTGGCTCAAATTTTCAAAGACGATCCTATTGCTATTCCTTTGGAAGAAGCATCTATGGCTGTATGGGCCAGGATGCAGTTAGAGGAATAGTCCGGTTATTATGGTTGTATCGAATAATTAAAAGTATGGGAGCCGGAGGACAAATCCAGCGTGGGAGTGCAAGTCAGATCACTCCCAACGTTTATAACAGGTTTCAGAATGCTGTAATGGAGCGCCAAGAGGCTGGTGGCGCTCGCGTTGAAGGCATGGCTGGGCGAGATCAATATATGAACTCTGCCCCGTTATATCAAGAGATTGCTGCAGCCGGTGAGGCCCGCGAGGGAATGCTTGGACCTACTCTCAGGGATCCTCAGATTAGGGGTCGTATGGAAAATGCAGTCGTGCAGAACACCGCTGCAAATAGTGCGGGAATGCTGGGTGATGCCGAAGTAATGGGTAACGGCATGATGCCAGAGCGCGGAATGGACATGGGGCCAGGACGTAGTAATCGTGATGTCCGTCGTCCTGCCCGTAGAAAAGTCAGGAGAGGTGAGTGATGTTTATGCCATCTCAAAATCCTCTTCTTATGATGAACCGAATGAATTTCGGTGGACAGACAGGTAATCAAGACATTCAACCCTTAGCACCTGATGCTGCTTATCAGGTTGGTAATGAGGTTGATGCTTTTACTGCCAATATCCGTGGCAATGAAATGATGCCCTTGGCTGGCAGATACGCTGCTTTTATTAACAATGTCTAAGAAAAAAATGCCCCCTGAACTTCTTGAGCACTTCAAGAAGAAGAATAAAGGAAAAGACGAACCCGAAGAAAAAGGTGATAAAGCTGAAAAGGCTGCTAAGAAAGGCTTAGAAGCTGCAAGAGCCGCTAAGAAGTTTAAAGATCAAAAAAAGAAAGATTCTTAATTCTTTGGTAATCTAAAGAATATAGCTTTCTTCAGATGCCTTCTCATAGTTATCTTGCTTATCGACGTAATGCTAGAGCTGCTGCTGCACGTCAAGTTGTAAAAGAAAGCAAGGAACTAGAGAAGTATAAAAAGGCGCAGGAAGATTTTGCATACTTCTGTGAGTATGTAGCTGATAAACCTCCGGCCAAACATCATCTTGAATGGCATCGTCACTTCATTACCAATGAAGACAGTAGCTGTTTATTAAAAATTGCAGGCCCTAACGTTGACCTCTTGGCACCACGGGGGTCTGCTAAGTCCACCATCTTAGGTTTGTTAACCGCTTGGGCTATTGGCGTCCATACAACAGCAGGTAAGCCTTTACAGATTCTCTATCTTTCTTACACCGTTGATATCGCTCGTTCTAAATCAGCGACCATTAAACGAATCATTGAAAGTAAAAGATATCAACAGGTCTTTCCAAAAGTAAAACTGTTGAAGAATGTCACGTCTAACGAATACTGGTCGATTGACCATAAGTTTGCAGGGATTGATACTACGGGTGAGGAACAATTTACGTTGTGTGCGGCTGGTCTGAAAGGTTCCGTTACGTCAAAACGTTCGCACCTTGTGATGATTGATGACGCCATCAAGTCCTCCTCTGATATCGGCAACCCAGACATCCGTAAGCAGATGGAAGATAACTGGAATGCAGTTATTGCACCAACGATGTTTGAAGGAGGAAGGGCCATTTGTCTTGGAACCCGTTTCCGTCATGATGACATTCATGCCACGACATTTAACGAAAACAATAACTGGAATCAAGTTGTGTTGTCCGCGATCCACAACGATCCTGAAACAGGTGAGATGGTATCTTACTGGCCAGAGTTTTGGTCCCTTGACTACCTACTTGAAAAGAAACGACAAGCACCCATTGCTTTTTCTTTTCAGTACATGAATCAGAGTATTCGACAACATGAGTTGTCCCTAGCTCCAGAACTGATTGTTAAAGCAGAGATCGCTACAGAGTTTGATACGCTTGGAGTGGGAATCGATTTATCCGCTGGAATTAAAGAAAAGAACGATTACACCGTTATGGTTTTGGGTGGACGTATTGATGATCGAATTCATATTATTGATTATCGTCGTATTCGTGTAATGGGAAATTTAGAAAAACTCGATGCTCTAAAAGAACTGTTGGCTGACTGGAACATCCTGCAGCAGGATGAGAAGGGTTTGTACTATCCAACGATGTCCAGTTGTGATATCTGGAGTGAAGCAGTGCAGTACCAGGCGTCATTAGAAGCTGACTTCAAACGAGTCTGTTTAAACCAAGAATCTCTCTGGAACATGGTGTGGCATCCGGTTAAAGGGTTCCGCTCCGACAAGTTAGCTAGGTTTAGGGGAGTGATAGGATTATTTGAAGAGCGAAAAGTTATCTTCAACCGCTATCGTAATTTCACTGCGATGTTTGAGGAGCTTACCAATTTCGGCGTATCTAGCCACGATGATTGTGTTGATGCTCTGGTCTGGCTTATCAATGGATTAGCAAGGCGCGGTTCTTTACAAGTGGACTATTAGAATAGACACAGGGGATTTAAATCCATGGAACAAATCATTGCAGTTGCTATTGCAGCTATCTCAGGAAGTGGTTGGTTTATCGGTAAAGTTTTTGGAAGAATGAGAGCTTTAGAAGATCGAATCGATCGTTTACCCCTTGAGTACGTTTTGAAACAAGACTACATCCGTGAAATGCAACGGATGAATGAGGAGTTTTATGAAATTAACGCTAAGCTGGACAAGCTTATAGAAAAACTATTGAGCAGATGAAAATGTCCGACGTTTTAGAAGTAATTGAAACCCCCGACGGCGATTTCTTACTTGAGTTTTCCCCCGAACTCTGCGAAGAACTTGGCTGGAGAGAAGGCGATATCTTGGATTGGCGCGTTAAAGGTTCTACAGTTATCCTATCTAAAGTTAATGACCCAGAAGGATACGTACCTGTAGAATAAATTTAACTGACGGCAAGACATGTATCTTAGTGGAATCGAAAATGTGCCTGGCGCACCAGGGAACATGGCAATGATTGCTAGTCCTTATCCTGGTCGTCTTCCGTTGCAAGGATTGACTCAACGGGCACGTCCTACTGCTGCATTTAATGCTGCAACAATGGGCGTTGGCCAGGCCATGATGGGTGTAGGCACACCTAATCTGCCTCCTTATGGTGTCATTCCTGGCCTGGTTCCTCCGTTCAATGCTCCTGTGAACTGATCATGCCACAGGACGACAGTAAATACACGAAGCCTGAATTACGGGAACGTATCAAAAAGAAGATTCAGGCAGGCAGTAAGGGAGGAAAACCGGGTCAATGGTCCGCCCGGAAAGCTCAACTAACGGCCTCGGAATATAAATCCAAAGGTGGAGGTTATAAAGGAGGTAAAGGAAGCACACAGAAGTCATTGGAAAAGTGGGGGAAAGAAGACTGGCAGACTAAGGAAGAGTATGATAAAAATAAAGCAAAGAAGGCAGCTTCTGCGGCTAAAAAAGCTAAAAGTAAAAAAGCATGAAAAAACAAGTAAAAGACTTAAAAAAAATCCAAGGTCAATTGCGTAACAGTGCAAAAATGCACGCAGCTCAGGCGGATAAGATAGAAGGCGTAATCAAGATTGCTGGAAAGTACATGGATAAAAATGGATGATAAAGCAATAGAAAAATGGATCTAGCAGGTAAATTTGGCGACTTTGATGGATTAAGAGATAATAATCCTTTTGGCGTACCTCTGGGGGCACGACCAAAACGTAATCTTGCTGATGCATATCGCCAGGGTGCAGATGTTTTCAAACAGAAACTGACGCAAGGTGAGCTTGGCCCTATGTTTGGTCCTGCGCAAGGACTACTTCAATTCGCTACTGGCCAGGGTATAACCGTTGGCGATGAAAGTGGTACTGCAATTATTTCACCAGGAGGCGGATTTAATTTGGCAGGTAAATATAATGAATTTACTATTAATCCCTTCATGCGTCAGGTAGGAGCTAATTTTATCAATCCAGATGGTAACTTTAGTGTGGGCGGATCTCTTGGAATGGGCCCACAAGGTTTCTATGATCCCAAGGCTGAATTAAATTTTCAAGTGGGAGGCTTTAATCAACAACCTGTAAAACAACAAATAAAAACACCACAAGAAAAGATTAATCCTTTAACAGGAGATAAAATTATTATTGATGAACAAGGTTACACCAGACGTATTCCTTATGCATCTAGACAAGATGTAATGCCTCCTCCCTATCGGGGTCCTTATGCCAGATAAAGCAATCCAATCAGACGGCACAACTAAACGCTACTTACCCAAAGCAGCCTGGGACAAACTGTCTCCCAAACAGCGGACAGAGACAGATGAAAAGAAAAAAGCTGCAAGTAAAAAGGGTAAGCAATTTGTACCAAACACTGAAGCTGCAAAAAAAGCTGGAAAAGCTGCACGTACCGCTAAGAGATATAAATCGAAATAGTGATAAAATGAAGTGATCTAAGCGCGGCTGAGATGGCTGTAGATTCCAAGTCCCGTTTGAAAGAAATTATCGACAGCTATCTTGATAAAGATGGTGGGGCTGGTATCGATACCGGAATTGTTGCTGGGCACCTCCAGCAGATGCGAATGTTTGGCATCCGCCAAGGTGTGGAATTTTTTCCTGCCCAGGACAACTTTGGTAATCAGCGTAAGGACTTCTTAGATCGGGTTGCCAAGTACAACCAGCTGGACACTCGCTTAGACTCTATCTGGGATTATTATCTTTGTGATGGACAAGGTCTGTTTTATATCCGCCCTACGCAAAACAATTATCGTCTTTATTATTTTCGGAAACATGAATACCGTACCTATTACAACGTGGATGGCGAGCTGGATGAGGTTGTAATCATCTACAGCTACAAAGTCCGTAAGGGGAAGAGCTTTGGGCAGCAAGAGATTCTTGAATCAAACGTGCTCACCGGACAAGGCGGAATGGGTGCAGGCGGCACTAAAAAATATATTAAGCTTTCAATTAAACGACGTACTATTACTGAAACACATTCTGATGGTGTTATTTCCTTTGACACGCCTGATGCCTCAATGGCTCCAGGTAAATCAACTCAACTAAAAAATACTTTAAACTTCATCCCTTGTGTTGAAATTTTTAATAACCCAAAAGGTTTTTCTACTGAAGGTGTAGGTGAATTTGATGCATTAGCTGATCAAATTATCACGCATGATGAGATGACCCGCAACATGCGGAAAAACATTCAATTCTTCGGAAATCCTACATTACTGTCATCTCGTCCAAAAACTGACTTAATGGAATCTGGCGGCGATACTGTCGTCCAGCGTCCTTCTATCGCGGCTAACTCAGGCTTTACCGGAATGGGAAGCCTTAGCCGATCCGCATTCAAACAGGATCCTGTGTCTAGGGGAATGGACGGGCAGCTCCGTGTACCCCGTGTAATTGCTAACTTGGAACCGAATGATCGTGTTGGATATATTGTCCCAGATGCTGTCACTGGAGACCAAGTATCTTTTACCAAGATGTTGCGTGAAGAGATTCGTACTGCATTAGGTGGGCAAGACGAGATCAGTATATCTGCAGGTGTTACCGCTACTGAACTGAAATCGATATATGGCCGTGTTGCGGCTACCGCTAAGAAGAAGTCGAATTCTATTTATACTCACGGTATCGCTAGATGTATGGAGTTAATACTGTTCCAAGAGGAACGACTATTTCGGGATACCTTGGCGCAGGCAGCCCAGATTGAAAAACCCGTAGACCTGACTGAAGAAGCTTCAGCTGAAGCCATTGCGATGTATGACCAGGCAATGGCAGCGTATGACGATCAGGTAAAACAGTTAATGATGGCCTGTCTTCAGACAGAAATGCTTCCACCTGGCGTGATCGGTCTTATCCCAGATGGGGACGTTACCGTTCAATGGCGTTGGCTAGGTCCAGTTTACGAAGACACCTCGCAGGATTTGATTAACAATTCAATTGTTGTTAGAAACCTGCAAGAGTTGGGTGTTGATAGTATAGAAGCACTGAAGTTTCTTTTCCCTCAAAAAACGGATGAGGAACGAGCCTCGATGTTATCGGGGTTCCCATTCAGGATGGTGGGTGAATTACAGAGTGCTTACTCTCAGTTTGCCCGCCTGGTGGGGGGAATGATGCAGACCCCCCATCCGCAGTCACCGGATCTTCCAATGGCTGCAGATCCACGTTTGGATTTAACCCCTTATCTGTATCGAACTCTTGAAGCATTACAACAGGAGATGAGTTATGCAGGACGCTACCGTCCAATCGATCCCACAGACGAGCCAAGTACCAGCGGCCGTCGCACCCAGCAGCTACGTGGCGGCAGCACCGGCACCTCAAGCTCCGGTGGCGGCTCCGCAGGCTCCGGTGCAGCAGGTGGCTACGAGCTACCCCCAAACCGTCCAGGGTCAACCTACCAGTTACCAATCCGCCCCGTCTCAATACGTCCCCCAATCCCAACCGGCGGCTCCGGCTCCGGAGGGGAATCCATGGGAATCGGCGTTCAACAAGGTGGTGGGACTGCTGAGTCAGCCAGCCCCATTCCCGTTCCAGGGTCAACCGTCAACGACGACCCAGGCTCCTCAAGCTATCCCGGCCAACTGGGCACAGGCGGAGCAAATCAGCCCAGGTATCAGTCAATCGGATCGCCTGACTTGGTCTCCCAGCCAGGTATCCTCTCCCAACTCTTCCCCAACCTCCTCGAATCTTTACGGGCAGGAAGCGGCGCAGGCCCACGCAGTAGTGAACAACGCGGTAGCGGATTACTACGACCTGAGTCAGGAGAGCCGTCAGGTGATCGACGCGTTCGGGGTGGAAGCTCCGGCGATTCTAAACAACTACGCGGTAAATCTCGAAGGTCTTCTGGATCAGGCCGTGACGTGGGGTCACAAGGCCGCACACGAACTCCACGCGTACGCTGATTTCGCAGTTCGTGAACGCACTGAAAACAAGGCATACAACGAGATTCTCACCAATCCCGATGTGCTGTCTGACTACACCCTGAAGTTCTTTGGTCCTCAAGGTCCATACCCTGTGTATGAATCTGAAAGCGATCTGGAAACTCGTGGCTATCCGACACAGGCTTTCGCAGCTCAAGGTGTTGCTCCTCAGCAAATGCCCGCTCCTCCTCAGCAGGCCGCTCCTACGAATTCCCGTGATTTCTGGAATGGTTTTAGCAACCAGATGATCAGCGACCCTCAGAATGCATGGCGTATTTTGAACCAAGCTCAACCCAACGTTGTAGCAAACAAATTGTTTGTTGCTGAGTGATAAATAGCAGTCGGTAATTGATAAATTACCGGCTGTTAAAATCTTGATAGTAAGACAAACGTCTGAAAACTTTCACCCAACTAACCTACACGTCCTGGAGGATAACTAACGGTGTTCATTGATAACGATTTTCCCAAGCTCCTAGGTGCGGAGCTTTATCGTCCACACCCCGCTTATGTTGCTGAAATGGCAACTGAGCCTGTGGTCGTCCACGATTTCACACGCCAGCCCGGCCAAACTGTGCAGCTTGATCGCTACAAGTTCTGGTCTTCTCCTGGCACAAAGGATAGCCGTGAGCGCGTAGCTGACGAGACTATCGGTACCGCCAACAGCCGCAACATCACAAAAGAGAAGGTGTTGGTTGTGCTGAAGGAGTACACCGGCCCTGCCGACCCGTCTGATCCTACCCAAGCATCCACCTTCAAAATTGCTCGGGAAACCCTGGTTACCGCACAGCGTCTGCTGCTGGATACCGGCAACCTGAACATGTTCCATCAGAGCATTGGTTCCTTGACCCTGTTGGATGATTACCGCCGTTGGCGCGACCGCGTGTTCCTTGATGAACTCGCCAAAGCCGAAGCCAATGGTCTCGCTTCTTCTACTCAAGGCGGTTATTATTTCGCTGGTGGTAAGGAAAAGGACAGCCAAGGTCGTATTTCTTATACCGGCACTGAGTACACCGCTCAGGTGCAGCAGTTCTCTGTCCGTACCGACCTTCTGACTGTCGTTAAGGATCTCCGTAAGCGCAACACCCCTACCTTCGCTGACGGTCTGTATCGCTGCATTTGCGATCCTACCTTCATGATGCATCTGCGTCGTGACGAGGACTTCCGCGAGATCGCCCGTTACAGCGGCAATCCTGGTCAAGGCATGTACATGGCTAACCCCATGATGCCTAACAACACCAGCTTCTACATGGGACCACAGGCGGGTCAAGCCTACTTCCTGGCTGGTGAGCCCGTCATGCCGACTGGCGTGCAGTTTGAAGGCGTGAAGTTCTACGAGTCCACCAACTTCCCCACTAAGAGCGTTAATTCTTCGTTTGATGGCGGCAGTTCTTATTCTTCCCAAGAAGTGGCTCAAGGTTATTTCTTCGGTCCTCAGTCCATCGGTGTTGGTATCGGCGGTCCAAACGCTCAGGTACTTATTAACAACAACGACGATTTCTCGCGGTTCATTATTCTTATCTGGCAACTCTATGCTGGCTTCGAGATTCTGAACAAGGACTTCGTTACCACCGCATTCAGCTACGTCTCTGATGACGGTAACGTTTGATTTTTATAGAGTCATTAAGTAAACATTCTCAGGAGAAATAAATGTCCTACTTGTCTTCCAAAAAGATCTATCCAGGTAACTGGACAGAAGCTTTAAATGGTTGGTACAAAAATATCGATACCAACGATAGCGGTACCAATGATGCGTCTAAAGCTGGCCCTACATCTGTGCTGGCTATTCCTGGCTACCGTTACTTCCAAGCTCGCGGCTATGTCCGCGTTACTGCTACCTCTGGTGCGGGCGCTGTCGCTTCGGCTGATGTGATCGTTCCTTCCCCTTATCGGAATGACGACACCCGTACTGATATCACCGGCCTGGTGATTTCTGGCGATAGCACTCTGCCTGCTTATGGCTACCGCGCTACCGTTGCCATCGCCTCTGGCTGGGGTGACAACCGCACTTCCTCTGGTGTCTACGCTGCTACCGGCAACGTGATCTCCTTCGGTCGTGACAACTCCGGCAGCCCTGTTGCTGCTTCCGGTGTTGGTGAAGGTCTGATTCAAGCCAACCTGGCATCCACCGTTTCTGGTGGCCAAGCTGGTGAGATTTTCTTCGCTGGCGGTTCTTCTGCTGTTGCTGGAACCCCCTTCCTGACCGCAACCGGTGCTAATGGTGTTTCCGCTGGTAAGGTTTACAAAGAGCTGACTGCTGCTACCACCTTCAAGGTCTACGCCAAGGCTTCTGCCGACGCTGTTGCAACCTCCGGTGGTTTTTACATCTCTAGCGGAGATGCAAACGCTGGCAATTATGGTTACATCGTTGTTGAGCTTTGCTACGTCCAGCAGGACCAAGCAGCTGATTATAACGATATCGAAGCATATCTGCCTAACAAAATTGTTAGCAGTGGCAGCTGAATAATGTAAAATAAGGCCAGTAACACTCTGGCCTTATATGCTGTTATTCAGACACAAAAAAACGGGAGCAACATTAAAAGTTGTTTCTGAATGGGAAGGCGGCGATTGGAGGATGGTTCAAGACTCTGATGGCCGTCTTTTTACTTGTTGGCACGAAGAGATCGAAGAAGATCAAAAGGCCACTAAAAAGGTTAAGTCGTTACAAGTTAAAGACAGAGCCAAGAAAGAAGAGCCACGTGAATTTCCCCCTGAAACGAGGCTTAACATCAACACCGCTACTCCCCAAATGATCGCTGATCATGTCCGTGGTGTGGGTTTACGAACTGCTAAGAAGATTAAGGATCTTCAAATGTCACTCTCGGGTGAAAAGTTTTCGACATTAGAACAACTTAAGACTATTAAGCAGGTAGATTGGGAATCTGTTTTTGCAAGTGACTTAATCCGCATTTGATTAGAGCCCCTGGGAAACCAGGGGTTCTTCATTTTATAATTAAAAAAAAGATGGAAAATGGCTGGTTTAATACACTTAGGGTCTATTGTTGATCCTGCAAAAGACATTTTTCCTACGACAGGCGCACATGGTGACATCCGGGTCATTCCGCAGTTTGGTCCAAATAAAGGTCAAAAGATTGACCCTGAAACTGCTCGTTATTTGTTACAGAATGTACGCGTGGGGGATCAAGGGTTGCCTTTGGTGGAACAACGTACTGATGGTAAATGGGCCTGGAATTATCCAGTTACTTCACGCTTTGGACAGAGGGATGCACCAACGGCTGGCGCATCTACTTTTCATCCAGGAATCGATGTTGGAATCCCTCAAGGAGCAAAGCTAGCCTACAGAGGTTACGGTAACTATACGCCAGGCGAAGGGATGGGCACATTATCAACCACAGATGCACAAGGCAGGCCCTACGATATTCAATTTTTACACACGACTCCTGGGGCTGAGTCTTCAGTATCAGCTCCAACGATTCCTACGGACATTGACGGTATGCCTGGAGGAACCACTATTCCTGGCGGTAGTGTCATTGTTCAGAACTTTGATATGCGCCCTGGTTCCAAAGAAGAAAAAAAGAAAGATAAATTTGATTTGAAAGATTACATGATGAAAAAGTTATTAAGTAGTGCTCTAGATCCAATGGCAGGTATGAACTTTTTACAAGGCTATCCAGCAACTAATCCAACACTAGCTGGAATGATGGACGGTACTTTTGACGGTCTTTACGGATTCTAATTCTATAATAGAAACATTAGGGTACAGTCTGTGGAGTTATCAACATTTGATAAAAGCCGTGTGAGATATCATCTTGGATATTTCACTGTTTCTGTCCCTGCAGGTGACTTCGCCCGTTTGGAAGAGGCGATGAACACGGTGCCTGACTCCTTGTTTTATAACAAGATTATCTATCACCTAGGTCGCTGCGATACAGCAGAAAAAAAGACTGAGGTTGCATCTGCGCCTTCTACTCGAATTGAGAAGATCGAAGGTGACGTTGACCGTACCATCAGCTCAAGCAATGCGCGGGAAGCTTTAAAGACATGGGACGAGATTTATCTGTACGAGACAAATGCGCTTGCACAGATATTGTATGTGCCAAACTATAAAGATCCGTTCCAAGCACGTTACCGCTACGAGCGATCTGGTGCTGAATTCATTCAAGCACTTCCAGGCCCAGCTGATACTGCAGTTGGTTCTAACGTTTACTTAAACCTTACTCACCGTTAACGTTTACCAAGTCTGTACCATGATTTCCCGTAAAGAATTAGAAGACCGCGCTTATAAAGAAGAGGCGATGCGGCAGGCACAGCAAACTGATCCGTATGCGATTGGTGTTCAAGTCACGCCTGAGCAAGCGATGGCAATGAATCAATATATGACAACAAACATGAACCCGATGGTTTATGGGGGGCAGCAGACACCGAATCCAGTTGCGACTCAATTTGGTCTCCAGGCACAAGTCCGTCAACCAGCCAATCAGCAGAACATTGCTCAGATGATGGCTGATGGTGTTCTGTCAGCTATGACTGGTGAGTCTGAAGAGTTAAGGGTTCCAGATGAAAGGATGGCCCTGGACACCGAAGCCGCACAAGGCTTTTTAGAACAGTTAGGAAGATTTGAGCCACGCTAATGGGACGTACTAAAGCCGAGTATCAACAGCTTCTCAAGGATCCGCGCACACGTGCATTGTTAAATACAATTCGCTTTGCGGAAGGAACTGCAGGAGAGAAGGGCTACCAAACGATGTTTGGCGGCGCGACATTTGATGATATGTCACGTCATCCAGATACTGTTATTGATGGCGGTCGTTATCGCAGTGCAGCAGCAGGTGCTTATCAGTTCCTACCAGACACTTATGGTGAAGTATCACGGCAACTTGGGTTGAATGATTTCCAGCCAGGGAGTCAAGACGTAGCTGCTCTAGCTTTAATTGATCGCCGTGGGGCATTAGACCCGTTTCTACAAGGAGATAAGTTTGGTGCAGTGATGAACAGGCTTGCACCTGAGTGGGCTTCTCTTCCCACCTCAGCTGGTTCAAGCTACTACGGACAGCCTGTTAAGAGCCTGGGAGATCTTTACTCTTATTATCAAGGCCAGAAGGGCGCTCTGGATGTCCCTACAGTTGAAACTCCTACTACTGGTAATACTAAGATCATTCAAAACTTTATTCAAGGAGAGCCTGAAAAAAAGAAGGGCTTGGCAGAGAGTTTCTTAGATTCTTTTAAAGGACAGATTCTTAATAAGCTCTTACCATTTTAGCTATGGGATTGCGCTCTTATTCTGATTATCTTGATTACGATTACACGCCGGGTGAGCTTGCGCGTATGTCGGTCAGTCAGTATAACTTTACGCCGATGAAGGAGCAGGAAGCTATTGCAAAGCTTCGTTGGGATTCAGCGTTTACTCCTGAAGCAGTTAATCCAATGAAAACGGATGCCTTTGAGCAGTTTATGCTCATGTCTAAGTCTCCTGAAGCCTTTATGTCGAGCAAGATGACTAACCTACCTGACAGATTTTTAGCCATGCAAAACATGGTTATTTGATTTATAATTGAGAATATCTGAAAAAATACTGTGTCGTCTACTAATACCAACAAGCAACCGCTATTTGTAGATCGTCCTCTTTTCGATCACGCTCTGGTTACTACACAGATTGTAGGTAGTGAGGCAAATAAAACCTTTCAGGTTCAAGGTGGCCAAGCGCCTGCTTTGTTGGTAGATATGGACGCCTCTCTTTCTGAGGATGATAATAGCGGTGGTGTTATTGATTCATTACGCTTAACACGCCAGGGTGAGTTTCAAATTCCACCTGAGTATACAATCAATGTTTCTACATCTGGCACACCGATTACATTAAGCAGCGGTGATGTTGTTTTCATTGAAGATGCTACACCCGTAACAGGAACAAATAGCGGCGTTGGATATTACACTTACACCGGAGCCGTAACCCTGACAGGTGTCAATACAGCATTGACGTATTCAGGAGGCACCGCATCTGGTTTTAGCTTGGCTGATCAGTTTATCTACAGCCAAGGAGTTGTCACTGCAGCTTTTTATCACACCCGTGGCACTACCAACCCTATTCCTGCAAGTGGCGATTACGAATTTGTGTTTGCCCAAACTCTTGTTTCAGGTGTAAATAGTATTGACTGTGCTGAAAACATGCCTGAACTCAATGCTCCTGTTGCACAAGCAGGTAATACAACTGGTTTAGCAGAGACAGCACCTCTCCGCACTCGGGGAATCTACCTGGAAAAAGGTGATCGTCTTTATGTTGGAGTCTTCCCATCAAAGGCTAATGCCTCTGGTTATACACCCGGCATGAGTGTTATTGCACAGGGCGGATTCTTCTAATGCCCAAGGGAGATGCTTTCGGGTTTAAGCCGGAACAGAAACGTTCTAGTAGAAGACAAGAAGGCCCGTTTCCAATTAAAGGTGAGTTTGGCGGCAGTATACCAAACTCACTCAGAACTTCAAATGCTGAATCAGCCTGGTCCAGGTGGCGGCGCGGCTTTGAACTAGCAACTGCTGATCTTGCCACGACGGCTTTTGAGTACCCTTTCCAGTACCAGATCCCACTCCCTCCTGGAGTACAGCCAACCGGAGACAACCTCCCGTTTGTCGCTGGTGTTATCAAAAGC
>Ga0209986_10003035_pt1 | contig 14917 bp, 18 predicted proteins | sample BlataG_FD_183168 | JGI IMG/M metagenome (GOLD analysis project Ga0209986, IMG submission 183168) | Deep subsurface microbial communities from Black Sea to uncover new lineages of life (NeLLi) - Black_00105 metaG (SPAdes) (version 2) | ecosystem: Environmental > Aquatic > Marine > Oceanic >...
GTGTTATTTTTACTAAATGAACCTCCCCTGCAGTAATAATCCCAATGTAAGGTGGGAGCGACTTTCCAGTCGCGATAACGGTTGTATTGTCTCCTTTTCTCCCCGTCTCCGTTTCCCCGATACTCTGCAAACGGGGTTGACATTTCTCGGAAAGTATCTATAATAATAGTCTATGAAAACGAAAGTTTTGAAAAAAGATGAAGTGAGGCGAACCTGGTACGTGGTTGACGCTGCTGACAAGGTATTGGGCAGGTTTGCTTCAAGGATAGCTCGAATTCTAATCGGAAAAAATAAAGCACAGTACACACCCCATTTGGATTGTGGGGACTTTGTTGTCATTATCAATGCCGACAAATTCCGCGTTACCGGCAAGAAACTGAAGGACAAAATATATTATTCTCATTCATTTTTCCCTGGTGGGCTGAAGCAGATCAACCTTGAAAATATGCTCAAGAAGCACCCCGGGAGGGCGATATACCACGCAGTAAGCGGTATGCTGCCCAAGAATCGATTAAGGGCTAAACGGTTGAAAAGGTTAAAGATATATACTTCCCCTGATCATCCTCATAAAGCACAAGCGCCGACAAAGGTTGAGCCATGATCAAGGCAAATTGCAAGGAGGAATCACTTAATGGCTGAAATCATAACTGGTTCACGAAAAAGAGCAAGGGCAAAAGTGATGCTGAAAACAGGTAGTGGTATTATCAAAATAAATAGTTGCGACCCTCTGAAATATTTCGGTCGACAGGACCTCGTTGATCTTGTTCATTTACCGCTCAAAACAGCCGGCCTCATGGGTAGTGTCGATATTAAAGCAAAGGTGTTGGGCGGCGGCATATCAGGACAGGCAGGTGCGATCTGTCACGGCATTGCCAAATCCCTGATCAAATTCAATCCAGACCTGAAATCACCTTTGAAGAGTGCTGGTTTGCTCAAACGAGACCCACGTGAAAAAGAACGAATGAAATACGGTTTGGCAAAAAGAAGAAAGCGCTTCCAATTCTCCAAGCGATAAGGAGGTTTTTTGGAACTGGTGAAAATCGAAGATCTAATAACTGCAGGTGTACATTTCGGGCATCGGACAAAACGCTGGAATCCAAAAATGGATAAGTACATCTTTGGTAAACGAAATAATATACATATCATCGATTTACGCAAAACACAGGAAGCACTGAAGCGTGCGCACGAAGCCATCGTCCACATCGCTGAACAGGGTAAAGGTATATTGTTTGTCGGCACCAAGAAACAGGCAAAGGATATTATAAAGGAAGAGGCCGCGCGCGGTGAAATATTTCATATTACCGAAAGATGGTTGGGTGGTCTACTGACCAATTTTGATGTAATAAACCAACGAATCCATCGTCTGCGCGAGTTTGAACAAATGAAAGAAGATGGTCGATGGGCTATGCTTCCGAAAAAGGAGATGTCCAGAACAGAAAGAGTATACAGCAAGCTACACAAATATCTACATGGAATAAAAGAGATGGATCGTCTGCCTGGGTTAGTATTCATAATAGATATCAAAAAAGATGTAACCGCGCTGAGAGAGGCCAAGCGAAAGAATATTCCAATTGTTGCAATCGTTGACACTAATGTTGACCCTACTGATGTCACGTACCCAATCCCAGCGAATGATGATTCGATCAGGTCAATAGCTATTATCACAAGGATCGTTACGGACGCGGTAATCGAAGGAAGAAAAGGGTTTGAAACCGAAGAGGAAGAGAAGGAAGAATATGGATCTGGAAAAAGTTAGAGAGTTGAGAGCAAGAACCGGTGCCGGTATCGTTGAATGCAAGAATGCTCTTACTGAAGCCGTTGATGATATCGAAAAAGCAGTAGATATTCTCAGGAAAAAAGGTCTAGCATTAGCCGCCAAAAAGGTCGGTCGTATTACCCAAGAGGGGGTTATTGATGCATACATCCATCCGGGCGACAGACTTGGGGTTCTGCTTGAAATCAACTGTGAAACTGACTTTGTAGCCAGAACTCAGGAATTTAAAAGATTTGTGCGTGATATTGCCCTCCAAATCGCTGCCAGCGAGCCGATCGCGGTCGGCCGTGAAGAATTATCCTCTGAAGTCATAGAACGAGAAAAGGAAATCTATGCAAGTATGGTGGAAGACTCAAAAAAACCACCTGAGATTATTGAAAAAATTGTCAACAGCAAACTGGAGAAATTCTATTCGGATGTTTGTTTGTTGGAGCAACCCTTCGTGAAAATTCCTGAAAAAACAGTGGGCGAGTATATCAAAGAACAAATAGCGAAATTCGGTGAAAACGTCGTCGTGCGTCGTTTTGTGCGTTTTCGCCTGGGTGAATGAAGAGAACACAGATTACGCTGAAACAAAACACCGCTGACACAGATTTAAGAAAAACACAAAGTTTAAAATATGAAAGGCTCATTTTAAAGATCTCTGGCGAAATCCTGGGTGCCGATAAAAATTTGTTCAGACAGCAAACATTTGATTATATAACCAAACAAATAATTGATGCAAGTCGCCTAGGAGCAAAAATTGGCATTGTCATTGGTGGTGGCAATATAATAAGAGGCCGCGAAGCAGGCTGGTTAAACAAAATCGATGCTGACGTATGCGGCATGCTGGCGACAATCATCAACGGTATTATCATTCACTCTCAGTTACGAAAAAACGACATCCCTGCTAAGCTGAGTAGTGGCTTGGAAGTACACGGCGTTGTTGACCGCTGTAATAAATTCGAGAACTTAGCTTTCTACGATTCGGGTGGCGTCCTTGTTTTTGTCGGAGGTATCGGCAACCCCTTATTCACTACAGATACTGCAGCTGCCCTGCGTGCCGCTGAATTCAATGCAGATATCCTGGTCAAAGCCACCAAAGTAGAAGGTGTATATTCTGCAGATCCAGAAAAGAACAGCAAAGTAGAATTCTACGAGAGACTGACGTTTCAAAAGGCGATTGCGAAAAAACTCGGCATAATGGATTTAGCTGCCTTTAATATATGTCGGGAGACTAACATTCCGATTAATGTCTACAATCTGATGAAGTATTCGTTGTCGAGGGTGATTAAAGGTGAGAATATCGGCACCCTGATAACGAACGGAGTTTGATATGACTGAAAAAATCAAAGAAAATGCCCGAACAAAAATGGATAAATCTGTATCGCTTTTAGCGCAAGAACTTGCAAAACTCAGAACGGGTCGGGCTTCACCTGCGCTCTTAGATGGTGTCAAAGTTGATTACTACGGAAGCACATTACCGCTCAACCAAGTCGCTACAGTCAGCATTCCCGAACCTCGTTTGATTATTATCCAGCCCTGGGATAAAACCAACCTCGGTGAAATTGAAAAAGCAATTCACAAATCAGCCATCGGTTTAACGCCTAACAATGACGGCAATGTAATCCGTCTGTCAATACCGCCACTCACAACTGAACGCCGTGAAGAACTCGTAAAACTCACCCAGAAACTAGGCGAAGACATCAAGGTGGCTATCCGCAATGTCCGTCGAGAGGCAAATACTGAAATAAAAAAGGAAGAGAAAAACAAAAATATATCCGAGGATACATCTTTTCAAACTCAGGAGGAAGTACAAAAAATCACCAACGAATTCACGAAAAAAGTAGATGAGATTCTCAGAAAGAAAGAAAAAGAAATAAGAGAAACGTAATTGAACCGCGCGGGCAGGGGAAGGATTATACTAAACTATTCTGTTGAAGCGTTTGTCTAAAATTTTGAAAGGAGGCAAAATGCCCAATCTCTGGTACGATATAACAAAATGGTTGGATGATGTTTCAAAGGTCGTTGGAAAAGAGGCCGGCGATCTTACTCTTAAAGGTCGTTTGAAGGTCGAGATTTTTGAGCTAAGTAGAAAGCTTAGGGAGTACTATATCGACCTCGGCAATCTGGTTTTCGAAGAGGTGTTTGTAAAAAAGAGTAGAACCTGGCAGAGAAAACAAAAAACCAGGGGATTAGTTGCGAAAATAAAGCGCCTACGGACAAAGTTAAAAAAGAAACAACAAGAATATAAGAAAGTTGGGGTAAAAACAAAAAAGAGCAAGAAGAAGTAGGTTTCAACCTCTTGCACGTGCCACGAACATGGGTAGCAGCAAAATGAACAATCTATACGACACACTTTTTTTGTTTAACCAGTAGCACGAGATCAAATTAATGGAGGGAATTGCAAAAAGGAGGCTAATATGATGAAAAAGATTCCTCTGCTTATGACCGGCATCATTGCTGGGGCAGCGGCGGTTTTTGCTTTTCTTTTTGGGATAATCATTACGGCCAGTCTGCCGACCATACCCAGTAGAAGCGAAGCGAGTAATGACCACTACGAACTGCCAGTACCACTAGTCAATGATGCTGGTGAAAGTCCCTTCACCAAAATAGCTGAAAAAGTATCCCCCTCAGTGGTCAATATTTCCGCACAGAGAACTGTAACCAGACAAGCACCTGGTTTTGAGTGGTACTTTGAGGGGCCGTTCGATGACTTCTTTAGAGACTTTTTCAGAGACTACCCAAAGCATGAAAGAAAAACTCAGACTCTGGGTTCGGGTTTCATACTCTCAGAAGACGGCTATATTGTCACCAATTACCACGTGATAAAGGGCGCATCAGCCGCTGATATTGAGGTGAAGTTGATCAATAAAAAAGAATTCAAAGGCGACAAAATAAAAATCATCGGCACTGATAGACGAACCGACATCGCTTTGCTGAAGATAGAAAGCGATAAACGACTACCCTATCTGAAATTTGGTGATTCAGATAAGGTGAAAGTTGGCGATTGGGCAATCGCGGTGGGCAATCCGTTTCATCTTGAAGGCACGGTTACGGTTGGTGTTATCTCAGCATTAGGAAGGACCAATATCCCCCTCCCCGAAGGTCCAGATTTCCAAAGCTTCTTGCAAACTGATGCGGCAATAAACCCAGGTAATTCAGGAGGTCCATTAGTCAATATACGGGGTGAAGTTATCGGCATTAATACAGCTATTACAACACCAACTGGCGGTAACGTAGGTATCGGTTTTGCCATACCCGCAAACCTTGCCAGACATATAATAGATGAATTAATGGCAGAAGGCAAGGTGACACGTGGCTACCTCGGCGTCTACCTCCAGGAAATCACTGAGGATCTAAAGGAAGCCCTTGATCTTCCTTCTTTGGAAGGCGTTTTGATCAGCGAAGTAATGGACAATACACCAGCGAACAAAGCAGGTTTAGAAAATGGCGATGTTGTTATGGAATTCAACGGCAAGAAAGTCGAGGATCTGCAGTCATTCAGAATGCAAGTGGCGTCAACCGCGGTTGGTAAGAAAGTAACTCTGAAAGTCCTGCGGGATGGTAAGGAAAAAACTCTCGAGGTCAAAATCGGAGAATTGCCAGACCAACTAAGTAATGCAGGGATCGAAAACGACAAGAAAAGTGAACTGGGTTTGAAAGTAATAAACGTAACCGACGCTCAGGCGCAGCGGTTCAATCTTGAAGCAACAACCGGTGTTGTGGTCATTGAAGTAAAACCTGATTCACCAGCTGCAGATGCCGGTGTTTCAATTGGCGACGTCATCTTAGCCATTGGAAAAAAGACCATTGATAATGTCAATACTTACCGAACAACTATTGCCAAATTAAAAACGGGAAAACCAGTTATTTTCCATATTCAGAGGAAAGAGAGGAAATTATACGTCGCGGTAACGCCCTAATCAAATTCCCTGTAATTAGGTCGCCTTGGCAATTTTGATTGACGATTTATGTTAAGATCTATAACTGACCGGAAGTTGAAACAATACCTTGAAGAAATAAGTCAATATCTCCTCCTTACCAAAAAACAAGAATTCAATCTAGCCAAAAAAATAAGATCAAAAAAAGACGAAGACGCACAAGAAAAACTTATTTGTTCAAACCTGAGGATTGTCGTCTTCATCGCGAAGAAATATCAAAAGCAAGGGCTTACTCTTTCTGAACTAATAAATGCCGGCAATGAAGGCTTAATACACGCCGTCAGCAAATACGATGAGAGAAAAGGCTACCGCTTCAACACCTACTCAGTCTGGTGGATAAAAAGAGCTATTTATAACGCCATCAATGCTGAGTACGGTCTCGTACGGAAAAGTCATCTGGCAAAAAGAATTCAACGAGAAATAAAGAAATTTATTCAACGCAACGGGTGTGAGCCGACGGTTGGGGATCTCGCCAAAAATCTGAACGTCGACGAAGGTGCTGTATCTCTTGCATTGGGCGAATTGATCCCGCCCTACTCGCTTGATGAAACCTTTGAGGATTCGGAGAACCCTTACATAGAATCTGTGCGTCTCGACATAGCAGGGGCCGATAACCTCCTTTCACCACCCCCTGATGTGATTTTCAAAAAGAAAATACAAAAAGAAAAACTTATTAATGCACTGAGTAAATTAGAAACGAGAGAACAGGAAATACTAAAAATGAACTTCGGATTGGATGAATTTGAAATCCATAGTCTGGAAGATATCAGCCGAACAATGAATATTACACGCGAGCGCGTAAGGCAAATCAAAGAGAATGCACTTCGGAAATTGAAAATCGTTCTGACCCGTCGCCGGAGTTAAATCAGTTTTCTGCACATCGGTGAAATTCAGAGCTCTTCAATAAAAATCTCTTTGTTTGTGTAGATGCAAATATCAGCGGCGATTTTTATCGACTCCTTAACAACTTCTTTGGCGGAGATGTTCGCATGAACAAGCATTGCACGACACGCAGCAAGAGCATAGGAACCTCCTGAGCCGATTGCAACTACACCGTCATCCGGTTCAATGATATCACCTGATCCAGAAACAATATATGCATGGTCTTCATCAAGAATTGCCAACAAAGCCTCAAGACGACGCAGAACCTTGTCCTGACGCCAGTCTTTGGCGAGTTCAACAACACTGCGCGGTAGATTACCGCCATATTCATCGAGTTTCGATTCAAAACGCTCAAAAAGGGTCAAGGCATCCGCGGTTGAACCGGCAAATCCAACAAGGATTTTGTTGTTATACAACTTGCGTATCTTGCGCGCCGTATGCTTCATTATCGTTTCACCAGTAGTAACCTGGCCATCACACCCTATTGCCACTTTTCCTTTGTGTTTCAGGCCAATAATCGTTGTACTTCTCATGAAAACCATTATACTTAAAAATAGAAGATTGTCAAATAGAAAAAGAATGTAATTTAGGTCTTGACATCTTTTACAATTTGTATATAATTTTATGTATGGAGATAATGATATTAACAACTAACAAGGAGGTTCATGAAAAAATTAACCGTGATATTTTTTCTTATCTGCAGCGCCCTTGGACAATGGCAGCAAAGCGACGAAATAGCCTTACCCAAGGGAATTCAGGTCAATGACCTGGTAATCAATAATTTAGGAGAGCTCTGGGTTCTCTCCGCTTCATCAATACTGAAATATGAAAGGGCAGCTAAAAAACCCTTTCTGATCCAGGAAATTGCCAATGGCAAAGCGCTGACGGTCATTGATGAGGTTGTCTATGTTATTGACAAGAGTAACCGGCTACTCAGTTTAGATCTTACGAGAGACGGTTTAATAACATCGGGTAATCTTATCTTCAATTCCCCAACTCAAATTACCCATGCAAAACTTGATGGCAAGCCGATACTCATTATACGAGAACCGGATCGCCTGGTATTCACTGATTGCGAGAAACTACTTGGTTTTATTAGCACGAACACAGAACACTTCAGTATTATCCCGACCGCTGATTATGAAGATATCAATACGCCTCTTTTCACACTTGCGAATAATAGGATCTATGCCTGGACTGGTGGTACCGTAGACAACCCAATGAATTATCAGAAAAAAGTATTATATAGTGCTTCGCACAAGATACTCGACTTCAGCACTGATAAAAATGGAAATCTCTTTGTCCTTTTCTCGGATTCAGTTGTTGTGCTTGATACTGATGGTTCTTACAAGAACAAGGTTAATATCCACAATGTACCTCCGGGTTCAAAGATATTAACCACCCTGAGCAATAATAATGTTGTCATCTATAATCACGCACATAAGTCTTTAAAAACACTTGCCGGGATAGAACAGAGCCAGCCGGAAGATATCATCACCCTTAAGAACAACCATCCTAATCCAGTTGATAATTATACTGAAATCGAATTCTCGATCGGTCAATTCCTTGACTTAACAATAACCGTGTATAACCTTATCGGTGAACCGATCAAGGTAATCGCCAAAGGACGTTTTCCAAAAGGTGCTCACAAAGTAATCTGGCATGCCGTGGATGAAAGGGGTAGTTTTGTGCCCAACGGTATCTATTTTTACCGGCTTGAATCGAAAAAGGGTGTTGCGATAAAACAACTAACTGTGTTGAGATAATTGCCGCTTAATAGACAGGAACAAGGTCACCGGCTGGTCAATAATTGTCTTTCACTAATGAGACAGGCAATTGAGCGGCATGAATTTCTGGCTAAGAATTAACGCGTGCTCGTTGGTGTTTCAGGCGGTGTGGACAGCTCAGTACTACTTCTGCTTCTATTGGAATACAATAAACAGTTCGCACGAAATTGGGAAATACATGCCTGCTATGTTGATGCCAACTTCTCGCAGTCAAACAAAAAGTTCGTAAAAGAACTCCTCATTGCACACCAAGTACCTCACACGATAATAAAAAAAGCATCGGTGAGAAAATAAAAAAGACAAAAAACAGATGTTTACCCCTGTTCAAGAGAAAGGAGAAAAACACTCTTGGAAGTAGCTGATAAATCCAGCATCTTCCAGATTGCGCTCGCCCACCATACCCAGGACGCAGTGGAAACACTACTGCTCAATATGATTTATAACGGTGAGCTGTCAACGCTTGTCCCAAAACAAGCAGTTATTCAGGGAAGGTTCTTTTTCATACGACCGCTATATTACTTGTCAAAAGAGGAAATCGAGCGGGTCGCCCAAATATATGAACTGCCCCGCCGCAAAAATATCTGTCCTTATTATCAGGATTCAAAACGTGAAATGATCAGAAATTTCTTAGAAGGAATAAGAAAGGAGAATCCTGATGTGTATAAAAATATCTTCCGTGCAATATTTCACGTAAAAAAATCGTATATGCCATAATAATAAATGCCTAAAAATCCAAAATACCTAAAATCCCAGAAATCTAAATTCTAAGCTCCGAATCCCAAATAAAATTGTCGGACTGTAGGGCAAGGCTTCAGCCTTGTAGAATCGTCTTTATGTTATCCCAAATTAAATTTCTCTAAAGCTTCGTATATTGGACCTTGTGGAGTTAGGCTTGATTTAAAAAGGGTAATTGCGGTAGCTGAAAAGATCTCCGACTTGAATGATCTTGCCAGGATGTCGTCCACCTTGCAGAATTTCTTTATCCTACCGATTGTCAGATGTCCATGAAATCGTTTTTCCATTTTGAATCCAAACTGGCTAAGCTTTTCTTCTAATTCACCGGCAATATCAATTAGCAATTCATGCCCCGGTTGTACACCTATCCATAGAACCCTCGGATTTCCCGGATCAGGAAAACATCCCAATCCTTGTAAATTCATATTGAACCGCACATATTTTTTACACAATTCTTTTATTGCTGGTGTTATCTCTTCTTTTTTGTTTTCATCAATCTCACCCAAAAATTTCAGGGTAATGTGCAAATTTTCAAACTTCACCCACTTAATCGGCAAACCTTTGCTTTTTTCTTCCTCAATGAAATTATTAATCTTTTTTCTTATTTGTCTGGGTATTTCAACCGCTAAAAATGTCCTCATTGTCATTACTTCCTTAAATTCTCCATATATTCCATGAAAGCGCCACCGTCTCTCATTCTGAGAATTACCAGAATGAGGGCATTAAGACTCAATTGTTGATTCATGCTGTATGAGCACACGTTCCAGCAATCTAAGTGCCTTATCACAGGCTTCTTTTCTTATTTGATTACGGCTGCCTTTGAAAATATGATGTTCAACATAGACATGCTGCCTTGCCGAAACACACAGATAGACTAAGCCCACTGGTTTTCTCTTTGAACCACCGGCTGGACCGGCAATCCCCGTAATGCCAATACCAATATCAGATTTGAACCTTTTGCGCACACCCTGTGCCATTTCCCTAACAACCTCAGCACTCACTGCACCAAATCTTTTTAGCGTCACTTGTCTAACCCCGACGATTCTTTGCTTTACCTCATTTGAATAAGCGATAATCCCACCGGGAAAATATTTTGAACTCCCCGGAATCTGAGTAATGATATTTCCCAGCATACCTCCAGTGCAGGATTCACAGACACTCAAGCTCAGCTTCTTCCTGGTCAAACTTTCAGCAATGTTCTTTTGTAATTTAGTCATTAAAAACTCTGTAAAGGTTCACTGTTTTTCTGTCATTCTGTCATTACGAGTCCGCTGTAAGCGGGCGTGGTAATCTCAGATACTGAGATTGCTTCGCTCATTTCATTCGCTCGCAAAGACAGATAAGCACCCGCTTTTCTTAATGGCACATCGAAACCGTACTGAAATATATTTGAAACACTTAAGTAACGCATTTTTCAGAAACTCTTTTCTATTGTCCTATTTTCATAAACCAACGACAATTCTCAAAGTCAATAGCACAACTGTAGTATACACTGCCGCGCCGAGATCATCAAGCATTACACCCCAGCCACCTGGTAAATCTTCCAATTTTTTGAGGGGCGGTGGTTTTATGATATCAAAAATTCTGAATAACACAAACGTAATGGCCAGCGGCAATATCCTGTGCGGTGTAAAATATAAAGGGATTAACAAACAAGCGTATTCGTCAATAACGATCTGGTGTGGGTCTTTACCCCAGATTTTTGTTAGGTCATTTGAAATCGCAATACCAAGCGCAACGAGCCCGATGGTGAACGCAACATAAATTATCGGATATGCCCGGAGAAAATACCAAATAATAATGCTTATAATACATGAGAAAGTTGCCGGCGCTACTGGTATGTAGCCAAGAAAAAAACCGGTCGCAATTATCTTTTTTATGCTGCTTATTTTTTCTTTTTCGGAAATCTCTCTTCCCAGATCGAAACAATGTTAGCGAGGATAAAAATCGAAGAATAAGTACCAATAACAAAACCAATGAGCAGGGTAAAGGCAAAGTCTGCAATCACTGTTCCGCCAAAGATGAGAAGTGCGACAACTGCTAAAAGTGTTGTGCTGCTTGTCAATATTGTCCGGGGTAGTGTCTCATTCAATCCGGTATTCAAGATAACATCGTACGGTTCCTTGCGCATCTTTTTGTATTTTTCCCTAATCCTATCAGAAATGACGATTGAATCATTTATCGAATAACCGATTATTGTCAACAATGCACCGACAACAACAATTGAAAACTCCCTCTGGGTAAGAACAAGAACACCGATAGTGAATATAGCATCGTGGAATAAGGCAATAACTGCAGCAATACCAAAACGGTAATCAAACCGAAATGAGACATAGCCAAAAATCAAAACCAAAGCAAGAAATATTGCCCAAAGTGTCTTGGTAAGTAATTCCTTGCCGATCTTTGGCTCAACAGTTTCCTCTCTTAAAATCTCCCGGTCATTATCAGGAAAATCTACCGACAGAATTTCCTTTACTGATTTAGAAAATTCTACTGGTTTCTCATCGGCTGCCCTGATTATGTATTCTCTACCTTCATCACCCAAAGCTTGGATTAGTGCCTGCTCTTTGCCAACTTTACTCAGTGTGTTCCTGAGCTCACCTGTTGTAATCGGCTCGGAAAACCGTATCTGCAGCAATGCACCACCAGTGAAGTCAATCCCGAAATTCGGACCTTTTGCAAAAATCAGAATAAGTGATAAAAAGATAATAACCGCAGAAAACCCGAAACCGTATTTCCTTTTTCCTATAAAGTCAATATTCGTACCCTTGATAATTTCAATCATCTCTATATCCTCAATTTTCGCACATCAAATTTGAATGTGAAGTAGTTAAAGATGACCTTACTGACAAAAACCGCGCAGAATAAATTAGATACCAAACCAATCGTCAGTATTAGGGCAAAACCTTTGATTGGACCACTGCCAAAGATGAAAAGTATGACACCAATGATGATGGTCGTTACGTTTGAATCAAATATCGTGATCCAGGCGCGGGCAAATCCCTGATCAATAGCCGTTCTAGTCGTCTTGCCGATATTCAATTCTTCCCTTATCCGTTCAAATATCAAGACATTAGCATCTACTGCCATACCAATAGTCAAAGCGATCCCCGCAATGCCAGGCATGGTCAAGGACCCGCGGAATGCACTTAAGATGGCAATCAGAAAGAAAAGGTTCAAAAATAAAGTAATATCAGCAACAAAACCAGACAATGAGTAATAGATAAGCATGAATACAAGCACCAATGCACCAGCAATAGCAACGGCTCGAATCCCGCTCCTTATGGAATCCCTGCCCAAGCTAGGACCAACGGTTCTTTCCTCAACAATCTTTAAAGGTGCGGGTAAAGCACCAGCCCTGAGTATGATCGCCAAATCCCTTGCCTGCTCAGCAGTGAATCGACCCGTAATCATGGCTTTGCCACCAGGTATTCGCTGAACAATTGAAGGTGCTGACTGGACAATACCATCGAGCACAATAGCTAATCGCTTGTTTATGTTCTTACCAGTGAGCGTGGCGAATCTGCGGGCAGCTTCGCGCTTAAACTCAATAGTTACCTGCCATGAACCTAAATACTGAAGGTCCTGGCTTTGAGCTGGTTCGTGCTTGGCATCACGAATTACTTCACCGGTCAACTCGGCTTCTTTTTTTAGCACATACAACCGTCTCACCTCGCGACCCTGGTGCGGTTCCCTGGGACCGAAGAGAATCTGCAGGTCTACGGGTATCACATCCTCAACCTGAATAAGTATCGCGCGCACTGAATCCTCATCCCGCACATCAATCCCCATATCTTGCTCTACAGGAATAAGATACGACCTGAACGGCTCCTCAAAGGCAAACGTGTCCTCGACTTGCAGGAACTTGTCGATTTGACCTAAAACCTCCTCAATCTTATCCTCAGCAACAAGGATAAATTCCAGATGGGCAACCTTCTCAATCAGATCTATTGCCCGATCCCGATCAACCCCGGGTAACTGAACCAGAATCCTGCCACCTGATTGTTTTTCAATGATCGGTTCATAAACGCCAAATTCATCGATACGATTCTGGATGATTTCATAGGCGCGGTCTCTCAGGTCTCCAGCACTTTCAGTAAAACCGGTTGTGTCTATTTCCAGAACAAGATGCATCCCCCCTTTTAGGTCCAGACCAAGATGCATTGCCTTCTTAGACAGTGCTAGCTCATTTTCTTTGGATAAATTTTCATCAGTATACAGTCGGATTGTCGGATAGATCGCAATAATGCTCAGCACAAGGACAAAGATCACAATACCGATCCTCAAACCGATATTCCTCATTTCACTCCTTTTATAATACTCACCATCTCGTTTGTTGCTTGCCTAAAACCAACAAAAACCGCGCGGGCGACTATTGCAAACCCAATGGAGAAAACGCTGATTTCAGTAACTGACAACAAAGCCTGGATATTACGATAACCAAGGCCATGACCAGCATGTACTTGAAGACTTTCACGTCTGGCTGCTTTGGCAATACGCGCGATTTGGATAATTCCATTCCTCACATTTTTTGAGTCCAATTTAGAGTATTCAGTCGTATTAATTTCTACATATTGCGCTCCTATGCGCGCTGCTTCCTTCACCTGTTCGACATCTGGGTCCACAAAAATCCCCAGCATAATACCATTTTCTTTAAGGTTTGAAATATATAGTTTAAGATCTTGTTTGACCCCCAAAAGGTTCAACCCACCCTGGGTTGTCACTTCACCAGGCGACTCAGGCACCAGAGTTACACAATGGGGTTTAACGCGTACCGCGATATTTGCCATGGATTGAGTTGCTGCCATCTCAAGGGTTAATTCAGTTTTGATGATCTGTCTCAGCAATTCCAAATCACGCTCTTTGATATGTCTCCGGTCGCCCCGCAGATGAACAGTTATACCATCAGCACCACCCATTTCAGCCTCGATGGCTGTATAGATGGGATCTGGAAAATCTTCCTTTCTTGCCTCTCGGAGCGTCGCAATATGATCAACATTTACGGAAAGTTCCATTGGCTATTATATTCAGAAAAGTTAGTGTGTCAACATAGTTCGTAATCGTATTTTGTCCCGCAAAGCGGGATCCTCGATTTATCCCGCTTCGTATTATAATACTATACATAGAATTGCGGGATTTACCGATCATTATATGTATCAATATGAAAAATCGGGACAAACCGTATTCGTTAGAATCCAATATTACGAGCACGAAAAACGTATTACGAATACAGAGTTAATCACCAAAAAAGGGCGGGGTTAACCCGCCCTTTTTCTACCTTAATATGATATCCTTAATGCATGATCACTAACGAACGTGAAACCTTGTCAACGGACGTGTCCAAAATAACGAAATACGTACCATTTGCAAGCTCACTCGTATTAATATCCAATGTATACACACCTGACGCACGATAACCACAATCTAAAACCCGGACTAAACGACCTGCCGCATCAAAAAGCCCCACGCTCACATCTCCCGCATGCACTAACGCATAACTCATCTCTGTACTGCGCACGGACGGATTCGGATACAAACTCAAGTTTGTACGTTGCACTAACTCAGTCTGACCCTCTTCAATACCTACCCAGCTCTTGTCAAACACCCAACAGCGCACTGGATTCTCAGTCAAAATACCCTCAGTCTGATAGTAGGAACCAGCATCCTTATCCTCTACATAAGTCACAAAGATCGAATCATTCAGAACCTTGGGACACGCGGTCATGTAATCCTCATCATCACACGCACCAGGACCAGCACCCGGCGAACGCGTACCGGTCAAATTACGATAGTCGGTCCAGGTCCCACCATTGTCA
>Ga0209986_10003036_pt1 | contig 14916 bp, 16 predicted proteins | sample BlataG_FD_183168 | JGI IMG/M metagenome (GOLD analysis project Ga0209986, IMG submission 183168) | Deep subsurface microbial communities from Black Sea to uncover new lineages of life (NeLLi) - Black_00105 metaG (SPAdes) (version 2) | ecosystem: Environmental > Aquatic > Marine > Oceanic >...
CTTGACTTTCCGCTCAGCAAGCTTTAATTGTTCATACTCTGTCTCTGAGATAGTAACCCATTGAAATGTTTCGCCTTTTTTCATATAGGGTTATAATGCAGAGCGGGTATATAAAAGTTACAAAAAATGGATGCGGTTTAGTATAAAACCATAAAAATACGACAAGTAACATTGAGTGGGGACAATTTCAATCCTGACTGGAGTCCTGATGGATTAAAAATAGTATACGCATCAACCAAAAAAGGTCCAAATTCATGTATTTGGTTAGTAGATTCAGACGGAAATAACAGGACAATGATTAGTCAACCAGAATCAGATTGTGAGTATTATGAGCCAACGTGGAGTCCTGATGGAACGAAAATAGCTTTCATATCTCAGCATCCTCATAGCAATTATTATATTTGTGTGATGGACTCGGATGGTAGCAATGTAACAAAATTAACCCCACGCATGCACAATCTAAAAGTTTTTAATCTGAAATGGAGTCCCGATGGATCCAAAATAACATATGATTCACAATTAACTGTCAGTTATCAATTTTGTATCTGGGTGATGGATTCTGATGGTAACGATAGAACACAACTAACAACCGTTGAAGATACTTACAATTCAACTTGGAGTATAGATGGAACGAAAATAGCTTACGTATTGTCCAGAGCAAGTGGAAAAGAAATTTGGATTATGGATCCTGATGGTGGCAACAAAACTATGTTAATGCCGCAAAAGAGAAGCGTATTTGAAGAAACCTTTAGCTACTTTCAACCAGCATGGAATCCTGATGGAACGGAACTGGCGTTTGTAACTAAGCGTTTTTCCAAAGGTTATGAGTATTATAGTATTGTAGTGCTGGATTTAGATGATAATAGCGTAATATCGTTAACAGAAACACGCCCCTTTTTTTTGAGCGGTACTAATATTGTTAAGGAAACGGTACGCGGTGATGAATTTCATCCAGAATGGAGTCCTGATGGGTCGAAGATACTATTCATGACTAAGAACGACGGCGTATGGGTAACGAATTCCGATGGTAGTGACAAGATACAACTAACATTTTTTGAGTATTCTGAAGAAGTTATTTTCAATCCAGAATGGAGTCCCGATGGAACGAAAATATTGTTTGAACGAAAATATCATGGAAAGACGAATATCTTTGTGATGACGCCCAGCGAAGCGATTATTCCTGCAGCAACTCCAAGCCCAACCCCCGTGGCAACGATTAATATTTCAGTAACTCCAACGCCAACACAACTAACTCCGACTCCAGCAATGCCCCCACCAACCCTAACTCCAACGCATTCCCCAACTCCAACCCCAAGCATAACACCAACACCGACGGTAACACCAACTGAATTTCCAACACCTGAAGAAAAAGAGGTACCGGGATTTGAAGCTATATTCGCATTTGCGGGATTATTGGCAGTGGCATATCTTTTGAGAAGGAGGGGATGAAACAACAGAGGGCGTCGCCAATTTAGAAGTCGCTTCACAATTCAAATAACTCCTCATTTCAACTGCTTCAACTTCTCACGCATATTTCTCCAGTGACTTCCTTCCCAGTATATCCTACCGCAGCGCTCACAAACCCAGAAATCCCACTTCCCTATCATGCTCGTTGGCACATAACTTTTCTTCCTCAGTATATCCTCTTCTCCTTCTTCTATTTTCCTTATTCTCGCATTGCACTCGCTACACCTGACCGGAACGGGTTCGAGGTTTATGTTTATGCTATGCCGAAGCAACTCTTTCAATTGTTCCATCACATCGTCGGTTTTTATTTGAACGCACTGCACACCCTTTTTCCTTGCACCCAACACGAGATTTTTATCTCCGGTGAGCAATATTCGTGTCTCCTGCTTCGCTAAAGAGATAAGGGCAGTGTCCTCGTCTTTTTCGTCTTTATTAATCGTTATGTCCGCAGCGTAAACGGTATCGTGTCCAAGGATACGCAGCCATGTGCTTAACTTTCCTAACATTCTGTCGGTTACGAATCGCAAGGTTCCTGTTCCTTCCTCTTCTTTTTCTCTACAACATCAAAAGTATTTATACCGTGGACTAATGCTATATAAAATGAAGAATTTTTTCATTAAAAGGAGGTAAAAAAAATGAAAAGAAAAGCAATTGCAGGATTAATAGCCGTAGTTGCAATCGTAGCAGTTGCGATGCTTGCAGGATGCGTTGATGAGGAGCGAATGAGTACAGCGGAAATAAAAGAGATGGTTCTTGCTACTGTGGGAAGCATAGATACTTACAAGTTTGACATGGATATGACACAGAAGACGCTAATAAGCAACGAGACTGGTAAAACAGAGATGACGACGATAAGCAATGGAAGTGGTGTAGTGGACGAAACAAACAAAAAGATGAAGATGGAGATGATGACGACGATAGAAATGCCTGAGGAAGCGAAAACGCCTGAGACAAAGGAAATAAAGATGGACATATACTTCATCAATAACACCATGTACATGAAGATGGACACGGGTATTCATGGGGTACCAGCGCATTGGACAAAGATGGAAATGCACGAAGTATCCTGGGAATCGCAGAACCAAATAGAACTGCAAATGGAAATGCTGAACGTTTCAAAGGTGGAACTATTAGAAGATGAAAAGGTGAACGATGTGGATTGCTACGTGCTAAAACTCACGCCTGACATCGAGAAGTACTGGAAGACCGTGATGAAGCAAGGAGAGATGAGCGAACTAATGCAAAGCCTGCGACAAAACGATAGCTTTGACATAGGAAAAATGATAAAGGAGATGTCTATAAAGCAATGGATTGCAAAGGATACGAAGTTCCCGATGAAAACAGAAATGCAGATGAAAATGGTGATGAGCTCGGAGGACTTGAATATAACGAAGGAGAAATTTACAATGACGATGGATCAGACAACGGATATGGTTTTCTACGATTATAATAAGCCAGTGACGATAGAATTGCCAAAAGAGGCAGAAAGTGCCGCTGAGTTTCCAATGATGCCGAAGTGAATCAAACAGCTACAACTGCTGTATAAGTATGAAATATAAAGAGGACTCTTTCCTCCTCTTTTATTTTTTAAAAATTAAAATAAAAAAGTGTTTTCTCGATATTCACCACCTTTCTTCCTTTTATCTCTATTCCTTCCACTCTCAAAAGTTTTATTTTCTTATCCACACCCAAGCTATACATTCCAACGTCACCGTTACTTCTCACAACACGATGACAGGGAATAACAATAGGATACGGGTTTTTAGCAACTGCATGACCAACGGCACGAGCTGCACGAACAGAGCCCGTTATTTCCCTCGCTATCGCACCATAAGTTGTTACTTTACCCTCGGGTATTTGCTTTACTATGTTCAATACCGCTTCCTGGAAATTCTTACTCATACTTTAAACCACCTAATTGTTTAGTTCATCTTAGGCGCAACTCATCTCTTAGCAATCTTTTTCTTTCGATCTCCTTTTTATCTTATAATGTCCTTCCCCTGTAATGCCCCAAAGGTCAGTAAAGGGTTTCTCTTGACTTAAACTTTTAGTAAGAATATTGTGATAGTTCTTTTATAATTTTTAATGGGAAAAATATCGAAAACTTTTTAAGGAGATATTTCCAATATAAAAGCATTAGCGTTTTAAAAGGAAGTTAAAATGACCAAGGTTTGCCCTGAATGTGGTCGTGAATTTGAACCACATGAAGCTAATTTTTGTGATGAATGCGGAGAGAGTTTGGTAGATAAACATGAAGCGATACCACCGGAAGTAAAAATAGAAGAAAAAGCACCATCGAGAAGGAATGTTTTGGTTCTAATTGCCTTAGTTGTAGTTATACTTTGTTGCGTAATAGGAGGATATTTCGCTTACACTTCCTCTACCGGACCTATGAAAGAGAATAGGGAGATGATAAATGAATATTACACTTGTAATTATACTGAGATGCCCAACTTTCATGAAGATAGCGCAGATGTTGAATCTTTTGTTAGTGCCTTAGAAATCATAAATGCTGTGGAGAAGATAACGCTGACTTCAGATTATACAATAGACAATGTTATAAAAAAGCATGAGGATGAATATATCGTTGAAGTTACTGATAGTAGAGAGGTGTACAGTGGTAATAAACGTATTATGTGGGGAGATTGTAAAGTTGATTATTACACGAAAAAGATAGAAGATGATTGGAAAATATCTAAAGTAGAATATTATAAGAATGGAAAGCGTGTTAGTGGTGACCTTTTTGAGCAATTGTTAGAAGCAAAAAATGTGGATGCCGAAACAATGTTTATTTACCTGTATTTAAGCTATTTTGTTGATAAAGTAGAGCCAGATCACCCAGAAATAATGAAGACAGCAGCAAATGTCGTTTCCCCTGGCCCATATAGTACAAAGCAACTCTGTGAATTATACGATTGGATATTTGATAACATAAAATATCTGAGTGATCCTAATTATTTAGAGACGGTTAGGTCTGTTAATGAAACTTTAACACTCAAAAGAGGAGACTGCGATGATATTGCGGTGCTTTCTTCTTCATTTGTTGAATCTATCGGCGGTCAGACGAGGATAATTATTGCGGATAATCATGCATTTGCTCAAGTTTATATTGGTGATGAGGTGGAAAAGGTGAATGAAACGCTCATGGAGATAGCAAACTTTTATGAGCTTAACTTCTCAAATTATACTTCTCTTGTTATGCCCACTGAGGATAACGATGGTACTTACTGGCTGTGTTTTGATCCAGTTGCGGGAAAATATATGGGTAAAAGGATTGAAGGACTTAGGCCTATTCCTGATTTGGCTGAGTATATAGCATATGACCCAATAACCGGGGGCTATTATACCTTAAGACATTTATGATAAGGAGTGATAAAATGGAAGAAGCATTGGAAATGGGCTGTAAACTAAATAGGGAGTATTTGCCGCAAAATGGCGGTATAGTGTATCTGGGGATAGATCTAATTCCGAAGGCAACAGTTGAACAGAGGCCGACGCTCAACGTTTGCTTGTTGGTGGATAGCAGTGGGTCAATGGAAGGAGAAAAGATAGAAAATGCGAAAAGGGCAGCTATACGTTTTGTTGAAGGATTGGAAAGCAAGGATTATATCGGAGTTGTTACTTTCGACAGTGAAGTTCATGTGACGGTTGAAGGACAACACGTGATGGAGAATAGTGTTTTAAAAGAGAAAATAGAGGACATATCGGCAAGTGGGACAACCGAACTCTATAAAGGTTTGAAAAGGGCATTTGAAGAGCTAAAAAGACCTTTGCACACTGTATATGCGTCGAGTAAAGAACCGGTAAAAAGAGTCATTCTTCTATCTGATGGAAGACCCACGGACGAAGTTCCTGAATCTCAATATGCAGAACTTGCAAAAGAGATGAGATCTTTGGGCATTTCTATTACTTCTCTTGGAATAGGCGATGACTACAATGAAGACCTATTGTCCGAGATTGCAAATAACAGTAGCGGAACGTGGCACCATCTAAAATCTCCGGAAGGGATTCATGAAATATTCTCAGAAGAACTAAGGTCAATGGAAACAGTTTTACGTGTAAGTCCAGTACTTGTTCTACATTCATATACAAGGGTTGAGATGGGTGACGTTTTCATGGTTAAACCAGAGAATTGCAAAATTTTGTCAGAAAATGGATTTCGATACCCTCTGAGAGACATAAAAGCAAATGAAGCACAACGGTTAGTTGCAAAGCTGCATCTTCCACCAAGACCGGAGATGAAGGAGGATGAGATAGAAGAGATGCATGTAAAAGTTGCTAATGTAGAGCTACGCGAGCCTGGAGCTACGGGACCGCCGCATATAATTGCATCCAAAGACATCATTGTAAAATACACAAAAAACGAATCGTTGCTATCCAAAGAAAGCGATGCTTATCCAAGAAGCATGTTCATGAGTGCAGAAACAACTTTATTGGCTAAGAGGGCAATGTCTGATGAAACTCTTATAAAAGAAGCAGAAGATAAAGTTGAGAGTATACTGAAGGACCCGGATGCTACGAAGATAAGGGAAGTAACAGAGCAAGTAACAAAAGTAAAAGATACACTTACAAAGACTAAAACCGGTTTAAGCGAAGATGAAAAAAAGAGGATGAAGAGCGAGGTGACGAAGGTCAGTAGGTAGAAAAATGCGTCCGAGAAAAAAAGGAAAAACGATGATGCCTGGAGGTAATGCTATGAAATGCATTTGCGGCTACATAAACCGAGAAGGAGCAAAGTTCTGCCTTATCTGCGGCAAACTTATAGGCAAACCCATGCTGGTATTGCCAAATAGAGAGATAGAAATAACGCAGGACGAGGCAATATTTGGAAGGGAGGACTTTGAAGGAGACCTTTCAAATGAAGAACTCATGTATATCTCACGAAGGGTGAAGCCTCATTTTACGATATTGCGAGAAAATAACAAATTCTACGTACAAGATGATTCCAGCAAAGGAGGAACTAAACTTAATGGAGAAGAGATAAAAGAGAAGGGAAAGCAGAGATTGAAAGCTGATAATGAGATTCTGCTGGCTGATACATTGAAGATAAGATTTAAAGTAGAGGGAGTGGAAGGATGAAATGCGAGTGGTGCAAAGCGGATAATCCCGAAGGAGAAACGTTTTGTCAAAATTGTGGTAGCCCATTGAATCGAATGGCAGGGGAAGAAAGGGGAGAGTTTCCGACGAATATCAGGTTAGCTTTATCGAATAATCGTGAGATTTTGTTGAGCAAGGAAGGAAAGGAAAGCGAATTTGAAAGGGTACTCGGAAGGAGTGATCTTAAAGAAGCGACAGGTGAAAATCTCAATTACATCTCAAGAGAGCATTTTAGGATAATTAAAGACGGTAAAAAATTATACATTGCGGATAATGGAAGTAGGAACGGGACGAAATTAAATGAGGAAGAGATAAGAGGGAATGGGAAAAAGGAATTGAAAAAAGGTGATGAGATACTGCTTGCAGATGTTTTGAAACTACGATTTGAGTATGATATGAAAGACATAAAGTCTGGAGGTGATTGAAATGGTAAAATTTACAGAGAAAGATATTGCACCTGCTTTGATTGCTTTGGTTGGAGGAATGGTAGGTCTTGTACTTATTGCTCTTCCTCTTTTTGAGCTTATGCCACTTCCGTTGGCTATTTTTGCTGGAATACCAGAAGAACCAGCCAAAGTCATCGGACTGATACTTATTGCGTGGAAGTTTCCACAATTATTACAATCTAAAACAAAAGGTGCAGTATTTGGAGTTCTTGCAGGAGTTGGTTTTGCCACGTTAGAAAATTTCTACTACTATTATATTGTAGGGGCACCTGCTTTACTAAGAACATTACTTCCTGCACCAATGCACATGCTTTGTTCTGCGATTGTGGGTATGGGTTTAGTATATATAGCAACAAAAGGAAAAGAAGGACGTAAAAACGCATTAGAACTCCTTGTTTTAGCCATGATTTTACATGGAATGTACAACGCTATTCCACCCATCGGACTTCCTATAGTCGCGATTGTTTTTTATATCCTCTATAAAAAGCTTCCTGAATATCCAGTACCACTTCAGCAAACAGGCATCCTAAGGCTACCCAGCCGAGATATATGGCTAACACGAGCTGAGAAAATTTTTAGAAGAAATGATTTTGAACAGGATGTACCACTAAAAAAACTCGATCGTATCTCAAGAGAACACTTCAAGATAATGAGAAGGGACGATAGATTTTATATAGAAGATTTGGGCAGTAAAGGAGGAACAAAGCTTAATGGAGTTGAGATAAAAGGTAAAGGAATGCAGGAATTGATGGATGGTAGTGAGATAGCATTACCTGCTGATCTTAAGATGAGTTTCACGAGGGGAGAGATAATAGAAGGTATAACTGGTATAAAAACAGTTCCGTCAGTACCATCTAAAATAGTATCAGCACCCTTGGCAGCAAAGATAATCTTACCTAATAATCAAGAGATTGCGATAGCAGGAAAGGAAAGGATTTTTGGAAGAGGAGACTTTAAGGGATGCATTTCTGATGATGAACGTTATTATATTTCGAAATTGCATTTCAGTATAACAAAAGAGAATGATAGATTTTACATAGAAGACAAGAATAGTAAAAATGGGACAAAGCTTAACGGAGTAGAAATAAAAGATATGGGGAGGAAAGAACTGAAGGATGGTGATGAAATAGCGGTGGCGAATGTATTAAATATGAAGTTTAATATAAGGCGGTGATAAGAATGGGAGATGATCGCGGATCTTTAGGAATTGAAAAAATTAGACAAACAATAAAAGAAAGAACAGATATTATAATGCCATTCAGTACTTATATCGTGGTTTACGCAGTTCTTCTCATTATAGGGTTTATAATGTTCGCTGCATTCGGAGACATTGTCGGATTTATTCCCGCTGCTATATTTGAGGCATATATTTTCTATTTGCTCATAAAAAGGGAAAATGAGCACTTCAAAAGGGAGAAAAAACTTTTGAGAGCTATAAGAAACTTTTTAACGGGAAAGATAAGCGAATCAAAAATAGATAAAATAGAAAGAGAATTAAAAGACAGAGAAATGTATGAGGGGGAAAAGAGCCCAATATTGTGGCCAATATTAAGTATTGTAACTATGGGAATAGCCGGGCTCTATGTCTATTACTTCTTAACAAAGGACATATATACGCATGATAAGAGAGAATCTTTTGTATTGCAAGACATACATGGTGCATTAGAAGATGTTGGTATTATATTTCTTATTCCACTGAAGCGTGAAAAAATACCAGAAAGAAATTTCTTGCTTTATTTATTCTTAACCATCGTAACTTTTGGCATCTTTGGGATATATTGGTTCTATGTATTGTTCAGAGACCCTAACTTACATTTCGAATACCAAAGAGAGTGGGAGGATAGATTGTTAGAGGTAATTGAAAAACCCCGTGAGAAACTTAAACTACCAGAACCAGTCACTCTACCAGAACGAGTGCCTGCAAAGATGAGGTTACCTGAGCGAGAGATAGAGATAACGCAAGATGAGACAGTATTTGGAAAAGAGGACTTTGAAGGAGACCTTCCTGAAGAGGAGCTTAAGTATATCTCAAGAAGAATAAAACCACACTTCATAATATTGCAAGAGAACAACAGATACTATATTCAAGATGATAACAGTACTAATGGAACAAAGCTTAATGGGATGGAGATAAAAGGTAGTGGAAGGCAAGAATTAAAGGATAATGACGAGATAATATTAGGAGGAAATGAAAGTTTTATAATAAAATTTAGGAGGGAATTATGAATGTTGCGTTCAGGAACCATATTGAATGAGAAATATAAGGTTAATAAACCGCTCAAGGCTGGGGGGATGGGGTATGTGTATGAGGGAGAATATGATGGAAATAAATGTGTTATTAAAGAGCCTAAAATTGGAGAGATGATTTTTAAAGATGTAAAGGGAATAGAGTACGATTACTGCCAGAAAAAAATTAAGATTGAAGCAACTATTTTAGAAAATATAAATCATGATACTATTGTTAAGTATATAGACTCGTTTGAAGAAAACAATACTTTTTTCTTAGTTGAAGAGTATATTCAAGGAGTTAACGGTTTGGATAAATTTAGTGATACTCCGTCAGAGGAAGATGAAGTGAAAAATTACATACTACAACTTCTTCGTGCAGTTAAATATTTGCACAATGAAAATATAATACATCGAGATATTAGCCCAAAAAACTTAATATTTCAAGATGAAAAAGTCTTTTTGATAGACTTTGGAACTGCAAAATATGGTAGAGAATATAGAGAAGAAATCAAAAGCGACAAATCGACCCAGGTGGGCACGCCTGGTTATACCCCTTTTGAACAATGGAACGGATTATCATATACTCAAAGTGATATCTTCTCCATAGGAAGGACGATGTTCTCTATGCTTACTGGGATAACATCAAGTAAACAAGAAGTTGGGTTCGATGCAGCAGGGGTGAAAAGGTTGATTTTCCCAAGCGATATTAAAGTCAGGGAAAAATTAGCAGATATTGTCGCAAAAGCTGCTGAACCTGAAATAAGAGATAGATACGAGACGGCAGAACTGATGATTAAAACACTTGAAACGATCGACAAACCTGAAATTACCGATAAAACAATCACACCTCCTTCGGAGGGTCCAAGATTAATTGTTGGGGCTAAAACTTATCATTTAAAAGATAAAGATTACTTGACCATAGGCTCAGATCGTTATGGATACGCTGATATATTAATACCCGACCCTGACCCAATGGGACCGTATATTGAAAAAGTACACGGAGTTATAATAAGGGAAGGGGGTAACTACTGGATATATGATAATAGCAGCAGATTTGGCACTTTCGTTGAAGAAGGTGGGAAGAAAGTTTTGATAACTACAAGAATAGAGCTTATAGAAGATCTTATAACTCGTGGGTTGCCTCCTCAAAAGGGTGTGGAGAAGTGGTTATTAAAAGATGGGACGTTTATTTCATTAGCTTGGGACCCTGTTTTGGGGGAATATATTTCGGTGCAATTTAGATATAAGTGATTATGAAAGGAAATTGTAGGAGACATGAACAACAGGCAATAACGCTTTTGGTGCTGTGCTTAGTATTTTTGAGCTTTGTTCAAGTAGTTAGTGCACAACCCGGTGATTACAAGGTACTTTTTGATGAGACAAGATTACATAAGCGAACTGACGGTGGCTATGTAAATCGGATTTTTGAAACTGAATGGTATGGCGGCTCAGATTTTGCAAATGCTTTAAGAGATAAAGGATTTAGCATCTCAAAGACATCCACAAAACCTATTACTTATGAAAAGCTTAAAGGATACGATGTTTTTATAATTCTTTCAAGTGATAATGATTATTCTGATAGCGAAATAGATGCAATTGAGAGCTTTGTTAACAACGGTGGAGGATTATTTCTTGCCCGCGATGATTGGAGAGGAGGAACAGATGACAATTATGCAAGTAACACGATTGCCAAACGTTTTGGGGTAAGCTTTGCAAAAAACGGACAGATATGCGATGCATCAAGCCATTATGGAACTAAAAAGAAGTATAGAGACTGCCCAAAAACCACAAACATCAAATCACATGCAATCACAGTAGGTATTTCAAGTTTTTATTTTAGCAGTGGAACATATATAAAAGATACTGGCGCTTCAAAGGTTCTTGCATACTCGGATAGTGATGCATGGTTTGATGACTTATGGGATGAATATGAGGGGAAGTGGGGAAACCATGTAAAGGATAATGATGAAAAAAGCGGACCCTTCCCTGTTTTATCAGTAATGGAATATGGCAAAGGAAGAATCGTATTTATAGGAGATGGAGGTCTTTTTATAAATTCGTGGTTAGATAAGTTAGCTGATGAAAAATTGGGATTGAATATTGTTAATTGGCTTATTCCTCGTTCTGATTTAACGATTTTGAGAATTTACACAGAGCCAAATGAACCGGTAGAAAATGAGGATACTAAACTTAACGCTGTAATTTCTAATATTGGCAGTAGAGATGCGGGGGATTTCAAAGTTAAGTTGTACATAGATGAAGTTGAAAAGGGTTATGTAGATGTTGATGTTTTAGCTGCTGAGGATACCCAAAAATGGTATTGGACTAAAAACTTTCCTTCCGGTGAGCATGCAATTAAGGTGATAATAGACCCGAATGATGTGGTTGACGAATCAGATGAAGATAATAATATGAAATATAAAACAATAGCTGTATCGATGTTTATACCATGGGGGATAATTGGAACTATTATTGCTATTTTAATTGTTTCTGTAATAATAATCTATGATTATAATAAAAAATATGGTAAGAAAAAGAAAATATGACTATCCAAAATACGTGCCCATTAAAGATATACAGAACTGAATAAGATAATAGAGAAGGGGGAGAGTAAATAATGAAATATAGCATAACTGTTAAAATAGATGCAGTATGTCAGTCGAAATCATTCAAAGGATTTTTTACACTGGCTGGAGAAGGCACAGATGAAATTAAATCCGTAGTTAAAAAATTGGTTTCAGAAATACTATCTTTTCCGGAGAGGCACATTAACAAAAAGGAATTGAGTAGAATAATCCCGAGCACTGTTGAACTGGAGAAAATAGAGTTAGGGATTAGTAAAACTATTGACTGGCTTGATTTAGGATATAAATCCGATGTAGGTAGGGTAAGAGAGCTTGATGAAGATAGTTTGGTCATCGTAACGATAGAGACATCTTACAGTGGAGAGAGTGTGCTACTTGTACTGGGAGATGGAGTTGGAGGACATAATAAGGGTGAAGTTGCAAGTTATCTTGGCACTAAAATTGTTGCCGAGGAATTAACACCTTTAATGCTCTCTATTCCAAAGAAGGCAGAGATCAAAAATTCTATTGTATATAGCATAAAGAAGGCAAATGGTGAGATTTTAAATTATGTGATGAGTCATCCTGACTATGAAGGGATGGCAACTACGATAACCGCTGCTCTTCTTCGAGACCAAGAATTATATGTGGGTAATGTAGGAGACAGCAGAGCGTATATAATAAGTGAAGACAAGGTCAGGCAGGTTACAAAAGATCATTCACTTGTGCAGGAAATGGTGGATGCAGGTAAAATCACGAAAGAAGAGGCGAGACATCATCCACAGAAAAACATAGTAACTCGTGTTGTCGGTTACTACAAGGATATTGAAGTTGACACATTTGAGGAAAAAATTTGGAAAGAAGATGTTGTAATGCTTTGTTGTGACGGTCTAAGCGATGTCCTTAGAGATGAAGAGATAAAAGATACAATGATAAAAGATGAAAATCCACAAAGAGCATGCGATAAGTTGATAAAATTCGCAAACGAGAGAGGAGGTCCTGATAATATCTCGGTTATTACAGCTCATTCAAATAAAATACCAAGTAGGGAGGAGAAAAGAGGAGAAGAAAAAAGGATCCCAGTAAAAAAACCGTCTATAATAGGAAAGAAGAAGATTTTAGTGCCAATAGCATGTGCAATTATCTTATTGTGTTTTATGGGATATATGTATTATGGACATTATTACTTACCTATGAAGGCTAACGAGGATTTAATCGCGAATTTTTATGCGAGTATGAATACTACTAACTATACTCAACTGCAAGAGTTTTGTGAGTCTACTGCAAAGTTTAAAATTGAAATGTTTATAGACGCATTGAATAAGTTAAATGGAACAATAGAGCTAAATGGTAGTTTTGAGTCTTATGATATTACAAAATATGGAGAGGATGGGTATAAGATTATTGTTAATGATACAACAACCTTATCCGTTAACGGAACTAAAAAAGATTGGACACCTATTGTTGAATATCGTACAAAAGGCGAAAATAATCGTTCATTTATTGATAAAATTTTACTTAAACCTGCGAAATGGAAAATACAAGATATAAAATGGTGTAATGAAACTGGAGAAGTAAATTATGACTATTACTATTTCTCAATGAACTCCTCTCAGAATCCTCCAATAGCTTAGAAAAAATGCCAAATTAAGAAACACCATAAAAGCAGAGACGAGCCGTTCATACTGATACTCAATCGTCTAACATCACCTTTCAGATGTCGCTTCCCATATCCTCAGGCGACTTCTTTTCTGAGCAAAGACACAGGAATACTCCCATCGTGGACTGCGGTAGCAACCAGAGCGCCCTTTACGCCTATCCCTTGCATTTCATCTACATCTTCACAACCGCTAACGCCGCCACCACATAGAATGTTATGTTCCGAGGCATCAACGGCACAAGCGAGGAAATCGAAGTCTATTCCGCTTTTTGTTCCTACTCTGTCCAGTTCCAGCACGATTACATCCCGTATGCAGCGATACTCGTTCAACTTGTTTATTAGCAGCAACGGGTCTGTCTGCATGTGTTTATCCTTTGTCAGCACGTGTTTATTGAAAATGTCAACGCTTACGCTTATGTCTAACTTATCATTTTTCGATACCACGTCAATCAATTCCATAGACGCCGTTTCTGTTCCTAAAATGATGCTATCTGCTATTTCGGCTTCAGCAGCTTCTTCCAGGTCATCCACCGTTTTTACACCATAATCTACCATTAGTCTCGCTTTTCTGTTATTATCCCGTATCTCCTTTGTTATCCTTTTATTAGAGCCCGTGCCCATAAGCCTGTTCAGGTCAGCGATATAAACATCCACAGGTTTTAGCTCTTCCATGATACGGACAGGGTCAGAGGAGCCGACGATAGAACTGAAGAGATGAACTGGCTCGTATTTTTCTCGCTCTCCTTTCTTTGCATGCACTACTACACCATCGAGCAAATCGAGCACGAAAATCAGTCTGAAGTTCATGTTTCTACTATTGCGTTAGAAGCGGCCACCGCCGCTGGCAATTTATCGATCCATGACTGGCGATTTTTCTTTACCCTCTGCCCAACGATTCCCATGAGGTTTTCAACATGATTGTTGTTATCAGGAATCTGTATCTCTCTTGTTGCCAATTCGGCGAATAGCGTTACTTTGTCAACTGTCCTGAGAATGAATTTAGCGGCATTGCTATGTTTGTTCCTCGATAACAATTCATTAGCGATTTGCAATAACTCTCCTTGAGTTTTATCTATCCTCCATTTGAGTCTCGCAAAATCAGAGTCTATTCTGTGTTTCTTAGGCAGTTCCAGAATTTAAATAATCCCAAAAGTGTGATATATTAGTAGTTATCACAACTGGGAGCAAAGCATGGAACTCACTGATGAACTCAAGGCATTTTTTATTGAAACAGCCAAGACGCTCAAGGGTAGCGATCGGCGTATCTTCATGGCGCGGGTCGTCAAGGCGCTTGGAAAAGGAGGACAGCGACACGCTGAAGCGGAACTAGTGCAACGTTTCCAAAATAATACGGCAACATTTATATAGGGGCAGTCCCATACCTGATTTTATGCCATTCGTTAGCAAGAAGCCAAAATTAAAGTTGAGCGAAGAGGAGCTTAAGATTTTGGGA
>Ga0209986_10003037_pt1 | contig 14915 bp, 10 predicted proteins | sample BlataG_FD_183168 | JGI IMG/M metagenome (GOLD analysis project Ga0209986, IMG submission 183168) | Deep subsurface microbial communities from Black Sea to uncover new lineages of life (NeLLi) - Black_00105 metaG (SPAdes) (version 2) | ecosystem: Environmental > Aquatic > Marine > Oceanic >...
ATTCGAGCTGTTTCATTTATTTTTTAGAATTAAGCAACACATTCCGCAAAGCTTTAGTTTAAGTAATTGATTTAATGCTGGAGTTCTGTGATTATATGTTGTTGCGAGAAAAGTGTTGGAATCTTATTATTCAAAGTGGGTTTGATGAATCAAGTCCCTACAAAAATGGAGGAAATTACCATGAAGAAACAATTTAACTTAAAAGTCTATCTTATCAGCTTTTGTTTCCTGTTACTCATTTTTTCCCTCTCATTTGCGCAAAAGATCGAAACCATCGACGGGGTTCGTGTTGTCCATAACGGCAAAAGCGGCAATTGGGGGGAAAATCCCAAGCTCTCTCTGGAATTTGTTAAAACGATCGGAGAATTAGAAACTGAAGATGAGAACCTGGCGTTTCATATGCCTTCAGATATAATCATTGACAGCAAAGGTTACATATACATCCTGGACTCCGGCAACCACCGGATTCAGAAGTTTGATTCTGACGGCAAGTATATCACGACAATCGGGAACAAAGGACAGGGCCCCGGTGAATTCTATTATCCTCTGTCTATTGATATAGATCCAAAAGGCTATTTATACGTTTCTGATCCGTATAATCAAAGAGCCCAGGTTCTAACTCCAGACGGCAAGGAACACAAAACTATCCTATTCCATAAGACTCCTGCCGGCGTTATAAAACTCTCCAAATCCGGCAATATGATTATGGGAAGCGGAAGTGGCGTCCTCAGTTTTGGCATCGGAGGGCTAGGTGAAAATAAAGGCCAGTCCGGCCTTATAAAAGTGGCAGGTCCGGAGGGAGAAATCCTGAAAGACTTCGGACAGCCGTATAATTATAAAAACGTTCCCTTGAACAGAATGGGTAACCAGTTTCATTTCACAATCGACAATAATGATAATATCTTTGTCTCATTCGATTTCCAGAACAGAGTAGAAAAATACTCCTCTGATGGGAAATTACTGTGGAAATCAGACAGGAAGCTCAACTACGACACCGATCCCGCAAAGGCTAAACCCGGAAAAGAACGCAGAAGTGGAGGAAGTATCTCTATAGAGTCGCCGCAAATAAACAGGTGTTCAAACGGAATAGCTGTTGACAAGAAAGGCAGAGTCTGGGTCATCACTTTAAAAAGGCAGATAAAGGAAGAGGAAAGCGTCCAGACAAGCGTCAGAGCAATGAGAACCGCTGGTGGAGACAGGTCTCTCAATTTTTCTTACGACGGAAATACCGATGTCACAGAGACCGACATGTATCAGCTGGAGGTGTACGCTCCTGACGGGATTTTGCTCGGCAAACTTCCACTGAACCAGTTTGTGGATGATATCCGGATCGAAAAAGACAGGCTATTTCTGCTGGATAAAATGCGCGGAGCACAGTATTACGAGTACAAAATCACTGAGAAATAACCCGGACTCAATATAATTTCCTCATATTACTAAAATTTTCATTCTATTCATTTATCTCAATTCAAAACCTTCATAAGGGCGAAAATTAAGATATTATTTACTGCTCTCTGATATCGAACATTGTTTGAAGCTTTTACTCTTATGAACATCAAATTTCTTATCTTCAAATTATAATCCTTTTCTTCTTTTGAAAGCATCACTAGCATCTGTTATAATTATATGGGATGGAAAAAGTATTGAAAAAAGTCTCCCTAAAAAAGGCAGACGAGCTTGATATTGAGTTTTGGAAATCTAAAACACCAGCAGAAAAGCTTGACACACTCCAATATTTACGGGAGATTTATTACGAATTCAAAGATAAGAGTCGAAAAAGATTTCAAAGAGTTTATCGAGTTATTAAACAAAAATGAGGTTAGATATCTCATTGTAGGTGGTTTTGCTTATAGTTTCTATGCAGAACCAAGATTCACTAAAGATATCGGTTTTTTTATTGAACCATCTGCCGAAAATGCTGAAAAAATATTAAAGGTTTTAGAAGAATTCGGTTTCAAAAGCCTAAACATCAAAAACCAAGATTTTCAGGAACCAGATCAAATAATTCAATTGGGCAATGCCCCCTTGAGGATAGACCTCATCACTTCTATTAAGGGTGTTGTTTTTGCTGCTGCCTGGAAAAATCGAACTGAAGGACATTATGGTAAAATCCCTACATATTTCATATCAAAAGCTGATTTAATAAAAAATAAAAAGGCACTTGCCAGGCCCCAAGATATCGCTGATATCGAAAAACTGATTGAAATATAGATACGTCTCTTTTATAGCTTTTAATGTTATCCTTTTTTTCACTCGTTTATAAAACCATAGAACCCAATACATCAGGGTCACAAGGAAATTTAGAAGGCTGTTTAAGGTTAAATTGTACTTAAATATTTAATGATGTGTTCTATATATTCATTATACAATTGTAAGACCTTTTTAATATTTTTATGAACAATAGCATCTTTAATCTCTTCATACTCATGAACAAGCCTGTTTCGCAAACCAGCCGTTCCGGCTATAGATATGGCAAATTTACGAGGCAAGGCATGGAGTTTTGCCAATTCTGCAAATGAGGAATAGTAATCTTTGGGAGGCCTTTCTTGCGTTTCTACAATAATATGAGTGTTTATATCTGTGGCACACTCAACAATTAATTGAATTACCCTTTCAACTGTTCTTTTATTCTTATAGTCATTCAGATAATTGTCGAGAGAAATTTCATCAAAAGGTTTTAACTCTCCCAGATATTCTCTAAGCTTGGATAATTTCCTTTTAAGAAGCCGTTTCTCTAACATTTATAGCTTATTTGCTCTTTTTTGCCTGAATTTCTCAAAGCATAAATCCTCAAGAATATAAAACTTTTTTGCATCAAAATGCTTTTTTAGCGCTGTTATTTTAAACTCAGCAAATCTGCCTTTCCTATCTTGATATAATAAAACTCCATTATTTACTATTTCTGATAACATTAACGGATCAGCATAATTTAAATATGTTAAATCTACTCGATCATTATTGAAAACTTTTATGAACTCTTGAACAAGGAGAAGGTCATTTTCGATAATATGATCTCCGCCCTCACAAAGAATGCCGATATCTATATCGCTTTTCTGTCTTCTGGATTTTCTTGAAGCACAGGAACCAAAAAGAATTGCTAATTTCAGATTGAACTTTTGACATACTTCCCTTAATTCTTTTTTATCCACATGAATTTCCTTCGCTTCTCTCATTTGATTTCCAATTATATCTTCATACTATAAGGAAAGCAATATCTGTGCCCTTTGCACAAAACCGGAAGTTTTTGCTTTGCGTTGACATTTCAAATATCTTATTTGACTCTTTTTCCATAAATTATTATCCTATTGCCAAGTAAGTTGAGGGAAAACAATGACTATTAAATGCCCTAAATGTAATTCAGAAAATCCTGATACCCAGCAATTTTGTGGTGAGTGCGGAACTCAGGTCGTCTCCTCAGAGGAAATCCCTGCCTCTCCCACCAAAACCCTCGAAACACCCACAGAAGAATTAACCACAGGCTCCACCTTTGCCGGAAGATACCAGATCATCGAAGAGCTGGGTAAAGGAGGTATGGGTAAAGTCTATAAGGTTCATGATACTGAGATAAACGAAAAGGTTGCCCTAAAGCTCCTAAAGCCCGATATTGCTGCAGATAAAAAGACAATTGAGCGGTTCAGAAATGAACTGAAGTTTGCCCGTAAGATCAGGCACAAGAATGTCTGTCAGATGTATGACCTGAACAAAGAAGAAGGGACTCATTACATCACCATGGAATATATCCGTGGTGAGGACTTGAAGAGATTGATCAGGAAGATGGGAAGTCTAAGTCCTGGCCAGACTATATCCATAGCCAAGCAGGTATGCGAAGGATTAGCAGAAGCTCATAAGTTAGGAGTTGTTCACAGAGATTTGAAGCCTCAGAATGTTATGGTTGATGAGGAAGGCAATGCAAGGATTATGGATTTTGGGATAGCTCGTTCTATTAAGGAAAAAGGAATAACAGGCGCAGGAGTGATGATCGGGACGCCCGAGTATATGTCACCTGAGCAGGTGGAGGGGAAAGAAGTCGACCAGCGCTCTGATTTCTATTCTTTAGGAACAATTCTTTATGAGATGGTGACTGGAAGAGTTCCTTTTGAAGGAGACACTCCTTTCACTATTGGAATAAAACACAAAAGTGAGGAGCCAAAGGATCCCAGGGAGCTTAATGCTCAAATTCCCGAAGAGCTTAGTCGGGTGATTCTTAGATGTATGGAAAAGGATAAGGAGAAAAGATATCAGAGTGCAGGAGAAGTACGCTCTGAATTAGAGAACATTGAAAAAGGCATTCCCACTACAGAAAGGGTAATTCCTAAGAGAAAACCTATCACTTCGAAGGAGATAACCGTAACTTTTGGTGTGAAGAAGCTTCTCATCCCTGCATTAGTTGTTGCAGGTCTTATAACCGCCGTGGTAATTATCCTGCAGCTTCTTCCCAAGAAGGAATCTGTGATTGCTCCAATAATAGAGAACTCCATAGCGGTTATAAGCTTTGAAAATCAGACAGGTGACAACGCTTTTGACTACCTGCAGAAAGCCATCCCTAATCTTTTAATTACCAGCCTCGAGCAGACAGGAGACCTTTATGTGGTCACATGGGAGCGGATGCGTGATATTCTCGAACAAATTGGAGAAAAGGAAATGGAGACAATAAGCAGGGATTCAGGTTTTAAACTTTGCCGCAAGGAAGGAGTAAAAGCAATTGTCCTGGGCAGCTTTATTAAAGCAGGTGATATGTTCGCAACCGATGTGAAGGTTTTGGATGTCAAGACCAAAAAACTTCTGAAGAGTTCAAGCTCAAAAGGAGATGGAGTTTCGAGCATTTTAAAAACACAGATTGATGAGTTGAGCAGGGAAATCTCTCAGGGAATAGGCATAACAAGGCAAAAAGGAAAAGCTGAACAACTGCAGGTTGCAGATGTTACTACCGGTTCAATAGAAGCTTACAATAATTATTTAAAGGGAAGAGAAGCATTCAGAAAATTCTATGACGAAGAAGCAATACAATATTTAGAGAAAGCTGTCGAACTTGATCCGACCTTTTTTAAGGCTTATAGCACACTTTTCTGGACATATCATTCTTTGGGAGATATTAAAGCAAGAAACGAAGCTATGGAAAAAGCTAAAACTTTTTCACATAAGGCAACGGAAAAAGGAAAACTTTATCTAGAATATGCAAATGCCAGGATTATGGAGCCAAATAGGGAAAAAAGATTCAGTGTCCTCCAACAGCTTGAAAAAAAATTTCCCAAAGAGAAAGACGTTCGCCATAACCTGGCTCTGTATTATCAGAGCAGAGATCCGGATAAAGCCATAGAAGAGTATAATAAAGCCCTGGAGCTCGATCCTAACTACGGAATGACCCTTAATCAACTAGGCTACGTATACATGCGCATCAGGAATTATGAGAAGGCAGTCGAATATTTTAAGAGATATGTGTCTGTTTCCCCCGGGGAAGCCAATCCGCTTGATTCCCTGGCTGAAGCATATTTTAGGATGGGAAGGCTCGATGAGGCAATTGCGAAATACAAAGAAGCTTTGGAGATTAAGCCTGATTTTTTGATCTCTTCTCACAGTATTCATTACATCTATGCATTAAAGGAAGATTACACTGAGTCCATGAAGCTGGTTGATAAATATATTGACATTGCACAAGCCACAGGCCTTAAACGTGAGGGCTATCTGCTGAGAGGGTTCTACCACTACTGGCTTGGCAGCTTAGAAAAATCCCTTATTTGTCTTCAGAGATCAGAAGACCTGGCGGAATCCGTAGGAGATGAATTTGGAAAAGCCTTTGTCAATTATCTTAAAGTATGGATTTATTATGACAGGAAGGAGTATGAACTCAGCCGGAAATATAATGAAGGCTGGGTTGATGATTTTATAAAAGGATATCCAGGCTTAAAACTATATTATGAAGCTCTCTACAGCTTGATTATTGGCTTAATAGACTTGGAAGAGGGACGGATAAGTTCAGCAAAGGCCAGATTGGCTGATGTAAAGCCTGTTTTACCTGAACTAACCCAGTTTCAGAAAGAATGGATAACAATCTATTATAACTTCCTCCAAGCTAAAGTATTTCTTAAAGAAGATTCCCCTGAAAAAGCAATTAAAGTTTTAGAAAAAGCATCGCCTTCACCCATCCCTTCTATTCCATATAGTGAACAAGTAATATACTATAATCTACCTTTCCTCAAAGATGTATTAGCTCTAGCCTATCAACAGAAGGGAGATTTAGATAAAGCTATTGCCGAATACGAAAGGCTGATTACTTTTAATCCTGAGAGTGATGAGCGGCGCCTGATTCATCCTAAGTATCATTACAGGTTAGCCAAGTTATATGAGGAGAAAGGCTGGAAGGGCAAAGCTATAGAGCGCTACGAGAAATTCCTTGAACTCTGGAAAGACGCTGACCCCGGTATAGCTGAGGTTGAAGATGCGAAGAAGCGCCTTGCTGAGCTGAAGAAATAGTGATTGCCATACTTCGGCCGCAATGACTTTTTCCCTTATCGTACTTTTTACAGTTTAAAATCAACAAGAAATTCATGAACAGGTAACATTTTCATCTGCCTTGTAGATTTTTTTCGTTTGAGATTATAGACCAGCTGGATTGGTTTTGTGTGTTTGAGAAAGCTGTGAAAACGATATAATGATTTAGAGAAACTATCATCGCTGACCTTTACTTCGATCATAAGTGAAGGTTTATTGTCTATGAGCGTTAGAAAATCCACTTCATTTCTTTCTTTATCCCTTAAGTAATGCAGAGACACCCTGCTTCCTGTTGTATCCTCCAATAGATGCAGCTCGCGTAAAAGAGCTAAGGCTACAACATTTTCAAGTTTGGCTCCAAAGTCTCCATCGATAGCAGCAGGATCATACAAATAATATTTGGGTTCTTTCAGTATGCTGCGAGCAATATTCTTATGATACGGGCGAACAGGGAAAATAACATAAAGATTCTCCAATATTTGAAGCCAGTGTTTGACTGTATGGACTGATACCTGCAAATCTTCTGCCAGAGAGCTGTATGAAGTACTGGAGCCAACACGGGCCCTTAGAAGATCTATTAAAATTTCCAAGGATTTCACATCTCTTACTTTTTCAAGATCCAGTAAATCTTCTCTAATAATTGTATCAACATGAGTTCTTCTCCATCGTTTAGCAAAGGTCTCACTATTTTTTAAATACGGCTCAGGAAAGCCTCCAAATTTAATGAGCTTATCCAAAGCGTTTCTCGGTGTTTCATTCAAAAAAGAACAGATTTCCTTAACTGTAAGAGGATGGAGGCGATAGGAAAAATAACGGCCTGCCAGAGAATCTCCTCCTTTTCCGTAAGTTTCAATCCTCGCAGACCCCGTGACTAATATAGCAGGAGGAATCCCCTCAGTATCATAAATTCCCTTTACCCACGCTTTCCAGTTTTTTTTCTTATGAAGTTCATCAAAAATAACCAGCTCAACATCCCTTGCCCATTCTTCTTTCTTGATAATTTTTCTGTCAGCGGCCGAATCATAATTCAAGTACGTATTTGAAGGCATTAATTGTTTGGATAGAGTTGTTTTTCCAACCTGTCTTGGACCAGAAAGAATGACAATTTTCTCTTTTAAGTCTCTTTTAATGTATTTCTCTAAGTATCGTTCCATATGACTATTATGAACCATACTTCAATAAAGTCAAGACTTTTTTGAAGTTTACCTCAATTTAGCCATGCATCCATTATTAAAAAACGGTCACAATGACATTTTGTTTCATCTATTACTTATAGCGGGTTTGATGAATCAAACCCCTACAGATGAATCAAGCCACTACGTTAACAAAAACATCTCAAATTGTGAGATTGCCGCGTCACTCTGTTCCTCACAATGACAATTCCAAATGTCAAATGTTGAGACGCGACCCCTTTTTCACTTTTTCACTTTTTCACAAAAAAAATGAAATTGAAATTCGTGACTTAATTGTTGTATAGTTAAAATCACATCCATGAAAAACATTTTTCTTCAGGAGGGTAAATTATGAGAAAAACTATTACGGTATCTTTCTTGATTTTTATCTTTCTCTCAAGCCTTACAATCTCCGCTCAGGAACCTTATAAGCTTCCTCCAAAAGAAGTACTTGACATTGTCGATGCACCTCCTTCACCCCGCGTCTCACTGAACCCAACAGGCGATACTATGCTTATTATTCAATATGAATCCATGCCTTCAATTGCCTACATGTCTCAGCCCATACTCAGGATTGCAGGAACAAGGCTCATCCCGAAGTTCAACAGCCGCCAGACAACAACTTTTTACACAGGAATTACAATCAAATCAATTAAAGACGGCTCCACAAAACAAATCTCTCTTCCCGACGGATCAAAACTCAGCTTTCCCAGGTGGTCACATGACGGCAAGTGGTTTGCTTTTCTCCGTTACACGGATACTGGACTAGAACTCTGGGCTGCAGAGGCAAAAACCGGAAAAGCGAAAGCTCTCACCGAACCGGTCATCAATGCCACAGTAACATCCGGTTTTTCGTGGCTGAACGACAGCCGCCATCTCTTTGCCTACACTGTCCCGGAGGGCCGCGGGAATCCCCCAAAAAAGCCCGAAGTCCCTGTCGGACCAAATATCCAGACTACAACAGGAAAATTTGCCAAGGTATGGACCTACCAGGACCTCCTGCAAACTCCTTATGATGAGAAGCTTTTCACATACTATGCCACATCTCAAATCATGGAAATTGACGTCACTTCCGGCAGCAGCAGGAAAATTGCCGATCCGGCAGTATACCTTTATGCTGATCCTTCACCTGACGGAAAAATGCTGCTTGTTTACAGGATAAAAGAACCATACTCTTACAGTGTCCCTTACTATAATTTCACCCACAGCTTGGAAATATGGGACAGGGACGGCAGCTTAGTTCATCTTTTTGCCGACCTTCCTCTCGCCGATGAAGTCCCTATGAGAGGAGTCCCCACAGGACCAAGGTCTGTTGCATGGAGGGCGTTTAAACCAGCCATTCTTATCTGGGTCGAAGCTTTAGACGAAGGTAATCCAGAGAAAAAAGTCCCGCACAGGGATAAACTTTTAACTCTTTCCTCACCCTTTAAAGAGCAGCCAAAGGAGATACTGAAAATCCAGCACCGCTATTCCGGAATTGCCTGGATGAAGCCGGAAGGGAAGGCTTTCCTCACCGAATATAACTGGAAGAAAAGATGGAGAACCACTTACCTTGTTAATGTTGACGACCCGAACGAGCCACCACAAAAAGTTTTCGACATCAGTTCTCAAGACCGCTACAATGACCCTGGCCGCCCTGTTTACACAATCACCCTCGCCGGAGAATACATCCTTCTTCAGGACAAAAACTGGATTTATCTCTCTGGCAGCGGTGCCTCTCCAAATGGAGACATGCCATTTCTCGACAGGATGAACCTCAAGACGATGAAGAAGGAGCGGCTATTCCACTGCGGTGAAGGAATCTATGAATCTTTTGTTGATTTTGTGGGGAAATCCAGAAAGGAAATCATTACATCATACCAGTCCAAAACAGAACCTCCTAACTACTATCTTTTTAACCTCAAGAGTAAAAAGCGCAAGGCGCTTACCGACTATAAAGACCCTGCTCCCCAGCTTACAGGGATGAAAAAACAGCTCATGAAATATAAAAGGGCTGACGGCGTAGACCTTTCTGGGACACTCTATCTGCCTCCGGACTACAAAGAAGGAGATAGGCTACCTCTCGTGGTCTGGGCTTATCCCCGTGAATACAGCGACCCGCGGGTTGCAGGCCAGGTGCGGGGCTCTCCTCACAGGTTTACTTTTTTCAGGGGGACCTCTCAGCTTTTCTTTGTAACCCAGGGTTATGCTGTTCTTGACGGAGCTCAAATGCCGGTTGTCGGAGACCCAAAAACCATGAACGACACCTTTGTCGAACAGATCGTCTCGAGCATTAAAGCAGCTATAGACAAACTGGATAGCATGGGTGTTATCGATCCCAAGCGAGTCGGTGTGGGCGGGCACAGCTACGGCGCTTTTATGACAGCCAACCTGCTGGCACACTGCGACCTTCTGGCTGCCGGAATTGCACGGAGCGGCGCCTACAACAGAACCCTGACACCTTTTGGATTTCAGAGCGAACGGAGAACTCTCTGGGAAGACCCGGAAATCTACTTCAAAGTCTCACCTTTTATGCACGCCCACAAAATAAACGAGCCTATTCTCCTCATCCACGGCGAAGCAGACAATAACTCCGGAACTTTCCCCATTCAATCCCGAAGGCTTTTTCACGCCTTAAAGGGCCACGGGGCAACAGCGCGCCTTGTAATGCTTCCAAATGAGAGCCACGGCTACAGAGCCAGGGAGTCAGTGCTTCACGTACTCTCAGAGATGTTCGATTGGTTCGATAAATACGTTAAGAAAAAGTAAACAGTTCTCAGGAATTATATTAATTTCAATACATATTTACCTATTTTCCACATCACGCCGCACTGGCTGTAGCATCTGAGGAAAGATCTGCGTTTACGTTGACAGGGCATTGATCAATTGGTCAAGCGCCTTTTTATGCTTTGCTAAGTCCATCTTACGTATGTTAATGAGCTTCCATTGAATGGCCGGCATTTGAGTCAAATGCTTGATCCCCAAGCGATCCCACTCTGGCTCACCTCTTTTTATGGATATAAGAAATTGTTTCTCGTCATCATCGAGGGCACGAACAAGTGTCTCAGCCAAGCCCCGCTGTATCTGCAGCAAGTCATCGAGGGATACTATGCTTCGGAACATTCCTTTGAACTGATTCTTGTACAATCCTCCGATATCTCGAAATTTAGGGACTAAAAGCTCGCTCATCGGTCGGTTATGTCCGGCAAGATATACGATAAAGGCCCGCCGGATCTCAGGAGTGATACCCGTGTCATCAAGTAGAAGCTTCACGTCGAACAGGTCCCTAGGATGCTGTCTATCGAGGGCAGCACAGAGCTTACTGCCGTACAAGTCAGCAATGGACAGCGTCTGAATGCTTACAAAGGCTTCGAAATGCTCCTGTGCAGCAAGGCAAAGGTCATGGCTCTGAGCTGAATGTAAAGATCCCCGGAAAATCAGGGGAACAAACACCCGGTAGCTCCTTGCGCTGTGGTACGGTTATCTGGTACTTTTTATTAAACTGACCGCCCTTGTAGATTTGGCGTTTCCCTTTTCCGAGATCGACTCGTGAGGATTCCAGGCGCTCGAACCAGTCATGTCCAGCCTTTTCCGCACTCCAGAGGAAAAGTCGCTTGACCTTGACTGATCGACAGTTCTCTAAAAGCTCCTGGACTAGGTACGGCCGGAGTGTACTGAGCCCTTCCATCAACTGGTACGCATGCTTTATATCGGCATTACTTCCGGCCTTACGCATCTGTTCCATAACGGCTCTCTCAGCACTAGACATAATGACTTCGAATCCACCACAGTCCAGATACTTATCCACAACCTCCTGGATAACCGGACGAAGATAGCCATACTCCCTCTCAAACCGATTCTCATACTCCAGGAGAAATCTATCGAAGTAATGAAAAAACACTCGATAGAAAACAGTGCGTTCCGGATGATGCTGACGATAGATCTCTGCCACAGCAGAGACAAAGATTCATAAAACGGGCCAGAACAAAGGAAGGGGCCTCAAAGACCAAATTTTCCCTGGAAGCCACAAGCTGTTGTGTCGGGACCTCTTTTCAAGAGTGTAAACAGGAGTTGATATAGAAGATTCTATCATGACTACGGTTGTTAACGGCTCTTATCGAGACAGGACTTTTTATAGCGAAGGAAGAAGTGAAACACCTACGAACATAAATTGCGCTACTTCCATGCCTAAAAGGGACCCGGAGTGTGATCAATGGAAAATCTGTGGTCCTGCACCTGGAAGGAGATTTGGCTGACAAAATGGTGGCCAAACGCTATGTTGCCCAGATTATCAACATGGGTGCAAAATCCTTTCCAGAGAATTCAAAATTCTTTTCTGAATCCCTAAGGGAAATTTCCCCAATTGTCTTTTTGCCTTATCATGGAAAAGAATATCATACATTTATCTTCAATTCCTCTTTCAAAGCTATCCAAGGTGTTAAAAGAGCCGGAAATCACCCAGGCCTCTCCTTCAGATCTAAGAGAAGATCATGAAAAATATTCACCGCCGGTCTCGGCGGCCATCAAAACTTCCTGATAGAACATATGCAGCGGGGGAGGTTTGTCTGCGACAAAGGTCAGCTTGAGGTGGTTGATGATGCGATCGACCACCGCATAGTCTGTGAGGAAGGCGAGGATACGCATTTGTCCCTGGCAGTGTGGACAGACGAGAGGATCTGTCTCATAAACCTTGCGGATCATAGCGGCCCAGCCTCGGCAGGGGATCCTCCCTTCCTCCTCCTCGATGACGAGGAGTTCATGCTGTCCTTGTTCTCTCTTGTACATCTTGCCCCGATGAGCATTGGCATAGACAACAAAACCTAACAAAGCGCTGCACCCGACAGCTCATACGTTCCCGAGGACACCGGCTAGCTCCAGGGCTCTGCTTCGGACATCGAAACCGAGAGCGCATCGGACGGTGCAGGCGGTGCAGTCCCTGCAGGCCAATCCGGCTAAACTCCAGCCGCTCAGCGTCTCCAATGCTTTATCCAACTTTTTATGGCCAAAGGCATACATATAGGCACGCATGAGTCCGGGGATTTCGAGTCCGGCCGGACATTGGGCCTGACACTGCCGGCACTGCTGACAGAACAGTCCCGCAAGTCCACTACCTGTTTTAAGTTTGAGGTCGCGGTTTTCTTCCGGTGTCAGGTTCAGATCCTCCATGACCGAAAGGTCCTCCCACATCTCCTCGTAATTTGAAAAGGCCGGGATCGTTGTGCACACGTTTTCGTCCTGGAGAACCCATTTGAGAGCAGCCTTCATGTTGATCTTCCTCCGTCGGGTTCTGTCCCAGTAGACTCCGGCCTGGGTTTTCATGGCCACAACACCGAGGCCGGCGTCCGCGGCTTTGCGAACGGCCTCACGGATATCTTCGCGGTGGGTTTGTCTGAAGTTGTAAGCCGTCAGGATCACGTCCCAAAATCCGTGCTCGGTAGCTGCCCTGATCACTTCCGGCTCATTGCTGTGTGTGCCGATGCCCACAAAACGTGTTTTTCCGGATTTTTTGAGCTGTTCGAAGGCGCGCATGTAGGGCTCATGGCATGCGGTTTCGACGCGGCCGATAGAGAGGAGATAAAAGATGTCGACAAACTCGAGTTTGAGTCGTTTGAGACTCCCTTCGATGGACTCCAGGATCAGATCGGGATCGGCATTCAATCCCAGATCCATGGACCGGTCGCCCCTTCCGAAATCGTAGGGAAAATCGGGACTTGTGGCGATGACAAAGGAATCCCTGGGACGGTTCTGGAACACGTCCCCTAGGAGTCGCTCGTGGTTCTGTTCGGAGTATCCGCTGGAGGTGTGGATGTGTACGATCCCTTCGTCCAGAGCCGTTCGGACGAGGTCGATCGCATAGCTGGACCCCATGCTGACAACGGGAAGGCGGAGGCCCGTCCGCCCCAGAGTACGAAACACGATCTTTCGATCTTTTGACTGATTCCCCTGGTTCTTCTGATTGCTTGAGCATCTTGTCAGAATCGAAGCCCCGGCGATTCCCGCAAAACCAACTTTAAGAAATTCGCGTCTGGATGTGCGCGGTGTCTTAATTTTCACAGATTAATCCTTTCTCCTTTTCTTGCGGAGAATATCCTCGCTGTTCGTTATTTTTATCATTTATTATTTCAAAGAGACATGACAATATCCCATGGGCTGTTGATTCTCCAGAAGGTGATCCTTCTTCAATGCCTATTTGATTGTGTTAAACCAGATCTCATTACGGCCGTCATAAAAAGTCGCCACAAAAACATCCAGGTCACCATCGCTGTCAAGATTTCCCAGTGAACAGCCTCTGGTTTCCCCGTCTGTTTTGAACCGCATCCCAATGTCGGTGAAACGGCCGGAACCGTCACTGAGCCAGATTTGATTGGGCGGACCGAGATTTGAAATATAAGGGATAAGAAATTCCTTTTCGGGTGTGCTGGCTGAGTGAGCATCTTTGTTCCCATTTACTCCTCAAATCATCGTGAGAATTATAAATCAGGCCTCAAAAAGATGTCAAGGACGGCTTGGAAGCGCGGGGTATGTCCGCAAAGCTATCCAAGGCGTTAAAAGAGCCGGAAATCACCCAGGCCTCTCCTTCAGATCTAAGAGAAGATCATGAAAAATATTCACCGCCGGTCTCGGCGGCCATCAAAACTTCCTGATAGAACATATGCGGCGGGGGAGGTTTGTCTGCGACAAAGGTCAGCTTGAGGTGGTTGATGATACGATCGACCACCGCATAGTCTGTGAGGAAGGCGATGAAACGCATTTGTCCCTGGCAGTGGGGACAGAGGAGGGGGAAGAAAAGACGCAGCATCTTAGGAACAGTAAAGACAACCTGACGGTGGGGGACATCGAGCAGAAGCTCCTCCCTCATCCACTCGTCCCATTCCTCACGTCTCTTCGAATGGCAGGAGGGGCAGAATCCGCGGGTTTTGCAGGAAAACATGAGGAGGCGCTCCTCTCCACAATCGGGACACCGGCTACGGGCAAAACCGCACATCGGATTGCCGCAGTCGAGATACTTCTCAACAACATCCTTAATAACAGGGCGAAGAAAGCCATGTTCTCTCTCAAAGCGTGACTCATATTCTGAGAGAAACTTCTCAAAGTAGTGGAACAACACCCGGTAGAGTACTGTGGGTAGAGTACTGTGCGTTCCGGATGGCGCTGCCGATATATCCCTGCCATTGCAGCAGAGATGATTCAAGAAATAGGCCAGATGGCGGAAGAGAACTTCACAGACATGTATCCCCTGGAAAAGGTCGTCTTTGATCCAAGCGCTCTTTCCAA